>ERZ773050.712-NODE-712-length-18599-cov-3.472498_pt1 | contig 18599 bp, 20 predicted proteins | sample MGYA00580632_ERZ773050 | MGnify/ENA primary metagenome ERZ773050 (study PRJEB29015, sample SAMEA2738123) | human oral metagenome | biome: human oral; feature: human-associated habitat; material: saliva | place: China | collected 2166 ... | reverse complement strand
CCCCAAACGCGTGATATTACAGATAGTAAATTATCTGAGTTCAGAGGGGAGTTAGTAGTTTCGTCCATACGAGTATTTATCCTTTCGTGTGGGTTAGTTAATGATGAGGCTATCATAACACGGGTTTTTGAAAAATGAGGGTTGTGATGGAGTTAACGTCGCACAATGTCCGATTGACAACATGTCAAACTAATATTATACGTAACAGGGGTAGCATAAAAAACAATCAAAATAGTAAAATACACAACATGATATAATACGCTTATGGAAATTTTAATAACAACACTGATATTAACTTTACTAATAGTAATCATCGTTCAAAAAACAAAACAAACACAACAAAAACAAAATTATCAATTAAAATATAAATATCAAACTAAAAAAAGCGTCATGACAATCGCAGAGGAGAATTTTTACAAAAAACTCACCTCTGCATTGCATAACAATTTTATTATTGTGCCGCAGGCACATCTCAGTATGATTTTTAATCATACTGTGTATGGTCAAAACTGGCGTGGCGCATTTTCAGTTATAAACGGAAAATCGATCGATTTTCTAATTATCGACCGTGGTACTTTTCAACCGCTTCTCGGTATCGAACTCGACGACTCGTCGCACGAACGACACAACCGGCAAGAACGCGACAAAATAGTAAATGCTATATTCAAACAAACTAATTTACCACTGATACATTTCTCGACAGGGGAGTGGAACACGCCCAGCGACATCAATCAAAAAGTTTCGCCACTTTTGGAACTTGATAAAGTGACAGATACTTATTCTGGTACTCAAGATTCGCCACATCAAGCTTAATATCTAACTCCTCGACACCATTATAGTATTTCTCTGGCTTTAACAAATTCTTGCTACACCAATATCGCCGGCGGTTAGATACAAGCACCATATCTTTAGTGATGTATTTACATAAATACGCGACCGTTTTTAACTTATCATCATCGAGATATTGAGCGTTAGTAAAACCATAACGAAAGCTTGATAGGTTATATACTCGCTTATTATTCTGTATAACCTTAGTTTTCTTTAATTTGCCTTGATAGCCACCAAATAATGCATGAAAATGTATTGCACCATCTTTATGTTTTTCGGGCACTATAATATACCGAAATGGCTCGGAATACGCACGCTGCTGCCTCCAAAGCCACGATTGCATGCGCAAAAAACATAAATCTAAATCGTAGCGGTCTACTTTTTTCGGATTAAACGTAAAAGTGATAAATAAATCAAAATCATTCATAAGTACATAATCGTTAATAACTCGACGGCTACGACGAACCGAACGCGCAATATCTTGCTCGATGTCATCGACGGTTTTATTTTTTCTACGACCCGAAAGGGCAGGTGGTAAACGAAATTTTGGCTTGCTCAAAACTTGAACAATATACATATCTGGAAACTCCTTCACGATATTATAAATCGGCTGCTTATCATCCACCTTTACCCCCATAAAAGATTGTTAAGTGTCCCTGTATCAAGTAGCCCCGCAAGCGGGGCAAACCTACGTAAATCCATCAAAAATAGCAAAGCGCGTCGTGCGCCTGCCGTGGTGGAGGGCGCGCACGACGCAACCGCCGAACAAGTCGGCGGTGCTGCGCTTTGCACGGCTATCGCTCATTAAAATCGCCTCTTTCTACGATTACCATCATAATGTACGACCTGATCGAATGACATCATTTGGTCTTTTGCTGATATCACTTTTTGATACGTATCATACGAATTTCGTAACTTTCTATCATGCCAAAAATAACCCTTACGTTTAATATCACCAATTAAACTGCCATCATAATCAACCTCAAGCGTCATACCATCATATGCGCGATTACGCGTAAACACGCCAAACCAGGTATCACAACTAATCATATTATCACACTGTTCGCGAAATGGTTTTGCAATACGCATAAACAACTGACTTGTACCAATAATTAGTTTACGTTGCTTACGCTGCTGAGATATTTCAGTAAAAATATATGATGGAATACCCTTACTATCAAGCGCATTAAAATACGTATGAATCTCGTCAATCAAATAAATAACACCGTATCTATCATTCTGAACATTAACTAACAACTCAACTAATTCATCAATAGTTGAAAATTCACGATAACCCCACGAAACATTAAGCCTTAAATTTGTAACAATAATCGCTCTTGGATAACGCTTTTTTAGCTCAAGAACGTGACGAACTGCCGAAATCGTTTTGCCAGAACCTTGCCTGCCAATGTAAACCTGAAAACCAGAAGGTCGAAATACATCGCGGTCACGCTTATCCTTCCAATCGTCAACAAACGCTGAAACATATACACGACGATACTTTTTAACAAAATCCAAAAACATAAGCTACTTAACTCCCAACACTGGTATCTTACGTAATATCCACATAATACCGTGATAGACCGGCTCAGATACAAACACAGCCGACACCACAATTAACGAAACAAACGCCAAATTCGGTGTCAAAAAATAAAAAATCAACTGCATAGCTTTATGTAAAAGCACATTAAAACTATCCTGCATAGAAATCAAAACTTCTGGCACGGGCGGTAAATCAGGCATAAGCATAAAAACGGTAGATAACAGAGCAATACCGGCAATTACAATAAACACTATCATATCAAGACCTCACAATTGAATAATATTTAACTCTCATCAACTCAACTAAAGCAAGAGCAGCACAAAATCTAACAATAAATATAATGGAACTCCACAAAGACGGAAATGTATTCTCAAGACTCACAATATCGAAACATAAAGAAGCTGAGCCGAAAACATTCGGCGCACAAATCGGATCACAAGCACTATTCATATAGAGTTGAGGTCGACACGAAATCTCAGCACCAAGTCTAAATTCATTAAATAACGTCTTAAATATTGAAGCAACGAAATCAAAAGGGTATGTCAAAAAACCAAGCTTCTTATGCATATAATCATTAATATTATCAAAAGCTTTCACGAATAAATTATCATCGCCGGGAATAAATAAATGAGAAAAAAACTCCATTAAATTCTGCATAACCTTAACGAAACCACCAAAAAACTCAGAAATTGAATTGCCAATAGCAGTAATACCGTTACCAATCCAACAAACTATATCATGCCATCTACAACGCTCTGTAACCTTAATAACGGTCGGGTCGACTACAGGCAACCTGATACTAGGGTCAACGTCAGCAACATCAACACAAGGCTTATCATCTATACAATACCAATTAGCCTTCCCAAGCGAAAAGCCCTTAATATTCTGATTCAAATAAACTAAAGTGCCAACCGATAAGACGCTAACAAACTTAACATCATTACCATCAATCTGATAATATTCAGTCGGCGAATTGACATCAAGATAATACTCAAATTCAGAAGATTTATATTTGACCGCCAAAGGTCTAGACGTTGAACTATCCCAAGAGACAACGAGACCCGGCTTACCGTTGAACGGCAACAGATTGTCATTATAATGCACTAAATACCAATTAGTTTTAACCTTATCATACCTAGGTTGCTTTTTAAGCCACTTAAAAATATCAATCGAAAGCGCAACTGAATCGAATTTATCGCCTTTTTTCCAAGCATGAGCAGTAGAGACGAGCGGTGATAGAAGTAGCACAAAAACTATCACGGACACTATAGTAATTCTAATCTTAAATATCACCGCTCATCTCCAACGCTCACCGCTCAACCAAACAATAATCAACCAAGCAACAAAAACCGATAGCCAAAATGCAGACAAACGAATCAAAAATTCTTGAGTTACAGGCATACTACACCTTTTTCGAAAAAATTAATTTATGCACCCAATCGGCTAAAAACTTTAATCCACCCAATAAACCAATGAGTGGAGCGAAATACGTAAGAATATCGCGCGTAAAACCAAGAATTGCATTAATAATATTAGAAATTGAAATTGTATCCATAAAAAAATTTCAAAACGCGGGGTGGGGGAATCTCGCAGGAAACCCCCACTAGCCTAGACGCGCACTCTACCCTTACGCGCACCGTTAATCAGTTTAGCTGCGACCATCAAGCCAGCAACTGAACCTAATAGAACGGCAACACCAGCGAAGTTGGCAGCTACAACATCCCACATGGATTTAAAAATGCTACCTGCAACCTCAGGCGTCAAAAGAGCGGTGCTAGCAGCCTCTCCAAAAATAGAGATTGGCAACATCACATACCCCCCCATTAAAATTAATATTACCAAACAGTTTAACGACATACTTGACTGGTCAAATAGAACAAAATACGAACTAGAGCATATTCGGTTGATCAATCATAACCGGTCGATCAACAACGTCAGCCAAATATAATATTGCTTTATCTTTATCCGAGACCTTAAACTCAAGGTTAAATGGTTTATCTTTAATTAAAACCTCAAGAACAAGACGCTCATAGGCGATAGATTTGCCGGAATCATCAGTAAACGAACGTTGCGCAAAATACACACGAGATAGGCGAGACTTAAAGTTATCCGGTAATTTTGTTGATGGTTGCATAAAAGAAAACCTCCATTAAATATTTATAAAACAACCATATCAAAAGAGATTATAAAAGTCTAACGTCGCACAATGTCCGTTTTACGACTTAAAATACTGTACAAGAATATGAATTAGCATCCATCTACTGTGAGCGCTAATTTATTTACTTTACAAAAACTACTCTCATCTTTTGTAGGGGATTTGCTCGAAAATTGTCTTTATCTACTACATCTATCACTTAACGTGCGTTAATACACCTAAACGGCGACAGCCTCATTCATTCAATTAAAACATTAAAGTACTACTAGTAGCACTCACAACAACATATAACATATAAATTAATCCTCGCATAAGTTATCCACAAAAATATCTGGTTAACGCTAATTTGCATTTTTGTTAAAAACATTCCCCCACTATCTTTTTTTGCTTTTCTACCCTATTTGATTTTTATACGATTTTATATTTTTATATAGTCTTTTCCTCTCGCTCGCTCAATCACGATAAAACGAACAAATATAGAACATCTCCCAATTGGCAAGAGAAGTGACCTTTTCTATTTATAGAATGCTCGCCTGCTCACCCGCACATCAAGATATGCCGGGTTGACTGAGTGTTCGGCGCAATATCGGATAGCGCGTACCGCATCTTCAACCTGGCTAGCTGCCGCACGATCAATCGACAGTCTAACCGGATACCCTACCCCATCAAGCTTCACTTCTATTTGACGGGTTGTGCCTTCAGGCAAAATTACGCTTGAAACAGTGTATTTTTGCGCTGAGAAGTACCCAACAACCTTGCCGACAAACTCTAAAAACCGATTGCTCACAAGAACCTTATTTGTCGTCGCCTGAACACCTGTACGGTCAATGACTTGCACGACAGGCGACTCGGGCACATTCCGGTAAAACGCCGCACCGCTAGAGTCGACAAACACGAGGGTCGCACCCGCTTGCCACGACACAACCGGATGGCGCATGACGATAGAAAATTTCGCGCGTCCAAACCCGGCAAAGGTGACCGTCGGCTCGACAGACTGAATCTCTGGATAATCATGTTGCAGATAATCAACGAGAGATTTGACATCTATCAGCGCGCGCAACCGCTCAAATGGACGAGCCGCGAGGTAATCCTGAATTGCCTTTTCATAGCGCTGCGTCGTTTCGGTAGACGGTGAATCAACGCCAACAAGCGTAACACTTGGCGAAACAACTGATTGATAAAGTATCCATGCGAGGCCAGCGATGCCCGCCAAAAGCACAAATAATCGTAATACAAGCTTACGACGACGGTAGCGTAATGTATGCGCTTGCACGCGCGGCGACTTAAGATCAGCGCGGTGTTCACTTGGGCTCGAAATTTCGGAAAGAAGACTGCCGGTCAACGTGCGGTTACGCCGAAAAGCATAGCGACCCGCTGTCGTTAAATCACCCGGCTGCGCCGAATCGTCGCGATCAATCGCACGCCGACGCACTGGCTGCGGCGAGCGTCGACGCAGCACGGCTTTTCCGAGTCTCCCTAACATATATCTTTTATTATATCACTTACGCTTAGCGGTTCGGACGATCATCTCAGCCATATCGCGCGCCGCGTGCGGATGAGCAAAGGTCAAAAATGCGGCGCCCATACGCGCCATTGCTGCACGATCAGCGAGCAACGTCTCAATCATCCGAACAAGTATCTCAGGATGATCATCTAGCTGCAGTTCATCAATTACTTTCACCGCACCTTTTTCCTCGTACACTGCCGCATTTTTTAGCTGATGGCCACCCGTTAGATAGCCATTCGGTACCAAAATCGTCGGCTTAGCGAGTGCTGCAAGCTCCAAAATTGTTGTAGCACCTGCACGCGCCACAACAATGTCTGCCGCACCAAGCATATCAACCAGCCCACTGCTAATAAAATCATGAATATGCACCTGATCGGTATCATTCGGAACGCGTGCGCGAATATCGCTATATTGTTGTGCACCGGTGATGAGAATAACGTTAGTTTGCTTCGTAAGCTGCGGTAGCATTGCAACAACCGCATCATTAATGCGCCGCGCACCAAGGCCGCCGCCTGTCACAACGACAAGCGGCCGCGTCGGATCAAATCCAAGCTTTACTTTGACGTCACGCCGCCGCTCATCGCTATACGGCACAAAATCTTCCATAATTGGCACACCAACATACTGCGAGATCTCGCGCGGGTATGGGTAGAATTTTAGCGGCGCACCCGTACCAATTGCGTCCGCCCAACGCGCCAAAACGCGATTCGTCAAGCCGGGGTGCGCGTCAGAGTCGTGAATAACAAGTGGAATCCTCAGCACATGCGCCGCCAAACCAACCGGCAAACACACGTACCCGCCTTTCGTAAAAACAACATCCGGACGCCACGCAGCTAGCTTGCATAAACATTGCATAAACCCAACGCTCACCTTAACTACATCGATGATATTAGGTAGCGTAATTGTACGGAACTTCATCAACTGCTGCCACCATTTCAAGTGATGATACCGGCGCAACTTACCGCTCACAATTGTATCAACACGAATGGAATCATCGTACCCCCCCATGACAGTACGTGCTTGTTTTTCAAATGCATGGTCAACCCAGAACCGAATCTCTGTGTCTGGTTCTATTTTCCGCAATTCACGCAATACTGCGACGACCGGCGTAACGTGTCCGCCCGACCCGCCGCCTGCTGCCAAAATCCGCACGAGCGTCCTCCTTCATGTTAACTGACTTATGATTAGTATACCGCGAAAGTTGAAACACGACACCCAGCGCGCCGCTCATAAAAATCATACTCGTTCCGCCAAAACTAAGCAGCGGCAACGTAATACCTGTGAGAGGAATCAGTCCAATCATTGAAGCAACGTTCATTACAACGTGTGCAAGCAGCCAGCCAAACACGCCTGCTGCCGCGATTCGCATAGACATATCGGGGAGCTGATCGGCAATGCGCAAAATGCGGAATAACAAAATACCAAATAGCCCAATGATACAAACTGTGCCGGCAAACCCAAAAATCTCACCCATGATTGCAAAAATCGAGTCATTTACCGCCTCGGGTAAATATCCAGTCGCTTGGATACTCTTGCCAATTCCGCGCCCAAGCAACCCGCCTGTTCCTAAAGCAATCATCGCGTTTTTGATGTGATAGTTATTATCGCGTTCATCTGCTGCAGCAACATCGTTGCTCGAGCTAAAGAATGTGCCGATGCGCTCCATGCGGTGCGGCGACGACACGACCAGCGCAAGCCCTACAACAACGCCAACGCCTGCAATTTTTGCCAGGATCTGCCAATTCATCGTACTAACAATGAACATCGATACGACCGTTGCTGCAATCGCCACGCCTGTGCCCATGTCTTTCTGAACAACAACAACGATAAGCAGCAATAACGCTAATAGTCCCGCCATCGGATAAACCGTTTCTTTCGGGTTGTTAATTTTGCCCTGCTGGTAACGGTTACCTAGGAACACTGCCATGAATATAACGACAGCAAACTTCATCAGCTCAGACGGCTGGAATCCGCCGAAGCTGCCAAGATTAAACCAACGATACGCGCCGAGCGTTGCCTGCGCGAGCGTATCAATATGCGCAACGTTTCCCACCAAAAACAGTAATACGGACGCAATAAGTGCCGCAGCCATAAACTTTCCCGCTTGATTTTTTAGCACCGAGAACGGCACAAACGCCAATACGACAAACGCAGCAAGCGCAATGAGCAAACTAGCGAATTGTTTAACTGCAAAGTATGTCGCCGAATACGAGCCATTATACGCCGCATTCATTACATTGGCGCGCTGCGGACCAATCGCATACATCACAACCAAGCCAATGAGCATCAGCACGCCCATGCACATGACGATCATGTAGTCGGGACGATGCCGCCGCTGCCTTTGATGGTCCGTACGAGCACGCACCGTTTCTCGGCGTGATGAGGCTAGACCACCGCTCACGATGTAATATGCCCTCCGCTCAGCGCCATCAGCATGCCGATAAATGCCGCCACGCCAGCAATCACCCAAAAGCGCATCGTAACTTTCACTTCCGGCCAGCCTGTCGCCTCTAGGTGATGGTGGATTGGTGCCGAGACAAATATCTTACGATGAAATAGTTTTTTACTAATGATCTGAAGCAAGCTTGAACCCGCCTCAACCACAAATAAAATCCCGATGATCGGCAACAAAAACAGCGTATTAGTCATCATCGCAACAACGCCTAAGCTCGTCCCGAACGCAAAGCTGCCGACATCGCCCATGAAAAACCGCGCCGGATAAATATTAAACCACAAGTAGCTCAATAGCGCACCCATTACCGTGAAACAAAATCCCGCTAGCTTAATATGCCCCTGCAATAGCGCAATCACGCCAAACGCTGAAAACGACATTACCAACAAACCGCCCGCTAATCCATCAAGCCCGTCGCTGATGTTCACCGCATTGCCCGTTGACACCACTGCTAATACAAAAAAGAAAATAATCCACGCGCCGACTTGCCATTCACCAAAGTACGGTATATGGATCGTATTGTAGCCAAGTTTCGTGTAGAAGAACCAGCCGAGCACAATACTCATTGCAGTAATCATCGCGAACTTCACCCAGCTGCGCAGCCCGGCATCCTTACGATTTGAGCCGAACACATTAAGTACATCATCGATCAGCCCGACAAATGCTCCACCAAGCAATGCCGCGAGCGGCAGCCAAGTTTGTGCCCGGTCAAGGTTGCGCGCCAACGTAATCGCCGTAATGGCGACCACCGCGATAGTGCCCGCCATTGTCGGAACGTGCCGTGCGATTTTCTCTTTGTGCAGTATATTAAAAATCTTTAGCCGCTCCCCCGTTACTGCTGCGCTACGCTGCGTTTTCCAAAATTTATATTTATATGCGAAATGCGTATAAACCGGCGTTAATATCATTGCCAACAAGAACGCCGCCACGCTCAACGCGAAAGTTTGATTTAATTCATTCGAGAAATTTACGATCGTCATACTATCCAGTATACCCCGTCTAGTCCTGCGGCGTTAACATTAAATAATTGAGCATCCAATTTGATATGTCGTTGAAAATCGGCTTTGCGTCACTACCGCCGCCCATATCTTTGCCATCGGCGGCAATTTCAACCATAATGACGTAACGTGGAGTTTGCCCCTTCTCGCCGCCATAGCCCAAATACGTTCCAATCGTCTGATTGCTGACATACTTGCCGTTCACAATCGTTTCAGACGTGCCGGTCTTGCCGCCCACAAGATAGCGATCCGAACCGTCTTTCGGGTTGTACGTTGCGTAATGCGATTGGTGAACCATTTCGCGCACCGTCGTTGACGTTGCTTCAGTGATGACGCGCGTTTGCGTCTTTACGCCTGCTGGCGTAAAAGCGCCATCGTCGTTAATTGTACCGTTAATAATCGTCGGCGCGAAATACGTTCCGCCGTTTACCACTGCGCAAAAGCCGCTTGCTACTTGCAGCATCGTCGCATCCATACCTTGCCCGAATACCATGTTGCTATAACGTACCGCATTGCCCTCTTGCTGCAGCGGTGAGATAATCGTGCCTTTCGCTTCATTCGCAAGCTCAATACCGGTCAGTTCGCCCAGCTTAAATTTGTCATGAAAATATTCATAAATCGTATTGCGCGCAGCACGCGTAATATATGTGCCATTACCTAAACGCTGCGCGATCGCCACCATGCCGGTGTTAAGCGACCAGTTCAGCGCTGTTTGCATCGTGATAGTTCCTGTCACTACCGCGTTCTTTGTTGCGTTATTAATAGTAATGTCTTCAACCTTAATCTTACCGGTGTTATCGTATGTGCTATCAGGTGTAATCACGCCGCGGTCAATACCTGTCGCAACCGTAAAAGTCTTGATATCAGAACCCGGCTCATATGGATTTGAAATTGTACTGTTATTAAATACTGCCACGTCCTTCACATTTAGATCAGACGGATCGTACGTCGGCACATTCGCCATCGCGAGCACTTTGCCCGTTTGCGGGTCCATCACGATCGCGCTCGCCCGCGTCGCACCGCTTCGCTTTACGCCTGCCATAAGGGCTTCTTCAACTTTTGATTGCACATTGCGATCAATTGTCAGCACCATATTTTTGCCATTCACAGCTGGTTTTTTGATATTCTTGTCGGTCACAGTTAACGGTACATCGCGTACATCGGTCACAGTTTTTAGCTCGCCGTCTTTACCAGCGAGTATCTCGTCGTTTGCTTGTTCAAAACCGTACTTCCCCTTCCCTTCACTATTCACGAAGCCAAGCACCTGGCTCGCAAGCGCTCCTTCCGGATAAACGCGCTGCGTTGATGCATCAAATCCGACACCGGCAAGCTTCTCGTCTTTGATTTTCTGCGCCTGTATACGGCTAACTTTCGTCGCGATCACTTGGTAGCGCGTATGCTTTGCATCTAAGTATTGACGAAAATCTTTGCGCACATTACCGCCCGCCACACGGTTCATCACATCAATTACTTTCTGCTTGTCTACGACGAGTGTTGGATCAACCCAAACCGTATACACCGTCGTATTCATCACGAGTTTCGTCGGCGTATCGCCGTCCATCGCGTAGATTTCCCCACGCGCCGCGCGGAGCGTAAACTTTTTGATATGCTCTTTATCCGCCAGCTGGACATAATAGCTATGTTGCAGTACTTGCACACGAAAAAGCTGCGCTACCATTAATAGCAGCGCTATAAGCGTCAAAATACCCAACGCGCTAATCCGCGCATCACCTCGACTACCTATATTCATACTTACTTATTTGCTCACATATTGTGTATCAGTTGGCGACGTCATTGCTTGCGCAACACTGCTCCCCTTCACCGACTGAAGTGCTGTCAAACGAGCATTCTCGACCGCTAAGTCATTCTTTTGTTCAGTCAACGACGAAATTTTATCAGACATAGTATTCGCCGCGTAATCATAGCTTGACACGCGCGTCGCCTGTGTTAAGTATATCAGACCTAGAATCGTAATCATCAAAGCAACGATCACTGTATGCGACACGGAACCAAGCTTGACAGCCGATGCAAAAGCAACTGTATTGCGATTACGCCCATAATTACCTTGGCGCCGGCTATTAAATTGTACTGTTCGATGATATGGCATGGTGGTGGAATATTTCGTGTTTATGTTAATACTATGGCAACACAGACCGGTTGCTCTGTTCGTTTCATCGTATATTATCCTCTCGGCAGCTTAAGCACCCCTTTTCGGGGGCGCTTAAGCGTGTGAAAGTGCAAAAACTATACCTTGCGGCGCACAACAACGCTGCGCACAGCTTCGTTCTTGTCTTGGACTTGGATGTGACGCGTCATGGTTACATCCCCCTTTCTGTTTGTGTTATATTTTCACAGCGGCGCGCAACTTAGCACTGCGCGAACGCGGATTGTGAACATCGTTAATTGCGCCGCTAACGGGACGCTTCGTAATAATACGAAGACTTGCCTCGTAGCCGGCGGCAGCCTGTTCGGCGAAGTACCGCTTCACGATTCGATCCTCAAGGCTGTGAAAACTAATCACCCCCACTCTTCCGCCGCGTGTAAGCAGCGCCGGAAGCAATGGCATGACGGTTTGAATTTGCCCGAGTTCGTCGTTAATAGCGATTCGAATCGCCTGAAAGACTCGAGTGGCGGGATGCGTACGCCGATGCGGCCCGCGATACGCCTGCTCTACCGCGCGGGCAAGATCCGTCGTCGTTTCAAGCGGCCGCGCCGCCGCGATACTACGCGCATACCGCATAGCAGCGCGCGGAGACTCCTCGCCGAAATCACGAATGATCTGCGCGATTCGCTCCACCGTCCATGTGTTGACAACGTCGGCGGCGGTTAACGATTGGCGTCGATCCATTCGCATATCCAGCGGTCCGCTTTTTGCGAACGAGAATCCTCGCTCAGCTCGGTCGAGCTGTGGTGACGACACCCCCAAATCAAGTAGAATCATATCAAATTGCCTACCCTGTTCAATCAGCTGACGCGCAGCCGACACGAAATCGGTATGCAAAAGCTGAGCTCCTTTCGCTAGAAGCTCGTGCAAATTTGTATGAGCAAACTCATCCCGGTCGACCAGTACGGTACCGGAATACTGCTGCGTTCGCGCTAATACCGCCCGCGCATGCCCGCCGTAGCCCGCAGTTAGATCAAGATAAGCCTCGCCTAAATGGGGTGTGAGCAACGCGATAACGTCATCAAGCAGAACTGGAACATGAAGTGGTGGATGTTCTTTAATACTCATTTTCTCCATCATACCACTCTCGGCGACGATAGAGAAACTCGAGATCACCAAACCAGTAGCGAGCTGTTTGTTTTCGCATAGGTAGTGTTTGTTTTTTGTAAAAGTCGGGCAACGCTTAGTATAGGAGAATTGTCAAACAACTCATAGTCCTTAAGAAGCGGTGCCTTTTGAGAGACTTGTGTGTGAGGTGGAGTTTTTGGGAGGTGTTTTAGAGTAAGGTGCATTCGACTATTTTTATATTGTGGGTCGATAATCCACGTGCTCACTACCAGATTGTTGATCTCGAGGATGCCGACGAATTGTAAAGGTACATCAAGCAGGCGCCGCTATACGCCAAGCGCAAGCGATACGCGTGAAACTCGGGTCTGAGGAACACGAATCACAGCGCCAACTACCGAATCTACCGACTGGTTCACCATGGTTCGCGTCATAATTCCCCTGCTTTCTTTCTGTATTGTTACTTTGTGGTGTTTGTTTTTACCATGTATCGGTAATGCTTTTGCCACTGGTTTTATGATACACCGGCCTATAGGTATTTCGCAAGCCTATTTTTTGACTTTTTGAAACAACGTGGTTATGTTTTCCACAAAACTGTGGAAAAATCAAGATAATAACAGAGGTATTTTTACAAATTATCAATGATGTAGCGTAGCATTTTTTGCTACATTTTGCTACTTATGCATTATCAAGCAACACAAAAGCCGCCGCCTTTCCTAAAAAATTACGCAAAGTACAGGCGCATCAGCTGCCGCGCCACCGCGTCTGAATCATGCCGAATGAAACTGCGCGCCGACGCAATCGGATCGCTCGCCTGCGCCCCTGTCCACGCTTGCTTCGCAAGAATCGGTACGCCGCGAAATTCGTAATGCTGCCGGCGCAGCTCGTTGAGATCGTACTTCACGACCAATTCCCCGCCGTGCGCATATTTTTCCATCAATTCCGGCGACGGTTCGTCATTATTAAACACGACATAATCCAAGAATTCACCGCCCGCCAAACGCTCAATCTCGCTCGCGAAATCCTTTACGGTAAATCCGTCTGTCGGACCAGGCTTTGTCACCAAATTACACACATACACGCATTTTGCACGCGTCTCGTGCAGCGCGCGCCGAATTCCATCAATCACCAACACCGGCGCCAAACTGCCATACAGATTTCCCGGCGCGACAACGACTAAATCCGCCCGTAAAATTGCCCGCACCGCCGCAGGATTCGCCACCGCGGTCGGCTCCAACCAAATCTTCGGTCGCTTTGCAATTTCTTGGTGCGCAATCGTGAATTGCCCTTTCACTGGACGCCCGTCCACGCCCTCAACGCACAGCGTAACATCGCTTAGTGTCACTGGCTCAACGCGTCCTTCAATATTCAGCACGCGCCCTGCCAGTTCAACCGCCTCGCCAAAACTGCCTGTCATTTTTTCAAGCGCCGTCAAAAATAAATTACCAAACGCATGACCCTTCAAACTGCCTTCATCAAACCGATAATTAAAGAGGTCGCGCACTTTTGGGCTATCGCTCAGCGCCACCAAACACTGGCGCACGTCGCCGGGCGGCAGCACTCCTAGCTCGTCGCGCAGCTGCCCTGTCGAACCACCGTCGTCCGCCATATTAACGAGCGCTGTCACATGCTTCGCGTAGCGTTTCACGCCCTGCAGCAGCGTGAAACTGCCCGTCCCGCCGCCGATTACGACTATCTTTACACCGGTGATTTCATCGTTTGCCATCTCGCATCTCCTTCTGCTGCTTCAAAAACCGCGCTAGCCATAGTGCACTTGGCCGCGGCGTCCGCGTAAACGTTGTATAATCCACATCAAATAGTCCAAAGCGCGGCCAAAATCCCTTGTCCCATTCAAAATTATCGGTTAAACTCCAATGTAAATAACCGAGCACGTCAACACCATGCTCAATTGCTTGGTTCATCGCCATAATTGACTGCGCCAACCAATGCTTGCGATACCGATCGCCCGCGTCCGCTACGCCATTCTCCGTCACAAACACCGGCTTGTGATACGCGTCGTACAGCCGCTCTAACACCTGCTGCAGGTGCTGCGGCTGCATATCCCAGCCTAAATCATTCACCTCAATGTCGGGATTATGCACACGGTAGCCATACACGCGCGCACTTTGGTAATAATTCACGCCGATGAAGTCGCAGCGCTTTACAACCTTTTTCAAGAAATAATCATCTTGTAGATATTGCATAATCCCTGCTGCGCGCACTGTCAGGACCGCATCGTCGCCCGGATAGACATACGCACTATTTTTCGCCACCGACACTTTGTAGCGCCGATTCACTTTGTGCACGATGTCGGCTACGCGGTTATGCGCTGCCGCAAGATTCTTAAGCACCGTGCGCATGCGCCGCCGATTTTGCACTTGCGGGGGCCAGCTGCCGCGCAGGTAGCTCTCATGCGCGTACACGCACGGTTCGTTCACTGTGATAATATAGCGCACCCGCGATCCTAATTCCTGTAGAATATGCTCGGCAAACTCGACAAAATATTTCACATTGGCGCGTTTCTCAAACCCGCCGATCTCTGCAAACCATACCGGCAATGTAAAGTGAAACAGCGTCACAATCGGCTCAATGCCACGTTGTTTACATGCCGCGAGCACTGCCTTGTAATGCTCAACCGCCGCTGCGTTCCACGCGCCCTTTTCAGGTTGAATCCGCGACCATTCAATGCTCAAGCGAAACGCATTCATATTCATCTTGCGCACTAAATCTAAATCCTGCTCATACAATTCGTAATGATTTATCGCTTTGCCAGAAATATAATTATTAGGCGATTTTGCCGCCGATTCCACCGCATTCCAATTATCTAAATCGCCGTATTGGTACGGTGCTTGCGTTGCCAGCGATTTCGCATTCTCCTGCTCCCAAACCGTCCAGTTATTGTGCAGTCCGCCTTCAATTTGGTGTGCTGACGTTGCGGCGCCCCACAAAAACCGTTTCGGAAATTTCAGCTTCAATCTCCGCTCGCTCATGAGCTCTATTATACCAGAGCTAGGCAATGCGCCCGCCACCACTCATAAGCAACATGGTAAGCGCTACAGCTCAGCCGGCGCTCCCATATCACCTGGCGCGGCATCTTTTAGTTCTTTTTTGCCTTTAAGCTCGTACCGAATGCCGGTCATATCGCTCGTCACATAGTCGTCGTTAAGCAAGTTCACGAATTTCGCTGCGTCTTTCGCATCCATAATGATGATTTCGCCCGTGTTTTCATCCGTCATCAATTCTAGGCCCATTTCGTCCGCTTGTTCAATCACTTGATCCTGCGTCACTAGTCCAACGTTGACTTTTTGGAGCTTGCCCACCAGTGACTTCGTATCGCGCACCAATGCATCAAACGTCATACCTTCAGGAAATTTCAGCTTAAAGTTTTGTTCAATTTCGGCGATTTTTTCTTCCGCTACTGCAAATTGTTTAGCATCATACCCAAACAACCGGATGAACTTTGATTCGCTGAATGCAAAAATGTCATTCCCGGCGATTAGAACCTGGTTATCCGGCGTAATCCTTAGACCCGCATCAGCGCTAAACGGCTGGAATGAGTCGCCGTTATACATCCATGCCGTTGCACCCTTCAACACCTGCGATTGCGGCAATATCTTTGCCACAAAAAACGGTTCCGCGCCTGAACGGCTAAACCGCGCTACAATTCCTTTTACTTTCTTGAACTCGTGGTCGCCTTCGCGGAATACCTCCAAACTTTCTTCACCGTAACGAATTTGTTCAATCACCTCTTGCGCGTGATCGACCTTATCAAGCGTCGTGCGCTCCAGCACGTTTTCTTCGGCGGCAGCCGCCTCAAAATCACGCACGTGCATGCCCGTCGCTGCTCCAGTCTGTACTTGGCTGATCATATCGTACAAGAATAATACTTTCAGTTGTGCCTTTAATTCCTTAGCATAATTCGTGGCATACACCGTATAGCCTTTTGTAAACAAAAATAGATCAACCTCAAGCGCCTCTTTATGCGCATCTGCCTGGTTCGCCCACAAAAAAATATCAGTTGGCTCTTGCGTCTCGTTTTCGGTCGTGTTAGTTGGTTCTGTATTCATGGCTTTATTGTAGCAGAAAAAAAGCTCATCTTATTCATACTAAAATTTAATAAAAGTCAATATTAACGCGAAAAACACTTATACAAAGGCTTTACGCCCATTACTGCACCGCGTCTTCCCCAAAATGTTTCTGCAACCGCATTTTGATTGAACCTTCGTGGCGGCCGAGCTGTGTACTCAAGTGCTCAATTGACTCACCATTAATGAATCCAAGTTTTAGCGCTTCGTCGTCCTGCGGCTGCCACGGTTTGTACGCATTCGGGTGGATCTCGCGCATTTTAGCGATTTTTTCAGACCAGCTGCTGGATTTCTTTTTGCTCGGGTTTTTTAACGGTTTAGCGGCACGCTCCTCAGCTTTTCTTTGCAAGTATTGAAATCGTTCGCGATCGTTTGCCGCACGCATTTTCAACCGCTCGTCAATCGTATACGCTTCGTCGCTCATCTGGAGTGCCGTACGGTTTATGCCCGTCAAGTACAAATTATCAATATCGCGCACGCGGCTGAGTGCTACATAGCCCATGCCCGGTACAAAGGCTTTGCGTAAGTCAATGCGCGCCGCATCAAGCGTCATACCCTGGCTCTTGTGTACCGTAATCGCCCACGCCAAGCGCAGCGGAACCTGGCTGATACTTGCCCGCTTTTTGTCGCCATCGCGCAATTCCCACGTATCCGGCTGCATTACTACCGTTCTACCGTTACGGAATTGCACTACTGGATAATCTGTTGCCGGCTCAAAATCAACTACCATACCGATACTACCGTTTGCATAACGCTTACTCTGATCGTTCTTAACCGCCATAACAAGCGCGCCAAGCTTGAGTACTAATTCCACCGGCGCAAGCACGCTGCGTTGCAAATTTTCAACGTAGTTTGCGCTGCCGGTGGTATGCTGCGTATATTGCACTTCGTCACCTGCTAGCTCTGCTAGTTTCCGCCCATTGATTTGATCAACGTCAACATTCATAGTATGAAGCTCTGTCAAGTCAGCGTTCGTTGGCGGTTCGTATTTGGTGCGTTCCAGCAGCTTCTCGGCGTGATGGCGGCGCAGGTCATTCGCCCGTAGGCTCGTCAAAATATCAAGCAGCGCATCACCCTCGCGCTGGCGGAATTGTTCATCTAAATACAGAATTACTGGATTCAGCTCGCGCCACGCATCCGAATGCACCACAAAACCGCCCTCACGGCTGCCTGCCCGATTCACTGGCGGCAGCTGGAAGAAGTCACCCGACATTACTACCTGAATACCGCCAAATGGTACGTCCGGCGCCTTACGCACCAGACGGCATACTTCGTCAACCATATCCAAGCGGTAGTCGTGCAGCATACTAATCTCATCAATGATCAAAATATCTGTTTTTTCGATAATTTCACGCCGTCCCTTAGCAATATGATCGACGAATCGATCTGGTAGATAGTCCAGTACGCCTATCCCCGCCCAGGCGTGAATCGTCGTGCCGCCCAGGTGCGTCGCCGCTAGCCCGGTCGTCGCCGTCACGCTCACGTACTTTCCCTCCTCTTTACTTGCACGAATAAATTGATTCAGCACAAACGTCTTGCCCGTCCCTGCTGGTCCAGTTAGCAATGCACTTTCGCCACTTAGTAATATTTCGAGTGCAAGAGATTGTTTCACTCTTTTTAGTATAGACTACTTGGGAGTGTAAGCCTACTGACTGATTTCTACGGGATATTTTTCGTTCGCCTTTTCAATGTCATCAGGCGACACCACAATAGCTTCATCATCCATCAGCTTTTGCATCGGCACGTCAAGAGTCACAAAAGCCGCTACGCTACCGAGGCACTCTAGCACCGTTTGATCTGCC
>ERZ773050.710-NODE-710-length-18671-cov-6.430060_pt1 | contig 18671 bp, 20 predicted proteins | sample MGYA00580632_ERZ773050 | MGnify/ENA primary metagenome ERZ773050 (study PRJEB29015, sample SAMEA2738123) | human oral metagenome | biome: human oral; feature: human-associated habitat; material: saliva | place: China | collected 2166 ... | reverse complement strand
ACGGCGTCTTCATCACCCCGACCCTCACCCACGCCATCGCCGTGGCCGCCACCGGCAGCCAGATCGTCGCCCTCGACGGCACCCGGCGCCCCCGACCCGACGGGCTCACCCTCGCCCAGACCGTCGAGGGGCTGCGCGCCGCCCGCCCGGGCACCCTCATCATGGCCGACTGCGGATCGGCCGACGACGCCCGCGCCGCGCAGGACGCCGGCGTAGACATCCTGGGCACCACCCTGGCCGGGTACACCGGCGAGCGGCCCAAGACCGACGGGCCCGACCTCGAGCTCGTCGACGAGATCGTCGGCTTCGCCTGTCTGCCGCTCGTCGTCGAGGGGCGGGTCCACACCCCCGCACAGGCCGCCTCCGCCATGGAGCATGGCGCCTTCGCCGTCGTCGTGGGCACCGCGATCACCCACCCCACGACCATCGCCTCCTGGTTCGTCAGCGCCGTGGGGGGAGCCGGCAGGGGCAGTGAGGGCGCCGCCTGAGCGCTCATTGCGGATTCCCAGGTGGGAGGCCATGCCGGGACGCGTGGGGCTCATGGGGCTCGCGGGGCGATTGAGGCGCTGATCTGGTGTGTCATACGCCGAAAATCGGCTCAGCAACTGACAAAACGCCTCACTTGTGCATAGCGTTGCGGCCAGTGGCACCACCCAACCGAGGTGCCGCTCCACGACCGAGAGGCAAGACATGTCCGTCAACCGCACCGAGCTCATCGCAGCCATCGCCGCCAAGACCGATCTGAAGAAGACCGAGGCCGACGCGTTCCTCGCCGCCTTCCAGGACGTCCTCGTCGAGAGTGTCTCGAAGGGCGAGGCTGTCAAGATCACGGGCCTGATGGGTGTGGAGCGCGTCAAGCGCGCTGCCCGCACTGGCCGCAACCCCCGCACCGGTGAGGAGATCCAGATCCCCGCGGGCTACGGCGTCAAGCTGACCGTGGGCTCGGCCCTCAAGAAGGCCGTCGCCGACAAGTGAGCCCGGCCGAGAGGGCTGCGGGACGCGAGAGGCGTCCCTGAGCCGTCCAGATGACCTCAAGGGGTGCGCCACCGAGACGGTGGCGCACCCCTTCTCGTCGCTCCGCGGGAGGAGGCATCATGGGCGACATCGTCCACGCGGACGAGGACCGGTTCGTCGCGCCCCTCGTAGCCTGGTGATATGAGCCAGACAACATCCGGGATCCCCCCGGCCCTTCTCATGGAGGGGCTGTGCAAGGCCTTCGGCCAGAAGATCGCCGTCAACATGCTCAGCCTGTCAGTCCCCACGGGCTCCATCTACGGCGTCGTCGGCCCCAATGGGGCGGGCAAGACGACGACGCTGTCCATGTGCACCGGCCTCCTGCGCCCCGACGCCGGCCGCGCCCTCGTCCACGGCGTCGACGTGTGGGCGGACCCCGCCGGGGCGAAGACGCTCCTCGGCGTCCTGCCCGACGGTCTGCGCACCTTCGACCGCCTCAATGGCCTCGAGCTCGTCACCTACTCGGGGCTGCTGCGCGGCATGGACCGCGACGTCGTCACCGAGCGGGCCACCGAGCTGCTCCACGTCCTGGAGCTGTGGGACGCGGGCAAGACCCTCGTGGCCGACTACTCCGCGGGAATGCGCAAGAAGGTCCACCTGGCCTGCGCGCTCGTCCACTCGCCCTCCGTGCTCGTCCTCGACGAGCCCTTCGAGGCCGTCGACCCCGTCGCGGCGAGGTCCATCCAGACGATCCTGCGCGACTTCGCTCAGGCCGGCGGCACGGTCATCATCTCCAGCCACGTCATGGCCACGGTCCAGCGCTTCTGCACACACGTGGGCGTCATCGGCGCCGGACGGGTCCTGGCCGCGGGCACCACCGACGAGGTCGCCGCGGGGGAGGACCTCGATACCCGGTTCGCCCAGCTCGTGGGCGGCCCGACGACGACGGAGGGGCTGTCATGGCTGCGACCCTCATCCGACTGAGGTGGAGGCTCACCCTCAACGCCATCACGCGGAACGCCTGGACGACGGTCGCCGCCGTCCTCGGCGCGCTGTGGGGGCTCTCGGTCCTGGGCGGGGTGATCCCGGGCTCCGTGCTCCTCGGCGCCAGGGCGGGAACCGGCGACGCCGCCCTCGTCCTCGGCGCTGTCGGCGCCCTGCTGGTGCTGGGCTGGGCGCTCGTCCCCCTGCTCGTCGTGGGAGTCGACTCGACTCTCGACCCGCGGGCCATGGCCGCGTGGATCGCGCCCTCGCGCCCCCTCGCCGTCGGCCTGGCCGTCGCCGGGGCCCTCGGGATCCCGGGGATCGTCACCAGTGTCGTCGTCCTGCTGCCCGCGATCACCTGGATGGTCGCCGGCCACTGGCTCGCGGCCCTGCTCGCGCTGCTCATGGCGCCGGTGGCGCTGGCCACCTGCGTGCTCCTGTCGCGGATCGTGGTCATCGGACTCGGGGTCTCGACGACGCGGCGCGGCCGGGACGCCAGTGGTGTCATCGCCGCCGTGCTCGTCATCGGGGGAGTGCTCCTCATCAACGCGTTCAACGCGCTCGCGAATCGCGCGCAGGGCGTGTCCCTCGAGGGCCTGCGCGCGGCGGCGCGGGCCCTCGGCGCGAGCCCCCTGGGGTGGACGCTCGCGGCCCCCGGGGAGCTGGCGCAGGGCAGGCCCGGGGTCGCCCTGGGCGAGGCGATCGGGTCGGTCGCGCTCGTCGCGCTCCTCATCCCCCTCTGGGAGCGGGTCATGGCCCGCGTCATGACAGGGCCCGCCCGGAGCGCCGGACGCGCTGACGCCTACGCCTCGGCGAGGGCCGCGCGCGGAGGGGCTTCAGCGGTGGACGCGCTGGCCTGGCACAAGCGCCTGTCACGGCTCATGCCCTCTCCCGCGGCCGCCGTCGCCGCGAGGTGCCTGAGGTACTGGCGCGCGGATCCCCGCTATCTCACGCAGGCGCTCGGCGTGGTCCTCGTGCCCGTCATGCTGGCGGTCGTCGGAAGCCTCCACGCCGCCACGGCGGCATCGAGCTCCGGGCGCGACGCCTCTCCATCGGATGTGGTGACCATGGCCATCGGGCCCGCGTTCATGGCGATCATCGCCGGCTGGTCCCTCCTGAACGACCTCGGCTACGACTCGACGGCGCTGTGGTCGCATATCAGCGCTGGCCTGCGGGGGCGCGATGACCGCCTCGGCCGCGTGGTGGCGGCGCTCCTGTGGCAGGTCCCCGTCCTGACGGGGACGCTCCTCGCCCTCGCCGGGTGGACGGGGCGCTGGGCCATGGTGCCGCTCATACTCGGCGCGATGGCGGCGATTCACGGCACGGCGCTGGCATGGTCCTGCGTCGTGAGCACGCTCGTCCTCTGCGAGGTCAACGCCCCTGGGGAGAGCCCTTTGAAGTCGAGGACCTCGGGCACCATTTTCGTCGCGGGGCTCCAGCAGGCAGTGGGCTTTCTCGTGATCCCGCTCATCAGCGCGCCGGTCTGGGGTCCCGCGATCGCGGTGGCCTCGGCGGGCGCGTGGGCCTGGGGCTGGGCCGTGCTCGTGGGCGGGGTGCTCTGGGGCGTCGCCGGCGTCGCGGTGGGCGTCGCCGCCGGCGGGAGGGCGCTGGATCGGCGCGAGGTTGCGGTTCTCGCCACTATCTCGTCCTGGCCGGGGCATATGGAGGTGCGCTGAGACGGAGGCCCGGGCCTGTGACATGCGCGGATGCGGCATGCCGGCGTCCGGGTGATGGAAGGGGCGGACGGTCTTCACGACATGACGTCTGGTGATCGAACATCCTACAATTCAATCAGGAGCGCGCAGGCGCCCATCCCGCATGAGATCCCACTGATCGAGGAGAGCAACCATGGAACTCGTTGTCCTGGACACCCCCGAGGCCATCGCCGAGCGCGCCGCCGACGCCATCGAGGAGCTGCTGGCCTCCAAGCCGGATGCCGTCCTCGGTACCGCCACCGGCTCCAGCCCCCTGCCCCTCTACGACGAGCTCGTGCGCCGCTGCGCCGCCGGACGGCTGTCCTTCGCCCGAGTCACCGGCTTCATGCTCGACGAGTACGTGGGGCTCCCTGACGAGCACCCCGAGCGCTACGCCACCTTCATGGAGCGCAACCTGCGCTCCCGCGTCGACATGCGCCCCGGCGCCCTCCACGGCCCGGACGCCCTGGCCGACGACCTCCAGGCGGCCTGCGCCGACTACGAGCGCCAGATGGCCGAGGCCGGCTACTGCGACCTGCAGATCCTGGGCATCGGCTCCGACGGGCACATCGCCTTCAACGAGCCCGGCGGTCCGCTGGACTCGCCCACGCACGTCGATGTCCTGACCGAGCAGACCCGCCGCGACAACGCCCGCTTCTTCGACGGCGACATCGACCAGGTCCCCACGCACTGCGTGACCCAGGGCCTGGGCACGATCATGGACTCGCGCGCCCACATCTTCATCGCCACGGGCGAAGGAAAGGCCGACGCGGTCAAGGCCATGATCGAGGGCGGCGTCACCCAGCGCTGGCCCGCCTCCATCCTCCAGCACCACCCCGACGTCACCGTGCTCCTCGACGAGGCCGCCGCCTCCAAGCTCGAGCTCGCGGACTTCTACAAGGAGGTCTGGGAGAAGGAACACCTGTGAGATAGGTTCCCCATCCGACTGCGCCCCGGCCTCGTCAATGCGAGGTCGGGGCCTTATTGTGAGCGTCGCTTCTTCGCTCCGGGCGCACGCGTGCCACCCGTTGGAAGCACCCCCAGGCACGTACAATGGTCCCCATGCGTAATGCCCTCGACGAACCCACCGGCCCCTCCGCGCCCTCCGGTCCCTCCACCGCGTCCTCGACCGGCCTTCTGGAGCGTACCGAGACCCGCAAAGAGCGCACCGGCGGGGACGGCGACCGCTTCGCCCACTTCGTGCGCAAGGACAAGGCGAACTCGTCCATGGTGACGGGGCAGCCCGTCGTCGCCCTGTGCGGCAAGGTGTGGATCCCCACCCGCGACGCCTCGCAGTACCCGGTGTGCCCCACCTGCAAGGAACTGCGCGACTCGATGGGAAAGAACGGGCGTAACTGGCCCTTCTCCGACGGCGGAAAGGGCTCCGACAAGTGAGCGAGACGACCCGGCGCGCACCCGTTGGCAGGCTGCGCGCCTGGCAGGCCGCTGCCTTGGATCGCTACATGGCGGCCTCCCCGCGCGACTTCCTGGCGGTCGCGACCCCGGGCGCAGGTAAGACGACTTTCGCCCTGACGCTTGCGACCGAGCTGATCGCCCGCGGCATCGTCGACAAGCTCACCGTCGTGTGCCCCACCGAGCACCTCAAGGGCCAGTGGGCATCGAGCGCCGCGCGCTTCGGCATCCACATCGACCCCGACTTTACGAACTCGCAGGGCGTTGCCGGCTCGCACTTCGACGGTGTGGCCGTCACCTATGCGCAGATCGGCTCCAATCCGGCCGTTCACGCGGCGCGCACCCGCGCCTACCGCACCCTCGTCATCCTCGACGAGATCCACCACGCCGGCGACTCCCTGTCGTGGGGCGACGGCGTGCGCGAGGCCTTCACGGACGCGACGCGCCGCCTGGCCCTGACCGGCACTCCCTTCCGCTCGGACACCTCCCCCATCCCCTTCGTCACCTACGCCGAGGACGCCGAGGGGATCCGCCGCTCCCGCGCCGACTACACCTACGGGTACGGGGACGCCCTGCGCGACGGGGTCGTGCGCCCGGTCCTCTTCATGTCCTACTCCGGGCAGATGGCGTGGCGCACCAACGCGGGCGACGAGGTGAGCGCCCGCCTGGGCGAGCCCCTGACCAAGGACATGATGAAGCAGGCGTGGCGCACCGCCCTGGACCCCAAGGGCGAGTGGATCCCGGCGGTCCTGCGCGCCGCCGACCAGCGCCTCGACGAGGTGCGCCGCGCCGTCCCGGACGCCGGCGGCCTCGTCATCGCCTCGAACCAGGACCAGGCGCGCGCCTACGCGCGCCACCTGAGGCTCGTCACGGGCAGGGCCCCCGTCCTGGTCCTGTCCGACGACGCCGACGCCTCGGACCGCATCTCCGCATTCTCCGACTCCACGGACAAGTGGATGGTCGCAGTGCGCATGGTCTCCGAGGGGGTCGACGTGCCCCGGCTGGCCGTCGGCGTCTACGCGACCAACGCCTCGACCCCGCTGTTCTTCGCGCAGGCCATCGGCCGTTTCGTGCGCGCCCGCAGGAGGGGCGAGACCGCCACCGTGTTCATCCCCTCCGTGCTCCCCCTCCTGGAGCTCGCCGGCGGGATGGAGGTCGAGAGGGACCACGCGCTGGACCGCCCCGAGCGCTCCGGCCCCTCGGAGGACGACATGTGGAACCCGGAGGACGCCCTGGTCGCCAAGGCGAACCAGTCGGAGAAGGCGTCCTCGGACCTGCTCAACCAGTTCGAGGTCCTCGGCGCGGACGCCGAGTTCGACGGCGTCCTCTTCGACGGCTCCTCCTGGGGCGCGGGCGCCGAGGTCGGCTCCGAGGAGGAGCAGGAGTACCTGGGCATCCCCGGCCTGCTTGACGCCGACCAGGTGGCGACGCTGCTGCGCGCGCGCCAGGCCGACCAGATCGCCTCACAGAAGAGGAGCCGCGACGCGGCGCGCCAGCGCGCCGACAACGCCGGGGTTCCCGCCCACAAGCGGCGCGCCGCCAAGCGCAAGGAGCTCCAGCACCTGGTCTCCACATGGGCGCGCCGCTCCGGCGACACCCACGCCGTCATCCACTCCCAGCTCCGCCAGCGCTGCGGCGGCCCCGAGGTGGCGCAGGCGAGCACCGAGCAGATCGAGGCCCGCATCGCGCTGCTGCGCGAGTGGTTCGTCGGACGGCGGTGAATCCCGGGATCCGGCACAGCCGGACCGGCCCGTCGGTACGGGAACGGGGTGGGGCCGAGCGCCCCACCCCGTTCCCGCCGTATCAGCGGCGGCTCACTTGGCGACGGCCTTCTTCAGGGTGGAGCCGGCGGAGAGCTTCACACCGAAGCCCGCGGGGATCTTGATCTCCTCGCCGGTGCGGGGGTTGCGGCCGGTGCGCGCGGCGCGCTCAACGCGCTCGACCGACAGCAGGCCGGTGACCTTGACGGGCTCGCCCTTGGACAGGGACTCGACGAGAACGTCCTGGAAGGCGCCCAGGGCGGCGTCGGCCTGGACCTTGGTCAGGTTGGCGCGTTCGGCAATCTGAGCAACGAGCTCGGTACGGTTGACGGACATGGAGGAACCTCATTCCTTTTCGTTCTTGGTTACCACTTTCGTGGTCACGAGGAAAACACTACGAAATCTGCACGGGATTTGTCGCCTATACGGCGGTATTTCGCGGAAATCACCCCGATTCCCAGCGATTTATGAGAAAAGACGCCTAATTTTGAGGCGCAGGACACTAAATCGGGCGGATTCCGCTGGCGCGCGACACGCCGAAACAGGGCACCACTGGGATATTGGCCGGTAACCCTCGGGGCGCGGACCCCGTCGACGGCCACGCGGAGCCGCCGCTCCCCTCGCGCGCCGCGGATCGGGTGCGCGGCACGTTCCGGGAGGCGACCGTGGCCCCGCCTTCGGGTCAGTGCTGTCCGTAGACGTTCTGGTAGCGGGCGTACAGGGAATCGACCAGATCCGGATCGATCGGGACGGGATCGCCGAGCTGGCGGGCGGTGTGGACGGTCTTGGCGACCTCCTCGACCATCACCGCGGCCTTGACCGCGTCGCGCGCGTCGCGCCCGATGGTGAAGGGGCCGTGGTTGCGCATGAGCACCGCGGGCGAGCGCGAGCCGGAGAGCGTCTCGACGATGCCCCTCCCGATGGAGTCGTCGCCGATGAGGGCGAAGGGCCCGACGGGAACGGGGCCGCCGAACTCGTCGCCCATCATGGTGAGCACGCAGGGGATCTCCTCGCCCCTGGCCGCCCACGCCGTCGCGTAGGTGGAGTGCGTGTGGACGACGCCGCCGATGCGGGGCATGTGGGAGTAGACGTAGGCGTGCGCCGCGGTGTCCGAGGACGGCGCCCCCTCGCCGAGCACGAGGCGCCCGTCGAGGTCGCACACCACCATCGACTCCGGGGTGAGGTCGTCGTAGGACACCCCCGACGGCTTGATGACCAGCAGGTCCGCTGACCCGTCCGCAGCGGGGCCGGGGACCCTTTGGGAGACGTTGCCCGCCGTCCACACGACGAGTCCCCAGCGGGGCAGCTCCGCGTGGAGGGCGCAGACGGTGGCACGGGTCTGTTCGACTAGAGCTGAAAAACCGGCGTCCCATGTGTTCGGTTTCGTGTGGTCCATGGTGTCCTCCTCGTTGAGCGGTTGTGGCCCCACCACCATGTTAACGTTAACATGGTGGGCTGTCCACACCGTGCCATTGCCCTACTGCGCTGCGGACCCCTAGCCCCGCAAACAACATCACACGCTCAGACACCTAGCCCCGGCGGTCCGCCACACTCCCCCGCTCCACCAGACGGGTCGGCACCACGACCGCACCGGGAGCCCCCTCCCCCGTGATCGCGCCGCACGCCGCCCGCACCGCGCAGCGCCCCACTTCCGCGAAGTCCTGGCGCACCGTGGTCAGCCCCGGCCCGTAGAACGCCGCGGCCGGCTCGTCGTCGAAACCCACCACCGAGACGTCGTCCGGCACCCGCGCCCCCGCCTCGTCCAACGCCCGCAACAGGCCCAGGGCGATCGCGTCGTTCGCGGCGAACACGGCATCGGGCAGACCCTGCGCGGCCAGGCGCCTGCCGGCCTCGTAACCGCCCGCGCACTCCCAGGAGGACCCCAGGGGCTCGCGCGGCACCAGGTGGCGCTCCTCCATCTCCGCGCGCCACCCCGCTTCGCGGGCCCTCGCCTCGTACCAGTCCCCCGGCCCTGAGATGTGGACGATATCGCGGTGCCCCCGCTCGGCCAGGTACCGCACCGCTGAGCGCGCGCCTCCCACCTGGTCGGCGCGCACGAAGCGCAGCCGGGGGGAAGCGCACTGGACGGCGCTGACCGCGACGACCGGGACGGGAGCGCCCATGGCGCCCACGGCCTCCGCCAGGCCGGCCACAGGGGCAACGACCACCACCGCCTCCGCCGCCAGCCCCAGGAAGTGGTCGATAGCGCCCGCCAGGGACGCGGCGGAGTAGTCGGACAGGGTGGTCACGCCCGTGAAGAACCCCGCCTCCCGCGCCGCGGCCTCCAGGGACACGAGGAGCGACGCGGGACCGTAGTGCGCGGACGTCGTCGTGATGATCCCGATGATGGAACTGCGGCGGGTGACCAGTGCGCGCGCCACCGAGTTGCGACGGTACCCGAGCTGCTCGATGGCGGCCAGCACCCGCGACCGCGTCTCCTCGGCGACGTGGCCGGTGTCGTTGACCACCCGCGAGACCGTCTGATGCGACACGCCCGCCAACCTGGCGACGTCCATCATCGCGGGCTGCCGGCCGCTGCGCGCAGTCCCCATTGCCGACCTCCCTCCATCGGTTCCCCACCCACCATAGCCCCCGCGGCTCCACTCCGGCCGCGCGCCCCGCCGGACCCGTGCCCCGGAGCGCCCTTCCCGCGTGGAGCAGGAGCCACCCCGCCACAGACGTTCAGCGGCGCGGGACGGAAGAGCCCGGCCCACTCGGACCAAGGGCCGGCGCGCCGGAGCCCAGCGCGCCGGCGGGGCGGGCGTGCGCGACAATACCTTTGTCCTCCAACCAGTCCCATCGTCCAGGAGACGCCCATGGCGCACACGCCCCGAGCGGCATCACCAACCGCCACCCACCCCGTCGACCGAGTCCCGCCCACGGGGAAGCTCCTCGTCCTCGCCGTCCAGCACGTCCTCGCCTTCTACGCCGGGGCCGTCGTGGTCCCGCTGGTCATCGCCTCGGGCCTCGGCCTGGACAACCGCACACTGGTCCACCTCATCAACGCGGATCTGTTCACCTGCGGCATCGCCTCCATCATCCAGTCCGCGGGGATCGGCAAGCGCATCGGCGTGCGACTGCCCCTCATCCAGGGCGTCACCTTCACCGCCGTGTCGCCGCTGATCGCCATCGGCGCCGCCGCGACCCCCGCGGGCGCCGACCCGAACACCGGGCTCGCCACGATGTACGGCTCCATCATCGCCGTCGGCCTCATCGTGTTCTTCGCGGCGCCGTACTTCGCCAAACTGCTGCGCTTCTTCCCTCCCGTGGTCACCGGCACCCTGCTGACCGTCATGGGAACGACCCTCATCGCGGTGTCAGCCGGGGACGTCGTCGGATGGGCCTCCGCCGCCGACGACGCGTCCAAGGCCGGCGCGGCCCTGGAGGGCCTCGGCTTCGCCCTCGGCACCATCGCCATCATCGTTATTGTCCAGCGGGTCTTCACGGGGTTCGCCTCCACCCTGTCGGTGCTGATCGGGCTCGTCGTCATGACCGGCGTCGCCTTCGCCCTGGGCAGGGCCGACTTCTCCGGGGTCGCAGAGGCGTCCTGGGTGGGCGTGACCACCCCTTTCTACTTCGGGCTGCCCAAGTTCTCAGCCTCCGCCGTTTTCTCCATGCTCATCGTCATGGCCGTCACGGCCGTGGAGACCACCGGCGACGTGTTCGCCACTGGCGAGGTCGTCGGCAAGCGCATCACCCCCGCGCACATCGCGAACGCGCTGCGCGCCGACGGGCTCTCCACCTTCCTGGGCGGCGTCCTCAACTCCTTCCCCTACACCTGCTTCGCCCAGAACGTCGGGCTCGTGCGCCTCACCCGCGTCAAGTCCCGGTGGGTCGTCACGGCCGCTGGCGCCCTCATGATCGTCCTCGGGGTCCTGCCCAAGGCGGGAGCGGTCGTGGCCGCCATCCCCCAGCCCGTCATCGGCGGCGCCTCCTTGGCGATGTTCGCCTCGGTCGCCGTCGTCGGCATCCAGACCCTCTCCAAGGCCGACATGCGCGACAACCGCAACGCCGTCATCGTCTCCACCTCGGTCGGCCTCGCGATGCTGGTCACCCTGCAGCCCTCCATCGCCGAGGCGATGCCCCCGTGGCTGCGCATCCTCTTCGGCTCCGGCGTCACCATCGGCTCCCTCACCGCCGTGGTCCTCAACGTGGTGTTCTTCCACATCGGCCGCCCGACCAGCGCCGCCGTGGCCCTGGTCGGGGGGCGCTCCGTCACCCTCGACGAGGTCGGGGCGATGGGGCGCGACGAGTTCGTCTCCGTGTTCTCCCGCCTCCACGAGGCGCACACCTGGCCCGCCGAGCGCGCCTGGGAGCACCGCCCCTTCGCCTCCGTCGAGGAACTGCGCCGCGCCTTCGAGGACGAGGTGCTGGCCGCGTCCCCCGACGAGCAGGAGGCCCTCATCGGCGCCTACACGGACATCGTGGACCTGCTCCTGACGGACTGCGGCGACGAGCGGGCCGGACTCGACACCGCGTCCATGGCGCTCGGCGAGTTCGACGACCACGAGGCGCAGGAGCTGCGCGCTTTGGACGCGGCGTACCGCGAGAAGTTCCCCCGGCCCCTGGTGATGTGCGTCGACAACCTGGCCGACCGCGCCCAACTGCTGGCCAGCGGGTGGCGGCGCGTCGAGTCCTCCCCCGCGCGCGAGGCCCGCTTCGCCCTCGGAGAGGTGATCGACATCGCCGACGCCCGTTTCACCTCGCTGGTGGCCGACGCCAACCCCCTGCGCGCCGCGTGGAGCGAGGGCTTCGAACAGCTCGACTGAAACCCGTTCGAGCAGCTCGACTGGAACCGGACGCGCCGCGGGGACCGGCCCATCGGTCGGCCCCCGCGGCATCCCATCAACACAATGCGCTAGCTCTCGATCAACTCCTCGTGAATCACTGGCGGGGCGTGGCCCCCGCTTCCTCCGTCGTGCCCCCAGCGTAGGGGGCGGAGCTTGAGGGAGGACCGGAATCCCCTCGGAGTTCCCTGGGAGGCGCGCACGGGTTCAGATGATGACCGCCGTGCCCGTCGCGATGGCGGCGAGCATGCCGTTGTCCGCGCCGGCCGTGAAGTAGTCGACGTGGACGCCGACCACGGCGTTGGCGCCCATCTGACCCGCGCGCCCGCACATCTCGCCGACCGCGGTCCGCGCCGCCTCCTGCAGCTCGTTCTCGTACGAGCTCGCCCGGCCGCCGAACATGTTTGTCAGGCCAGCACCGAAGTCCTTGAACATGTTCACGCCCGCGATCGTCTCACCCGAGACCATTCCGAGGTACTGCTGGATCGGGTGGCCCTCCAGGGTGGGGGTGGTGATGACCAACATGCGCGTTCCTTTCTCCGATTCATGTGCGGCAGGTCCAAGACTAGCGACCGGCGCAGTACGGGGAAAGGGGAACGGGGGGCGAGGACCGCCCGACGGCCTGCTACGCGTCCACTCGCGCCAGCAAATACTGTTCCGAACGGGCCAGGTACTCACGGAAACGACGGAACTCGTCCTCGGTGAAAATAGACCGAAGGCCGTCTTCGACCGGCTTGACCATCCGATCCGCGTTGGACACCAGTTCACCGCCGGCTTCCGTCAGATGGCACACGAGCACTCTGACGTGCAACGCCGATGCCTCCCGTTTGACCAGTCCTTTCGCTTCCAAATTGCCGAGGATGGTGGCCATCGTCTGAGGGGACACGAGCGTCGCCCGCGCGAGCTGGGCAGCGGACCGCCCAGGGGCCTGGGCGAGTGTCGCCAGGGTGGCGTACTGGGGCACCGTCAGTCCGAAACCGCGTAAGACCCGGGCCTTCTCCCCCATCAGGAGCTGTTCGACCCGCTTGATCCCATTGCCGAGGCGCAGTGCCATGTCCTCATCACAACGACACCGCGCACGATCTGAGTGGCTTGCCACACTTTCTCCATCTTCGACCGGCCCAATACTGTCCTTTTCAGTGTATCGGAGAGCGGATCCCCCAATGGGCGACTACACATCGGCGCGCACGAGCACCGCCACCCGCCCTAATGATCGAACTCTGGCATATGACAGAGTTCGTATGTTAGCCTGTCCCCGCACTCCTCGTTGACCACTGCTCGAACCTGGGAGGCGGCATTGGCGCGATCCGCGCTCACCGCTCCAGCGGACGGGCTGATCACCAGCCGAACGGGCTCCGCCGCCACGGCACCGGCCGCCGCGCACAATGCCCACAAGAGCAGCATCGCGGCCAACGCGGGGAGCACGCTCCGCCAACAGGAGCCCCATTCGCGCCGTCAACGGCGTGCCGCAGCCGCAAGGCCTTCGACGGGCGCACTGGCCCGGTCTGGGCCTTCCACAACCAGAACCCTCCGGATGAAGAAAGAGACCCGCCTATGCGCGCACTCATCATCAAACGCCACGACCGCTTCAACGGACTGGAGCACACCGAGGTCGAGGCGCCGACGCCAGCCGATGGCGAAGTCAGTATCGACGTCCACTTCGCAGGAGTCGGCCTCATCGACGCGCTGTGGACCACCGGGCGGATGCCGTCCCAGCTCGGCCGCATCCCCGGACTGGAGGTGTCGGGCACCGTCCGCGAGCTCGGCGCGGGAGTGGACGCCTTCGCCGTCGGTCAGAAGGTTGCCGCGATCCTGCCGAATACTGGAGGGTTCGCCGAGGTGGTCTGCGCGCCGGGCCAGCTGGTAGCGGCAGTCCCCGACGCATTGGCGATGGACCTCGCGTCCGTTGTGCCGGTCAACACCGTCACCGCCCACTTGGCGCTGACCACCGTGGCCCGCTTCGCAGCCGGTGAGAGCCTGCTGGTCCACGCCGGCGTCGGCGGCCTGGGCTCGCAGTTCGCCCAGGTGGCCCGCGCGCTGGGGGCCGGACGAGTCGATGCCGTGGTCGGCACGGGCGCCAAGAAGGAGATCGCGCGGGGGTTCGGCTACGACAACGGCTACCTGCGCGAAGACCTCGCCGCCATCCCCGAGGACATCTACGACATCGTCGTCGACCCCGTTGGCGGCAAGGCGACGGAAGACGCCTTCCGCGTCCTGCGCAGTGGTGGCCGTCTGCTCCGTGTCGGCAACGCGTCGCAAGCCGAAGACGTCGCCGTGAACTCCACACAGCACTGGCTGCAGAACAAGACCACCGCCGGGTTCAACGTCGGCGCTTGGCTGGCGGCACACCCGGAGGAAGGGACCGAGTCATTGCGGTGGTCACTCGACGCCGTCGCCAATGGCGCCATTCGCGTCGACCTCACCGACATCGCGGACATCACCGACGCCGCACGGCTGCTCGAAGCCCTCGAAGCGGGCCGGACCACGGGCAAGGTGGCACTGCGCGTCCGCTAGCAGCGCCGCGGGCCGCCGGCGGCACGGGGCGCACGGGATCCCGCGCATGCGCGGGGATCCGCCGTCGGGGTGGGCGACCGCGTAGTCCACCCCGGCCCCGGTGGGCCCCTCCCCAACGGTGGGCCCGCGGAGCGGCATGTCACCCAGGTGGAGACCGGTTCCCCGAGTCCTGGTCGCCGCAGGGCCGCGCCGCCGTCCAGGCACTACGCGAACGCGCCGCCGCCCCAGGAGCCGGGGCATCACCGCCGCAGCCCCCGCCCTCCGCCTCCGCAGTGATGGTGGTTGCCACGATGCTTGGAAACCGTGTTGGGTGCAAGCCCCACCCTCCGCCTCCGCAGTGATGGTGGTTGCCACGGAATGGGAACGCACCAGCGGGTTTGCCGCTACACTGGGAGCCGTTCGCGTGTGAAAAGGGAGTTAAAAGGAAGTGTGTGATGCCGGGGCTTGAGGGGAAGGCAGTCGGTCGACTCCGCGTGATGGCGCGCGAGTGCGCCAAGAACACGTTGGACCAGTACTGGGACGGGGTTCGGGAGCCGCGCGACGGGGAGCGTCCCCCCATCAACACGGGCGACCACTTCGGGGCCCGCCCGCAGGCCACGGCCCACCGGATGGGGGTCCTGGGAATTGACTGAGCCGAGCACCCCCGAGCACGAAGCGGATCCGTCCCCGGACGGCGGCACTGCGCCTTCACCCGATGTCCGCTTGCCGGACCCGGGCCGTGCCGACGAGCCCGCCATCACCATCGAGAAGCACGACGACGCCGGCCTGGACGCCCCCGTCCAGGCGGATCTGGACATCCTCAACAGCGGCATCAGCCCCAAGTGGATCATCGAGGTCGCCAACTGGCACCCGTTCCTCGCCCTCTTCGCCGCCTACGCCTACTCCCGCTATCCCGGGGCCAGATCCCGCGCGGAGAAGATGGACCGCGCTGCCACCGAGTACAAGTTCTTCTACGCGGCTGTGAAGGTCTTCGACTGGATGTTCCTGCTCGCCATGCTTCTCGCGCCCGCGGTACTCGTGGGTTTGACCCTGTGGAAGCTCATCATCAAGTAGCACGAGTCACACACAATCCGGACTGAGGTACTGGCACGGTACGCTTCGACGGAGCCATCCTAGCCAAACAGAACGACGAATGGGCCGAAGGCCGCGGCTACCTCAGCCCGGGTGCCCTCGCCAATTCCCGACTCACGCCACAACCCACCCTCCAGAAGAACACCAAACTCACACTCGGCGCATCACCCCGCCCGAAGGACACAAAACGAGTACCCCACTCCACTGGACTCGACCTCCCCCTCGAGTGCAGATGGAGGGAAAACCGGAGCGTTGGAACCGCAACGGAAACCGGGCGCACGCCCTGTTTTGCGCGGTTACAGCGCCACAGTGATGTGCGGAAGCCCGCGCTGAAACCCGTGACACCAACGTTGCTCGTGGTTACACTCGTCATAAGTCACGGCGTTCGGGAGGTGTGAAGTGGACCGCAGAACCCAGACCGTCGACGAAATCCGCAGCGACGCGAGGAACGCAGCCGAGGCCGTTCTCGAAGCGTACTGGCCATCACGCACCATTCCCGTCGATCCCGTCAGGATCGCCCGGTTGATGGGCCTATCGGTTTTCGAGGCGCAGCTGGGCGAGGACACCTGGGGCATGATCATCGCCGACCAGGGCGGCAGCGCGAACATCTACCTGGATGAGGACCAGCCCCCCACGAGGGCCCGCTTCTCCTGCGCGCACGAGCTAGGGCATTACGTGGACCACCAGTGCGACTTGGAACCGTCCACGGGGTACGAGGACAAGCGCAGCACCGCTGGGGCCGGCCAGCCCAGCGAGGTGTACGCGAACGAGTTCGCCGGAGCACTCCTCTCCCTCGAACCCGAGTTGCGCGAGCTCGTGGAGCAGGGGCTCGACACATTCGAGCTCGCGCGCGCGTTCCGCGTGTCACCGGCTTCCATCGCCTACCGCCGACAGCTGCTGGCGGTCTGATGGGGAGCGCCTCCTACCCGCCCGAGCTGGGCGGTCCGCAGCGGCTCTCCCGTCCCACCCTCCCGGCCCGCGCTGTGGATACCGCCAGGGAGATCGACGACTCGAAACTCACTCCTAAGACCAGCGGGACGGACGTGTCGTTCGGCTCACTGGTCTCATTGTCCAGGTGGCATCCGTTCCTGCTGACGTTCATCGTCTAAGCGCGAGTCCAGTACTGGCAGCTCGATGACGAGGTGAGGAAAGTGGACACCGCGAAGCGTCAGCACCCGAGGCTGTTCCGATGGTGCAGGATCAGCGACTACGTCTTCTCCGTCGTCAAATGCCTGTTGTTCACAGCACTCGCCATTGTGCTGATATGCAAACTATGGAACGGCATTCACATCTAGTAGGACGCGCTTCCAGCGCCACTATCACCGCCAACTCGCAGAGGCTCGCAGCCCGACCCCGCCCCTTGATCCCCCCTGCGGCCATGTGCGACACTGGCCGTGAAGGGAGGGGACCGTGGACACGACACTGACGATCCATGTCGCGGGCAGAGCGGACGAGATCAGCCCGAAGACAATGGCCAAAGCGTTCGCCGCGTTCGCGGACCTCCTGGAGGCCCCGGACGACGGCAGCCACTGGACGATGGTGGGGGCGCACCTGGGTTCGCTCACCCTCGAAGCGCGCCCCTCCGCGCGCACCGCCGAGGAGGAGCGGGCGATCTTCGACACCCTCGTTTCCGGCCTCTCCTTCTTCAACGAGTCCGGCGAAGCCCCCGAGTCCTGGTCGCCACAGGGCCGCGCCGCCGTCCAGACACTGCGCGAGCTCACCACCGCCCCAGGGGTCGAGGGAATCACCGCCGCAGTCCCCGACCAGACCATCGTCTTCACCCCCGTTGACGGCGCTTCGGAACACGAATCGCGTCGGCGCGCCTCCATCGGCTCCGTCACCGGGGTCATCGACCGGATCAACACGCGCCAGGGATGTGAGTTCGGCCTGATCGACGAGGCGGAGCGACACCCCGTCAAAGTGCTTTTCAGCGCCACTCAGCTCGACGCCATCAAACCACTGGTGGGCAAACGGGTGCGCGCTCGCGGGGAGCTGACCCGCAACGCCCAGGGTTGGAAGACGCACCTGCGCCTGCGCAAGGTCGAAATCGCCGAGAAGCCGGACCGGGTGCCGCCGCTGGAGGAGCTTTTCGGCGTGCTCGGCCCCCTCCCGAACGGGATGAGCGCCGAGGGAATCGTCCAGGAGATGAGGCGTGCCTAGTCGGAAAGCCTCCCAGACCTCGACAGCCCGTTATCTGGTTGACACCTGTGTTTTCGTGCACGCGTTCTGCGATGGCGCGAATGGCCCCTCTGACATTGTGGAGGCGTCCCGTCAGCTCTTCGCCCGCGCTGAGGCGGGCAGTATCCATGTGCACGTATCGGCGGTGACGATCGCCGAGGTCCTGGCGATCAACTACCTGCGCGATGACGACCCGCGCCGCCCGAAGTCGACGCGGCGCCGGACTGAGGAGCGCGAGAAGCTGAAAACCTGGCTGGCCAGTCGCACCACCGCCGTCGAGGTGGACCAGTCCCTGGCCCTCGCCGCAGGCGAAGCCGGGCACCAGTACCAGCTCAAGGGGGCTGATGCGATCATCTACGCCTCCGCGATCGAGGCCGGAGTGGATGCCCTCATCACCACGGACAAGGGACTGCTCAAAGCCGATAGCCACGCTATGCCGGTGCTGGCGCCCACGAGGATAGGCGGACAGGACATCATCAGCATCTGAATGCGGGTTTTCCACGGACACACCTGTGGTTCTTCACACCATCGCGGGGGTCCACGCTGCCCTGAAAGACCTCGCCCGAACAGGAAAACCCCCGGGATTCCAGGGGAATCCCGGGGAGAAAGTGGAGATGGGGGGAATCGAACCCCCGTCCAGTGGCAGGCCCCGAGTTCTTCTCCGAGCGCAGTCTGCGAATAATTTCTCGGCCCCCGGCGTCATGCAGACCTGCTACCGAATGGGCTCAGTTGATTGAGTGTCGGAGGCGCCCCACCAACATGGGCGCCCCCCAGTGGCTCCCTGAACGACGCCAGACACCGGGCTGGGAGCACCACCCGGGCTGACGGACTAAAGGTTCACGCGGCGAAATCAGGCGGCGAGAACGTAGTCGGTGCGATTCTGTTCGGCACCTATTGGTTCGCACGCAGCGTTAACGAGTTGAGCGCGCGTTCTCGGCTCGCTTCTCCTCGATCGACTACCACTGTCGAAACCGATCATCCCCTTTTGAGTTCTCACCTCCGGGCGCCATCATTGCCGACAACGCCCAGAGCTGTATTGTATTCCCGCACCGGGGCTCCCGCAACACCACAGCGATGCGCGGCCCGGTCTCAGATCAGTTTCGTCGACTCCAGTTCCCCGACGAGCGCCCGGTTCTTCGATACGAGGAGGGGCCGCAGCGCCAGCCCGCCGAACGCGCAAACGGGGATGAACGCCGCGAGCATCCACATGGCGTCCGCGTACTCGGCGCCGGAGTACCCGGCGATGGCCGCACGCAGCGCGGTGATCGCGTGCGTGGCCGGCAAGAAGGGCGAAACCGCTGAGAAGAACGGCGGGA
>ERZ773050.709-NODE-709-length-18671-cov-7.851579_pt1 | contig 18671 bp, 16 predicted proteins | sample MGYA00580632_ERZ773050 | MGnify/ENA primary metagenome ERZ773050 (study PRJEB29015, sample SAMEA2738123) | human oral metagenome | biome: human oral; feature: human-associated habitat; material: saliva | place: China | collected 2166 ... | reverse complement strand
GCGCGGCGCCTTTGTACCGAGGTGATCCCGGATACAGCGAAGACCTGGATCGAGACGGAGACGGTATCGCCTGCGAGAAGTAAGGCCTGACTATTGCTGCGGAGAGCCGATGTCGGCTCTCGCTACTACGGATTTCATCTCCACGTGTCCTGTCATGTCGACTGCTATGCGCATGATGTGGCACAACACATTGTCTTTCACTTTTCCTATTCGAGGTTCTCATGAAGAATTCACTTGTTCGTCCTGGATCTTTGCTGTCGGCCCGCGCTGGTGCCAGCCGACTGGCCGCGCTGATGTCGGGTCGTCAGAGAACGGTGGTGAGGTCGGCATCTGCGGTTCTGGCCATCGCGGTCTGCGGCGGACTGGCCGGGTGCGGGGTCCCGTCCGTGGCTGACGATGCGGGCTCGCCGACACCGGCACCTTCGCCGACGGCGACTGCTTCGCCGTCACCTACTCCGACTCCGTCCCCCACTCCGTCCCCGACACCGCGTCCCACCCCTACGCCGACGCCGTCGCCGATTCCGACGACGCAGGCCCCGACGACGCAGCCTCCGTTACAGCCTCTCATGCAGGAGTCCGAGCCGACACAAGAGGCGGAGCCGACACAGGAGGCGGAGCCGCAGGCCGGCGGTGGTGGGGCGGCTCCTGCACCTGCGCCGGAGCAGAAGCAGGAGAGCACGTACTACCCCAACTGTAAGGCTGCGAGGGCAGCAGGCGCTGCTCCCTTGTACCAAGGTGAACCCGGCTATCGGTCTGAGCTGGATCGTGACGGGGATGGCATCGCCTGCGAGATCAAGTAAGGTCCCGTCGGTGCTCGCCGTCTAGAACGGTGGTGGTGCGAGAGTCTCCACCCACACCATGTGCGTCGCTCGCATCGTCCAGGCGTTGCGAGCGACGCACATCGGCTGGGAGCGGCCCGTGGGCTTAAGGCTTCGCTGACACTGCCTGAGGTGACTGGGCTGCCGACTGACTCTGGTCCGAGCCCTTGCCGTGAGGACAAGTAATTGCCGGGATTCCACACAAACAGCCTCGTCTGGAACCTTACCGCCGGGTACCCATCTACTCGGCCCGGGCTTCAGCGGATCTCTGGTGGTCCTTGGTCGCTGCGGTGACTGCGTGGGCTACGAGCCCTGCTGCATCGTCAGAGTCCTCGTGCTCCCAGATATGGATAACCGTCCATCCAAGGGCGTTGAGCTTCTCATCGGTGTCACGGTCGCGGGCCTGGTTCCTCGCGATCTTCCACCTCCACCACTCGGAGTTCCGGCCGGGCATGGTCCCGTGCTCAGGGCAGCCGTGCCAGAAGCAGCCGTCGACCTGCACCGCCACCTTCTTCCCGGGGAAGGCAATGTCGACCTTGCGACGTGGAATCCCCGGGACCTTGTACTGCACCCGATACCGCAGTCCTATCCGCCACAGCGCTCGCCGCAGTTCCATCTCTGGGGAGGTGTCACGCCGTGACAGGTTGGAGTAGCGAGCGCTCACCTTCGGATCGGCGGGCTTGTCGCGTGCTGGTTCGGGAGCGTGCAGCGGGTCGGATGAGCCATCATCCGATAGCGCAGGCTGCATACATCACCTCGTCAGTAGCTTGCGGACCGCCTCATCAGGACTTGCTGGAGCGGCATCTACCGCATTGAGGATACGGCGGCCGGACGCTGTCGACTCGAGGATGCGGCGATCGCGGTCACAGTGCATCTTGAGTACGTTCCAGACCACGCCTACGTTGACGCCGTTCCCCAGCTGCTTGTAGGTCTTGGCGTCGGGTTGGCCGGCAAAGGAGAACTCATCGGGGAACCCCTGAAGGCGGGCGGCCTCCCGAGGTGCCAGCCGGCGACGTTTCTTACCGACGATGCTGGTTTGTGTGATGGCGACAAGTGCGGGAACGTAGGTGGGCGGCTTCGCGCGCAGACCGGACGGACGGAAGTGCATGAGGCAGTCCCAGAGGGACTCGATGTCCTGTGCCTGCCACTCGAGCTTACGGCGCGACGGTGGGAAGTTCTTCACGCCAGAGGTGGTCATCCACGCCCGGCACCAGGCCGCGTTGTCGGTGAAGAGCTGCGCGTTCTTGCGCAGGAAGTTCATCTTCCAGGCGGGAACGTCGTCGAGCTCTCCCGACTCGATCTGGATCTCCAGGTCCTCGATCGTCTGCCAGGCATCGACCCAGATGGGGAACCCAGGCAGTTTCTTCCCCGGATTGTGGTGGCGAAACCGCTGTACCCAGTCGTCCCAGGCGTAGATCCAGTCCTTCTCGGCATCCGACAGGTCGTAGCCCTCGACGTCAGCGAGTAGGTAGTCGTCTATCTTCCAGTCGACTGGCCCATCCGCGTACAGTTCTCTGGGTCTCGCCACAGGCTGGGGATCTGTGGACCCGATGCCGTTGGGGTCGTACGTGGCGGTGATGAAGACTCGCTCCCTGACCTGTGGACGCCCTCCCCGCTCTGGTCCGAGCTGGTGTGGCGAGAGGATGGCGGGAGTGCCTGCGACGCGATACCCCTGCCTCCTCAGGGACCTGACGATGACGTCCCACTCGTGGGCGTGGCGTGGTCCGGCGAGGTTCCGAACGTTCTCGAGGAGAAGCACCGTGGGGTGACGTTCCTGGACGATCTTGAGAATGTTGAAGTAGAGCGTGCCCCGCACCTCGTCCAGCATCCCGGCCTGGGCACCGGACTTGGAGAAGGGCTGGCATGGGAACCCGGCGGCGAGGATGTCGTGGGGCTGGATCCTCTCGGACACACCGTGTTCGCCCGCATCAACTGTGATGTCGCCGAGGGCACCGACGCCCCAGTTCTGCTCGTAGATGCGGGCGGCGTCCTTGTCAATCTCGACCGCGTAGGTGCATTGGCCGCCCATCCCAGACAGGGCCGCGTGGAAACCCCCGATACCCGCGAACAGGTCAACGTAGTAGAAGGGGATGGTAGGCACGGAATAAGCTTAGCCGGTTGAGAGCCAAAAGCCGGCCCGACCTCACGAAACTGAAGAAGATCACAAGGTCGTTACTGAAAGGTTTCGCCTATATGTCGAGTGTTGCGTTGCGCTGTCGAGCATGGCCACGGATCGCACCGGGCTGTCGGAGTGCAACAGAAAGGCGCGGACCAGATGAATACTGACAAAAAACACGCGACTGCAGAGGTGACTTGCTGTAAGGGCAACAGTGTGGTTGCTGATGGCCATCCTGCACCGATCGCACTTATCGCAAGATCTGTCCATACTGACGGAACGGACCCCTGTTGGGGTGCTCAGCTACGTTCTAGTCAACATCCGGTGAAGCGGGCTCAACAGGACTACGATCCAGGCTGACGCATCTGCAACGCAACGCTCAAGAGCCCAGGAGGCAGAATCAGTGTAGAGCGTCGCTGGACCAACCGCGGTTCAGCAGAACGAGCCGAAATCAACCAGTTGAAGGAATTAATGAGGTCACCCAACCGCTCGTCCCAGCATCATGGGCGAAACTAATCATACTAGCCATGCCGTTCTAACCACACCCGTCCCTATTAACTAAGGTAATCAACAATGGATGTTGATGAGTCTATGAGCAGTACTCAGTTATCCGGCTACCAAAGTGCTGCGAGCAAAGCTAATGCTGTCGCAAGGATGTACTTTCTTGGGAATCAGCCGGCCGAGCCGCTGGGCCCTGGAAGCAAGGAAAAGAAATCGGCGCTAGTGTCAATGGGGCGATTCGTTGGCCTTGAACTCGACGATGTTGCCGGGAAAGGCGAATGCGGACGACTCATCGCTGAACGACTGCAAGTTACCTGGGGCGCGGACTGTGTGTCCTCGGGTGACACGGTGACATTAAAAGGACTGAATGTACTAATTGATTCCGCTGTGAAGTTACAGTTGAAATCGGGTAGGCGACCGTGGCGGGCCTTTGTGCGCGACATCATGGCCTTGAATCCGGCACCAAAATGGAACGACATTGAGGAGACGAGCATGCAAGAAGCAATCTCAGAATTGGAAGTAGATATTCTTGAACAAATTAAGGGGTTGATGCAAGCTGGGCCGACCCCAAAGGGAGTGGAGGTAACCAGCGGCACAGATTCCGTTTCAGTCGCTGAAATGACAGAAGGATCTTGGCGCAGTCTTCTTGTCGATGTGCAGGGGTGGCTACATCTTCCTGAAGAGATCGACACAACTTCGACCGAAGCCGCGGATCGGTCATTGGCAAAACTACTTGGATTGAAGAATCCAGAAAACGCGTCCACTGAAGAGCTTTTGACGACACTGCTGAATAGACTAGAGAAGGCGAACGAATTACGTGAGGAGTTCATCGACGCCCTAGAAGACGAGACCGAAGGTACCGTTACGTTAGCGACAGCTTCGGCTGAATGGGTTGAAAAATGGGAAGACGTCGAAGACTCACAAGAAGTAGAGACTAGCGGACCTATCATAGCCGAAGCCAGCGTCTGGCCTATTACGGAATTTCGTGAGCATGCAAATGAGGAAGACCTCAACCTATCCCCCTCATACCAAAGAGCAGATGTTTGGCCGACAGGAGACGCACAACTACTTATTGAGTCTATTCTCAGAGGAATCCCACTTCCATCTGTAATCTTGCTGAAGACAAATGACAGTGAGGGGGATCACTTCGAGATCATTGATGGAAAGCAGCGCTTGACCTCCATCCTTAGATTCACGGCTTCACACCCACGAGCCCTGGACAACGTTAGAGGCAAAGCCAAGAAGTGGGGAGTCGACGAAGATGATCTCATCGATTGTTTCCAAAGCGATTACGCCAACAGTTTCAAAAAGCAATGGCGTTCTCATGAAACAACGAGACTGACTACAGCGGTTGAGCGGGCAATGTACTTCCCATTTCCTCTCAGAAAGGGAATCAGATCTACGTTGATGGGTGAACTAGAGCAGGTACAGGGGAGATACTACTCAGAAATTCGAATGCTGACAATTCCGGTCGCGGACGAAACTAAAAAGGTCAGAGACCTTTTCGAAAGGCAGTCCAAGTATCGCATTCCCGTAATTATCTACAGCGAAGCATCCAGCAAGCAAATCCATGAGGTGTTCAGTCTATACAATCGGCAGGGTAAACGTCTCAATGCCGAAGAGATTCGGAATGCTGCCTATCATGAGCTAGATTTCATGCGAGCGCTCCTTGTAACGAGCGGAGATGCTGATGAACCTGAAAAGGTCGCCCCATTCCTTATGGAGTCATGGGAACAAATTTCGTCGACAGGTGAGGCGTTGGGAGACGCCAACGGAACTTATGCAATGAAAACCGCGGGATACAAACGTACCAAAGCGTTGTCCTGGGTTGTTGCTGCACTCCTTGTCGAAGACGGAGGTATAGGAGGGAGATCGACGGCTAACCAAATTAACGCACTTCTTAAGCGAATTCAGGAAAATCCAAGTGATCCTCTGAGGGACCGGCACCGTATTCTTAAGGTCATGGAGATGCTCGATGGCGCGATTGATGCTCACCAGATCCTTCCCGACGAAACGTGGAGTGCCCCGTTTAAAACCAGCAGCAGGTGGCAAGAGTTGCAGTTGGTTTCTTCATTTATCGCTCTAGCTGCCGCCTATAGTGTGCGTAAAGAAAAGTTGGAGGATGACGTCGATGATGCTGTTTACGCGATTCAGGAGGCTTCTAAAGCATGGAAGCGGCCGAGCAAAACTCAGTCTCGACAGCAGTGGCAGTTCATCGGGAAGGTTGTAAAAGAATTCCTTGAGGTTCTAGATATCTCTGTGGAAGAGGCAGACGATACTATACGGCGAACCTATGGAACATCTGGACTTGCAGAACTGGCATACTTGAGTTGCGAAGAGAATCGGTGATTACATGGTTCTTCCGGCAGTCTCGGCAGAAGAAAACTATACGCGCATCAGCATAGGATGGCAGGAGCGCTATAATCAGGTTCTCGAGAATTATGCCTACCCCAGCGGGCAGGTTATTAAGGATGATTCTGCCTACATATGCGACAGAGCCATTCTTCCTACGGGCGATTCTCGTTGGCCCAACACGCGCTATCGAAGTGGAATCGTCATTGGCGCTATTCAATCTGGGAAAACGGCATCCATGATTGGATTCATGGCGCGCGCGCTCGACAAGGGCGTGAATGTCATTGTTCTACTTGCTGGTAGGCAGACAGCATTATGGCGCCAGACTATGGATCGAGTGCGCTCTCAACTACTAGGGGGCAATTCGTCGCTAGGGGAATGCGTGTTTATCCCGTCTATGCGTTCAGGAGGTGAACGCTATGCCGTTAAGGGCGCCTACGCCATTAATGAAAAAAGGGCAGAGCGAGCATTTCGGAAAAGAACTCCCATTGTGTTTGTTGCGATGAAAGAGGTCAACCATCTTGCCTCGGTAAGTCGTATTCTCAGCAACAACGTATTCCCTGCTGCTGCCAAGTGCGGTGTAGACGTCAATCTGCTCGTTATTGACGACGAGGCGGATGACGCTTCCATAGCCGACGACCAGGTGAAACCTGATGGTGATTCGTTCCAAGAAATCAAGAGAATTCCGTTCGGGATTCTCGATCTTTGGGCAGATAGTGCGGTGCCAACGAGAACCAAAGCAGAGCATGTCTATTCTACGTACATTGCCTACACGGCGACGCCGCAGGCAAACTTTCTTCAGAACAGCGAAAATCCGTTGGTTCCGAGAGACTTTGTTGCGGCGCTACGCACACCCGGTGCGTCCGGAATGTTGTGTCCCCGGGAGATCACGTACGATGGAGGTAATGTAAGGAACTGGTATATCGGGACAGATGTCTTCTATGGTCCTCTCGCAGACTGTTTCTGCAGCCTGATTGATGAACCTATTCTGCCCGATGATAACGAGAATGCGGCTGCAGACGTAGGCAGAACAAATGAATCAGCGTCTATCACCATGGAGTGCGTTGACGAAGAGCTACTCAAACGGGGACTGCGGGCCTACATCATAGCTGCAGCAATATCGACGATTCGGTCAGGAAAGTTGGGCCCGAGTACTGCCGCCGGTATGACATTCAGTTCGGTCGGTGAGATTAAAAGTAAAGTAGCCCCTGTTACGTCTATGCTGATCCACCCCTCAGCCGACCTAGATGATCACTTCAGCGTAAAGGACGCAATCACCTACTGGTGGGATGGGGAAGGAGGAAAGGCCGGTGAAGGAGTGATTAGTGATCTTGAATCTCTACGGCAGGCTTGGATAAATCAGTATGAGGAGTATCGTATCTCGGCCTCGAAAATCGCGAAAGAGTATGCCGATAGGTTCGATATTGTTGATGTACCAACTTGGAGCGAAGTCGAAGAGGTGATAAGGCGAGAAATCGTTCCGTGCACTAGGATTGATGTCATCAATAGTCGTCCCGATTCAGATGAACGACCGCAGTTCGATCCACGAGCGGACAGCTGTGGAGCTTGGCGTCCTCCGGTCAACCAGTCATCTATCTTCATTTCTGGTAACGTGATGTCTCGCGGTCTGACTTTGGAAGGTCTGCTTACGACGGTGTTTCTCCGGTCATCAAATAGCCCGGTCGCCGATACCCAGATGCAGATGCAGAGGTGGTTCGGGTATCGGGGAAGGACATTAGATCTTTGTCGCGTGTACCTTACCGGAGAACAATTGAATTTGTTCTCGGAGTATGCTGAGGCTGATCGAGTTCTCCGTCAACAGATAATTTTAGCGATGCGTGCTGATGAATCTCGTCTCCCGGGGGTGGTGGTTCTTCAAGGACGAAGTTTTCGTCCTACCAGCAAGGTGTCATCCTTGACGACCAGTACGCTCTCGCCGGGACGCAGGCCAGTCGTGCGGTATATGAATCATCCAACAGACGACATTGAGAATCAGCGCCTTGTGAGAGATCTATTCCTTGCGGAAGACGCAGGTGTTGTGGGTGTCCCAGGAGGGCTGGTGACATCTGCGAGTTGTTCGCTCATGACCGTGGCAGATGTACTTGATAAGTTGAGATACAAGTTTCACGGCCAGGAGGCAGATGAACTTGAAAAATGGAATGCTGCTGCGAGACTAGTCGGTATCCATCCAACTGAATCCTGCCACCTCCCCCTGTATCGTGCCCCGGCAGTCAATGATGCAAAGGTCTACCTAGGAGGTAGGTCGCCGTACTCTTTAGCTGCCTACCTAAGACTGTGGGCTGCCAGCATTGGACGGAAGGTAGACGGACTCATGACTGATGAGACTCCGCCTCAGCGATGGAACCTTAAGTACTCTGCGTCAAAGGACATGCAACAGCCTAGATTTCGGTTTGGCCTGAGGTATGGGTCGGGTGCGTCTATACATGCGGGTCCGCTCTTCAAGTTGTCGACACGCTATGGCGTACCGGTCAAACCGATGCGAAGGAGGGTCTCTGGCTGCGAATTGGAAGCAGAGTGGGGGGCTAGACGTGCAGTTGAGTATGGATATGCCGGAGACGATGTATTTGATGCAATCGTATTGGATCAGCCTGTCAGAAGGCTCGAAGATGGGACTCGTTGCGCGGGAGAACTAGGCCTCGTACTTTTCCAGTTGATTGATCGAGGGGAGGGTGAGGCTTCGTTGTCGGTAGGTATGAGCATCCCGGCGGGCGGGCCCGACTATGTACGTGCGGCCAACAATAGAAATCGGAGATAGGTATGTGTAACGATATCGATACTGATGCTACATTTGAGGTGTTAAGGAAAGCAGTCTCCGAGGCTCGGTGTGCTCAAGGGAGAGATCAACGGTTTGTGCGTTGGGTCGGTAATAGCCGTAAACTTGCATATGCTCGCGACCATCGGGGTCGATTGGAACTGTTTATTTCTAAAGAGCCGTTGGAATCTCGCGTAGACTCTGTTGCTCGGCGACTGGACTTGAATGTCTGGAGAAGTGATGATGGTGGGGTTTTGCGTGCGAATCGAATTGTGTTTCCGGCTGGGGAGCACGTAGACGCGCTGTTTACCGCAATTTTGGTCGAACTTTTACATCAGGGTATTGATGTAGATGCCCAGAAGGCATTTTCGGCCACGGAACGTCTTATTGCTTTAGCATTTAAAAGCGGGGGCAGAAGGGTGAATGCCCTCACAGGTCTTGCCGCTGAGCTTTCCTTGCTGGAATGCCTGGTCAGGTCGCGGCATTTTTCGGATGATGAGATTGGTCATTTGTGGACAGGCCACTCTCAATCCAGCAGAGATTTTGTGCTTGGTGACGTTGGCGTGGAAGTTAAGGCCACGACGCAAGGGGTCAGTCGGCACCACATCCAGGGGTGGTATCAAGTAGAGTCAGGCGTCTCCGTGGGCGATGATGCGTTCGAGTCGCGGCTTTTCCTGCTTTCCGTGGGTATTCACTGGTTGCCGGTTGGTGTGGAGGGGCGAACGGTCGAGGGTGTCCTGAAGGGAATGCGGGGCGAACTTTCTGACCCTGTCTGGCAAGGGTTAGTTCAGTCGGCTTGCCGATATTGTGGTGAGAACTATGTTTTCGATGTGAGTGGATTGAAGTCAGAGGAAGCGTTTCGACGTCCGTTTCAAGTAGGGTTTGTGAGAATGTATGATATGAGTCATGATCGAATTGATCTTCTTCGTAGTGCGGATGTTCACAAACATGCGCATGTAGTGGGGGATAGTGTGTCGTTCGACATCGTTTTACCGGAGTTTATTGATGGTACCAATCCAATTTCTGGGTGGTCGGCGGTTCTGGGTGCTCTTACGGATTCCCGCGAGTAGGGGAGATAGCGCAGTTACCCGCTTCGGCTCGGACTTTGATGGGCGGCGGCCGGCTCGTACTTGTGGCATCCCGATCGTCATCCATTCGCCCGCACCAGCCGGATGATGCCGGCGGCCTGGGCGGCCGCTGTCCAGGCCAGGATGATGAGTCCGGCAGAGGTGACGTCCGCCCGGGATGTGCCCGCTGCCAGCCAGATCTGGGCCGCCTGGCCCGGAAGCCAGCGGGCGGCGTCGCCCAGGAACTCGGCCAGTTGCGGTGCCAGAATCACCAGCGACACAGCCGCCGTCGAGGCACCGATGACGCTGCGCAGCGCCGCACCGAGCCCGGCCGCCAGCAGCAGCACCGCCGTCAACCAGACCACGGTCCTCCCGGCCGCCCACAGCGCCGCCGTCGACATCGTCGGGCACGCCGCCAGGCTCGCCCCGACCAGGGCGCTTGCCGCCACCAGCCCCGCACCGGTCAGCACCATGAGTCGTGCCACCGCCAGCCGCCCCCGCGCCGGCGTCACCAGCAGACTCGTCATGCCCTGCGCCGTGGAGTGCTCGGCGCCCGCCGCGGCCACCCCGGCCGCCACGAAGCCGATCTGCACCGCCAGCGTCCACACCGGCGCGACCTCCTCGAAACCGAGGCCCCGCCCATCCACCACGTCACGCAGAACCGACATCATCGTGGCGACCGCAGCCCCACCCGCCACCGCCGCCGACCACCACATCGCCGGCAGCGTCACCACCTTCACCAGCTCCGCGCGCAGCGCCCGCCCCCAGACGATCGACACCCCAGCGGTAGCCCTCACCCTGCTGGCCGCACCGGCCCCGCTCATGCGTCCCGCCTCATCCACACCCAGCAGCACACCGCCGCGCACCCGCCCGCCCACGCCGCGCAGACGGCGGCCGCCATCGGGATCGACAGCAGCTCGACGAGCCGGTCGTAGTTGAGCGTCGTCGGGTTCGCAATGAGCCGCACCGCCGCCGTGTCCGGCAGGAACCGGGCCGCATCGGTGGACCTGATAAGCAGCACCCCCGGCGAGAGCATCGTCGACATCGCGACGAGAACCGTCATCGACACCAGCGCGCTGCGCGTCACCATCGCCAGCGCCATCGACGCCATCGCCGAGAACACCCACCACGTCAGGATCCCCGTCAACATCCACCACGGCACCGACTCGAAGGGCACGCTCGACCCCAGCAGGTGCCGGCACAGCGAGTAGGTCACCGCCCACGCCGTCGCCAGCAGCACCGTCGCAGCCCCCAGCACCACGAGCAGCTTCGCGGCCACCGACGCCCCGCGCCGCGGCTGCACCAGCATCGTCGTCGCCACCTGACGCGGAGCGCTGGAGGCCCCGCTCGTGCGCGGATCACTCGCGTACTCGCTGACCACCACACTCACCGCCAGCACCACGATCCCCGTCGTCCCCACGTACAGCCCGATGACGCCGACGTCGCCCAGCCGTGCCGGCGCATCCGGGTCGCCGGCCGCCAGACGCGCCGCCAGGTCATGATCCGTGTAGTACTCGATCAGGAGCGGCAGGACGATCGCCAACGCAGCCCCCAGCCAGGCCCCCGGCAGACCCACCGTCTTGCGCACCTCCGCCTTGAGGGAGCGCACCAGCGCCGTCGCCGCGCTCATGAACGGGCCCCGTCCTCGCGTCCGGCCCAGCCCGCCCGGCCGGCCCGTCCAGTCCGGCCAGCCTGACCGGCCCCACCGCCGACCTCGCCCCCGGTCGGGGCAGTCAGTGAGAAGAACGCCTCCTCCAGGTTCGCGTAACCCGCCGCGACCTCCTCCAGCGTCCCGGCCGCCCGCACCCGCCCGCCGGCGATGACGACGACGTCGTCGGCCACCTCAGCCAGCTCGGCCAGAACATGACTGGACAGCAGGACCGTGCCCCCGGCATCGGCCCGCTGCCGAAGCAGCCTGCGGATCCACCGGATCCCCTCCGGGTCCAGGCCATTGACCGGCTCGTCGAGGATGAGTACCTCCGGGTCACCCAGGAGCGCCGTCGCCAGCCCCAGGCGCTGCCCCATTCCCAGGGAGAAGGTGCGCACCCGCCGCCCGGCCGCCTCACTCAGCCCGACGACGTCGAGCACCTCAGCCACCCGACGCCGACTGATTCCCGCACCCGAGGCCACCCAACCCAGGTGACCGCGGGCCGTGCGCGAGGGGTGCGCGCCCGAGCCGTCGAGCACCGCCCCCACCGTGCGCAGCGGCTCACGCAGCTCGCGGTAGGGGCGCCCACCGATAAGCGCCCGCCCGCCGTCGGCCCGGTCCAGACCCAGCAGACACCGCAGGGTCGAGGACTTCCCGGCACCGTTCGGACCCACGAATCCGGTGACGCGGCCCGGACGGGCTTCCAGGCTCATGCCGTGAAGCACCTCCCGCGCCCCGTGCCGCTTGACGAGATTCTCAATACCGATCATGAGCCAACTCCAGCGCGCCGAGCGGCAGCGCGCATCGGCCGCCCAGCCGAGACGGTCCCGCCACCTCAGACCCAGGTCCGTCAGACCCCGGTTCGATGAAGCGCCCGAGCCGCCTTCCTAGACTGGCCGCGTGCCAGCCCCAGACGTCCCACCGCGCCACTCGCCGCTCGGGCGCGCCATCACCGGGCTGACCGTGATTGTTCTTGGCCTGGGCACCCTGGTCGGCTACTCCCCGGATCCTTCTCGGCGCGCCCAGATGACGGTGCTGCTCGTCATGGCCGGGCTCGTCGCCGCCTCCCTGTGGCTGCGGCGGCGCGACCAGCGTGCCCACGAGCGGCGCCTGACCCAGGAGACCGCCGCGCGCGCCGTCGCCGAGGACCGCCTCGTCATCGCCCGCGAGCTGCACGACGCCGTCTCCGGCAACCTCGGCGCCATCACCGTGCGCTGCGCCGTGGCCCGGCGCCTCGAGACCACCCCCGACGGGCTGCGGACCGCACTCGACGACGTCGAGACCGCCTCCCGCGAGGCCACCGACGCGTTGCGGCGCATGCTCGCCGTCCTGCGCGACGAAAACATGCCCCCGACGCCCGGGGCGCTGGCGGCGATCCCTGCGGGACACGCACCGGTACCCGGCCCCGTCAACAGCCTCGCCGAGAGCCTTCGGGAGCTGATCGGCAGGGCCCGCCGCACCGGCGTGGCCGTCGATCTCGACGCCGCTGCGCACACCGGCGCAGATGCGGGCGCTGCCCAAGCCGGGACGATGACTGACGGTCTCCCGGCACCGGCGGCCCAGGCCGCTGCCCGGGTCGTGGCCGAGGCCCTGGCCAACACCGCCCGCCACGCCGGCCCCACGCGCGCCCGCGTGATTCTCCGCCGGGAGCCGGGACGGCTGCGTATCGCCGTTGTCGACGACGGGCCCGCGACCGGATGGGAGCCCCACCCCGGGGCCGGGCAAGGACTGCGCGGACTTCACGAGACCCTGACCGCGCTCGGTGGAACCCTGACTGCAGGCCCCCGCGCCGACGCGCCCGGCTTCGCCGTCGAAGCCATCCTGCCCGTCCCCACCGACGACGCGGCCGAGGCCACCAGCAGCACCCGGGGTTCCGGGGACAGTGCGGGCCCGGAACGCAGACCCGCCAGTCAGTCACCGGATACTGATCCCAGGAGCGACAGGGGCAAGCCATGACGGATCCCACCAATGCGCCGACCGACAAGACCGACGGGGCTCCTGACACCCCCATCCGGGTCCTCATCGCCGAGGACCAGGCCCTCCTGCGCACCACCCTGGCCGCCCTGCTCGAGGCCGAGCCCGGCATGAGCGTCGTCGGCCTGGCCGAGGACGGTGCCCGCGCGGTCGCCCTGGCCACCGAGCTGCGCCCCGACGTCGTCCTCATGGACATCCAGATGCCGGGCCTGACCGGCATCGAGGCCACCAGAAGGATCTGCGCCGACCCGGCGCTCGCGGCCACGCGCGTCCTCATCCTCACCATGTTCGAGATCGACGACTACGTCCTGGGCGCCCTGCGCGCCGGCGCCTGCGGCTTCCTGCTCAAGGACGCCGACCCGCAGTCCCTCGTTGACGCCGTGCGCACCGTCCATGAGGGGCAGTCACTGCTCAGCCCCCAGGTGCTGGCCCGCCTCGTGGCCCGCATGCCGAGCACGACGTCGACCGGCACCTCCCGTAGCACCTGGACCGGTGAGGTCGAGGCCCTCACGCCCCGCCAGCGCGAGGTCCTCCTGCTCATCGCCCGCGGCCTGTCCAACAGCGAGATCGAGGTGGAGCTGGGCATCACCCGGGCCACCTGCCGCAGCCACATCACCGCGCTCCTGGCCCGCCTGGGCGCCCGCGACCGCGCCCAGCTCGTCATCGCCGCCTACGAGGCCGGCCTCATCAGCCCCCGCTGAAGTCTGTCATGATGCGAAACTGGGGGTCTCGTTCGCTTGTCCTACCGTCGCATAGACTCGAGGCTACGAGGACGAGGCGTGAGAAGCGGTGACGTCAGGCTGGATGGAGGGGAGGGGAAGATGCTCTCCAAGAGTGCGGTACGTAAGGCCGGCTCGGTGATGCGACGTCAGGCTGAGGGGAAGGCATCTCAGGAAGAGGTGGAGCGGGCGCTTGCCGTCGTGAGCGCCTTTCGGGCCTCCTTCGCCGGCCCGCTGGAGGCCGCAAGCGGTGAACTAGCAACTCTTCTGGAAACCCACCAGATTCAGGGGGAAGTGAGTCAACGTCTCAAACGTATGCCTACGATCCTGGAGAAGATCACTTCCAGGGAGTCGAAGCTGGACCTGTCACGGATGCAGGACATTGGTGGTTGTCGCGTGGTGTTGTCTTCGAACGAAATCAGTGAGTTGCGTCGTTTGGAGGCATGTGTACGTGAGCGTTGGGCGGAGGCAGTGAGACGCACCTCGGACTACGTGGGCAGGCCACGAGCATCGGGCTATCGAGCTGTGCACGTGGTTGTTGAGCAGGATCAACGGCTCATTGAGATTCAACTGCGTACTCAGCGCATGCATCAGTGGGCGCAACGCGTCGAAGGGCTGAGTGCTGCTTTCGGTACCAACTATAAGCAGGACGGAGAATCCTTGGTCCAAGAGTATGCGAGACTCACCGCAAAGATGTACATTGCCCTCGATGCCGGTGAGATTCCAGTTCATGAGGATCGGCAACAGTTCGAACGTCTCAGTGCACTGATTGCTGAGGAACTGGCAAGACTTGGTAAGAATGTTGGACCCATGTTCGGAGGAGAGAGTATATGAGCGCCAGAACTGGTTCCATCCAGCAGTTCCTTCTCATCTACGACCGTAGGCGAGACGAGCTCTTGTCTCACGAGTCGTTCGGAGATGATGTTGTGGCCGCAACTACTGCGTACCGTGCCGCTGAGATCGAGTACCAGGATCGCCCTGAGATGGACATCGTGCTTGTCGGAGCTGAATCATTGGAGACGATTAAAGTCACGCACAGCACCTACTTCACCGGATCAGCCGCGCGCCTCCTTGACGAGATCCGCGCAGGCGTGAGCTGACTGCCGTGCACTGAGCCGGTTCCCTGACCGAGGGGTGGGCGCGAGGTCGTACCTTAGGGCGTGAGATCGAGGGGTAAGGGTACGACCTCGAGACCTACGGTACGACCTCGCGGAGACTGGCACCGCCCTGGTCGCCCCAACCGCCCCGGGCCCGCCTCACCTCCGCTCCTTGAACACCAGCCGGCGCTGCGCCACATAGCTGGCCACGTAGATGGCCCCGTCGCCGAGAACCTTGGCGATCCCCAGCGGAATCCCGACCGCCGTGAGCGCCTTGAGCACCAGGTAGCTGGCCGCCAGCAGGCTCACCGCCAGGACCGTGTACCGCACCGCCGTGCGCACCACGGTGCCGCGCCGCGCCCGGAAGACGCGGCGATTCATGAAGAAGTTCGCCGTCCCGGACACCAGCCGCGCCCCCACGACCGCCGCCAGCAGGCTGCCCGTCATCGCGAAGATGACCATGACACCCAGCCAGTCGATCCCGAAGCTCGCCAGCGACGCCCCCATGAACCGCAGCAGCGGAGCGTAGATCCGCGCCGAGTCCTGCACCGGCCGGAAGTGGGAGGAGGTGTTGCCCGGCTCGTAGACCGTGGCGATCTCCACCTGCTCCACCACCATCCCCAGCTCGTGAGCGCGCAGCAGCGCGGAGAGCTCGTACTCGTAGCGGTCCCCGGGAACCTCCTGCAGCCACGCCAGCTGCCCGGCGGGGTAACCGCGCAGGCCCGTCTGGGTGTCGCCCAGCCTCCAGCCGGTCGCGCCCCGGAACAGCAGGGCAGTCACGTCGTTACCGATCCGGCTGCGCAGCGGCACCGGCCCGGTGAAGCGCCGCACCCCCAGGGTCATGTGCCCGGTCTCGCGCACCCGCGCGGCCACGGCCGCGATGTCCGACGGCGTGTGCTGCCCGTCGGCGTCGGCGCACACCACGTCCGCGTCGGGCCAGGTGGCGGCCGCGTGAGCCAGGCCCGTGCGCAGCGCCTGACCCTTGCCCTGGTTGACCGGGGAGCTGACGACCTCGGCGCCCCGGGCGCGGGCGGCGGAGAAGAAGGGCGCGTACTGCCGCCCCGAGCCGTCGTCGACGACCAGGACCACGCAGTCCCGGCGCGCCCCGCGCAGACGGGCCACGAGCACGGCCAGACGCTCATCGGGCTTATAGGCCGGGATGAGGACCACGAGCGCCACCGCCACCCGGGGACGGCGCTCGCCCCCGCCCCGCGCCGCCGTCCGGTTGCCCACCCGGTTGCCCACCGCCCGGTTGGCGGCGACCCGGTTCGCGGGGGCGACGACTCGCGGCAGGATGCGCGGCGAGATCTGAAGAGCTGTGTGGGTGCCGCTCATCTCAGGCTCCGTTCGCGATGTAGAGGATGTCGGAGGTGTCGCGCTCGCCCCCGTTGGAGGGCTGGTTGATGATCGAGCCGTTGAAGTACATGGCCGACGAGCCGCCGCCGTCGATGTTGTAGGCGCAGGCGCACCCCAGGTCGGCCATGATCTGGGCGAGCTCGGTCATGGTCACGCCGCGCGAGTAGCCCTCGCTGCGGCCGTCGACGACGACGAGCTTGAGGTGGTTCGTCTCCACCCACCCCACGGCGGTGCGCGGCTGCTGGCCCTGGATGGAGTGGTTGCCGACGTTGGTGTCCACCTCGACCTGGTCGATGCCGGAGAGCACCTTGGAGTCGTTGACCAGCGCCGGCCCGAAGGACAGCGTGTTCCACACGCCCGCGTCCAGAAGCGTCTGGGCCTTGGTGGTGGTCTCGTCGTAGACCTCCACGCGCCCGTCGCTGTAGAAGGCCATGCCGTCGCGCGTGCCGCTGTCGCGGTAGATGACGCCGTTGCGGATGAGGATGCCGTCGCTGCGGAAGCCGTAGTAGTCGCCGTTGATGGCCAGGATCGCGTCGTGCTCGGAGGCCATCGCGCTGGGCTTGGCGACGATGTTGGTGCCGTAGGAGTTGTTGGCGAAGGCGCTGCGCAGGTCGGTGGCGTTGGTGAGCTTGACGTCGGCCACGTAGTAGGTGACGGTGTCGCTGCCCGAGCCGGTGGAGACCCGCTGGATCTCGATGCTCGTATTCGATGAGGAGTAGGAGTTGTCGCCGACCGTCACGTTCGTGGCCGGGGTCGCCGAGGAGCCGGCCGCCTTCTGCGCCTTGGCCTCCAGCGCGGTGACGTCGCCGACCTCCACGTGTTCGATGACGAAGCGGTTGAGAGCCCAGGCGCTGGTGCCGGTGGCGGCCAGGCCCAGGACGGCGGCGCCACCCAGGAGAAAGCGGCGGCGCGGGTGCTTGCTGGACTTCGAGGAGCGGTCGCGCCGGCCGGAGTCGTGGGCCTGGCCGGACTGGGGCGGCTCGGTTGGGCTGAGGGTGTCGGAGCTGTGCATGACTCAACCGTGTCGGCCCCGTGTATGTCAGGCGTAGGTTGACCTTGTGGGTCTCCTGTGAAGCCGCGGCGGGCGCAGGGGCCGCTTGAGCGCGGGGTCATCTCGATGGACACTCGAGCCGATCCCGAGGCACAATGAGTGGGAGCCACCCGGCGGCTATCCGGGCGGCTCCCGAAGGGGCTCAGCCCCTCAGGAGCTGAATCAAGCTAATCAGGACTCCGACGGCGGTTGCGAGCGAGCCAACAATCTCGCACCACGTCGGGGTTCTGCGCTGTTCAGCATCCTTCCGTGCCGCATGCCGAAGACGGTCACGCATACCCCTTCACCTCCTTCCGGTGGATCGACACCCTGCTGAATCAAGCAGGAAAGTGCCAGGGCAGACCCACCGTTGAAGGCCTCCCCACCATGCCACAGCCCTCCGACATCGCGCCGGCGGCCCAAGAACCGGTTTGAACGGAGTCGGAGAATGGTGGCGCGTCAGGTGCCAATACTTCCGGAGGGTGAGAGTCCTGCGCAGAGACGGTTCCTGAAATCCTTCGATGGGGCCTGGCCTGTGCCTACAGTGATGGGGGAGCGGGTAGCCGGTGCCCGCCGTGAGAATCTGCGAAGAAGGAGGCGGTCGTGTTGTCTGGACGGACTCTGCGCATCCTCCGCATTGTGGCTGTGGTGCTCAACGTGATGGTGGCCGTTGTCTCCTTCCGGCGGGGAGACACCTCGGCCATGGTTATCGCCATCGCTCTTGCCGTGCTCTTCCTGATCCAGGTGATCCGCCCGACTTTCGGCAGCCGGAGCACCAAGCACGACGACCGCACGCCCCCGAGCTCATGAGCGTCGTCGAGCTTGCGGCGTAGTGGGTGAGAGGCCGACGTCGGCTCGCTCGACCCGCGGCGACTCGTCGTGAGCGGCCCTGTGCCAACCTCTACATACCTTCCGTGAAGTTTGTATGACCTTACTAAAATTAAGTTACACAACTTGGCAAATTAACTGAGGTGACCCTAAGGTCCTAGGTGATTCGTCCCGCCCTCGCGTCACCGAAGGACTCTTATGCGCCGTCGTACTCTGCTCATGGCCCTCCCGCTCACCGCCGTCCTCGCCAGCTGCGGAGTCGCCTCCCGCGCCGGCAAGGGCTCCAGCGCCGGCGCCTCCGCGGGCGCCTCCAACGGCGGCTTCGAGGTCACCGACGTCGTCGGCCGCAAGGTCACCTTCAGCGCCCAGCCCAAGAGGATCGTCCTGAGCGA
>ERZ773050.708-NODE-708-length-18682-cov-11.494497_pt1 | contig 18682 bp, 13 predicted proteins | sample MGYA00580632_ERZ773050 | MGnify/ENA primary metagenome ERZ773050 (study PRJEB29015, sample SAMEA2738123) | human oral metagenome | biome: human oral; feature: human-associated habitat; material: saliva | place: China | collected 2166 ... | reverse complement strand
TTCAGCTGAATAAGTATAAGCCGGATGTGGTGTTTTCGCCCATGCAGACGATCGGGTCTGTGGGGCGTAAGTTCAAGCTGGTGCTGACCCTGCATGACCTGATTTATTATGCGCACCCGACCCCTCCGGGGTTTTTGCCTGCGCCGGTGCGTGCTGGGTGGCGGCTATTCCATAAGAGCTACACACCGCAGCGTATGCTGCTGAACCGGGCCGATGCCGTGGTGACGGTTTCGGAGTCTACGGCACGGCTAATTCGTGAACACCGTTTGACGGAGAAGCCGCTGCATGTGGTGCCGAACGCCCCACAGCCAGGATCTGTGGTGAGTGAGGACGAGGCCCTGCGCCGTGCGAAGTCACGGGCTGAGGGTGCAAGCAGGCACCTGGTGTATATGGGCTCGTTCATGCCGTATAAGAATGTGGAGACTCTGCTGTACGCCATGCGTGAGCTGCCGGGGTACACGCTGCATTTGCTGTCGAAAATGCCGGATGCGCGCCGCGCCGAGCTCGAAGAGCAGGGGCTGCTTTCTCCCCTGGCGGCGGGCTCGAACGTGGTGGTTCACAACGGGGTCTCTGATGAAGAGTATGCGAAGCTGCTGGAAACTGCGCACGCATTGGTGACGGCTTCACGGGCTGAGGGGTACGGTCTGCCTGTGGTGGAGGCCCAGGCGGCGGGCTGCCCCGCCGTGATTAGCGATATCGATATTTTCCGCGAGATCGCCCCGCATGCTGTTTTTGCTCCTGTCACCAAAGACCCGCAAGCAGATGCGCCCGCCTGGGTTGAAGCGATCCGCTCCCTCGAAAACGACACGGTACGTGACCGTGTGATCCTTGAAGGCTTGCAGGATGCCTCGCACTACTCGTGGCGCGACTCGGCGTTGAAGCTGGTAAGGGTTGTGAGGGGACTGTAAATTAAAAATAGATTTACAGCTTATCTAGATACGTTAAAATATATAAGAGAAATAATGTTATTTTTCGATTCGCGTCGATCACCCACTTAGGAGAACCCTGTGAATAAAAATAATGCCATGATTACAATAAATAAATTTATATTACGTGCAAAACGTGTAGAATCTCATTCATTACTAAAAGATATAAATAATTTACGCAGGTACGCAGAAACTGAATCTAAAATTATTTTTAATAAAGAATCGAATAAAGCAAAAATTATTATAGAACTTCCACCCGACGAAGAAGTATTTGAGTCCCTTGTTTCACGTATAAGACCTTTTATACTAAGAAGCGAACCAATTTTTTATGAAAAGATATTTTCCGCATTAGAATTTATTCTAGAAACTGAAGAATTAAAAGCATCAGTTTCTGAACTAAAAAATCATTGGGATCTAATAAATACTGACAGTAAAGAAATACATGGATATTCAATTTCTGATGATGCGTCACATGAAGCATCAGATCTACAACTCGCAGGAGCATGGTTATATGCTGATTTAGTGCATGCAGACCCGAAAGGAAACAAAAAATGTGGTATGGATTTTTCGATGGAAGATAGATACGTTGCTGCTGTACGAATCTTTTCAAGCTTAGCATTACTAACTGTCGAAACTTTAGCATTTATATATAATTTGGAAAAACTTGGAATTTTTGATATACCCGAAAATATTAAAACCGAGGAAGTGGTTATAGGAAAAGACCAGATAGTGAAGGAAGGGTTTATATATCAGGCACCAGTTGGTACTGAAGCACCAAATATTCAAAATATGGCAGATCATTCAGATTGGAAACCGTTAACTAGGGATAGTATACAAACAAATTATGCTGAGCTGATAGAATTAAATGAGTCTGGAAAGCCCATAAAGATACGGCCTGTGTACATAAATAATAAAGTAGTAAAAGATAGCAAAGAGTTTATCGAGCTTATTATTGACACTGGTGTAATCATGATTTTGTCCTATGAAGAATCATCCGACAGTAAGGATAAATTTCAAATAGAGAAAATTATAATTCATGAATCTGTACAAGATCATACATCTGAAATTATTAATTATCTTAAAAATGTAAGTTATTTTATCGTAAGAACTATTAATTGGGTATCACCAGCATTTAGGCTCCAGATTAGGAAAATTTTTAAGTAAAATTTGAGTTATGTAAAAATATAAATGGTAACTCAACGTAAATTTGAAACCCATAGTAACTATATAATAATTATCGATCTACAAGCTCGAGAACCTTTACTACTGTGGGATGTATCTGTAATTTATCCTCATCAGTTGCTTTAAGATGCTCATCTTGATAATAATATTTCGTTCTGGATCCTCCGCCCCAGCCTCCTGCCCTGTACACACCAATAACAGAAGACTTGAACATTGTATCAAAAATTTCCCGTGATTCTTTATCTGATATGTCGGGAACTTCTAGAGCCTTTTTATACCAGTCAGAACGATAAAAACTGCGGGTGCCGATTCGACGTACAATAGATTCAAATTTTTCAAACCATCCAGAAGAACCGACATCAAATTCATCTTTTAATTCAGCATATACATGTTTACTATATTCAACTTCACCATTATATATGTCTTCTGGTTCAATAATGGTATGCATATTATTTTTAGCAGAGGTTAAAGAATCACTAGCAAATGCAATTATATCACGGGGACGCCCCATTGTTCGCCGAAGCACGTATTGACGCGATTTTGCCCGTTGCTTCATTGCATTTGTAGTGAATATGTCATCCCATCCTATTGTATTATCCGACAAACTGACTTGAGCCCTCTTTAGTAAAACTTCAATTAAATTATCATCATTCCATGATAGAAACTCTGAATCCTGACGCATCTTATTTCGATCGTTAAAACTAACACGATCCCATATATCTGTCCGTAGAAATAGTATTACTGTAGAAACTCCAGGCTTATCGATATTTAAATTTATATCGCGCACTGCACGTAAAGCTCCAATTATCATATTCTGTGACTGCTCATCATTTTTCCACTGATCATCAATTCGGTCAATTAGCACAGTTACGTCATATTTTTTGGCAACTGCAATAGAAAGTTTATTTGCAGAATCTACAGCACTCAGGAATCCGTCTGAAGCATTTCCATTTCCTGAGGATTCTAGGAATCCTCCACCGAATCCTGCGAAGCTAGGAAGTCCTATCTTTTTAGTATTTTTAAGCCACGTTATTATTTTATTAAATGCTCCGATTTTATCATTCTTTGAAAGATCCTTTAATATTTTATTAAAATTTTTCTCTTCTTTTCGAGTAAGTTTCCCCTCTTCTTGTATATTACCTAATATTGATAAACTAATTAATAATTTCCATGCACTCGTATAAGAGTTATTTTCTGGAACTCCTGTCTCTTTAAGTTGTTTGTGGCTATTAAAATAATAATTATCCAACTCAAGATTTATAGTATAAATATTCTTTTTAGGTAGTTGCAGCTCTAAATATCTAAATATTGCTGTCTTCCCTGAACCTTTACGCCCAATAACGAGATGTTTTCCTTCAAGAATACTTTTAATAGATCCGATTTCAACAAAATAATCCATTAAGCTCTTATCGCTTTCAGCATCTAGCCTTCCAAAGTTAATTATTTCCAAATCCATGTTGTATACCTCCCAATATTTAAATAGAAATACGTACAACATACTATCGAAAGTTCACGTAGGAATCAAGAAAAAACTCATATAAGCATGAAATATTTCTATAACTTTTAGAGTAAAGTAAATGCTATCTTGTATAAAGCTTAGTGATTAGACGACATCCAACCCATCGCATCGAACCTGCACCGCTCCGACACGCTTGAGTGCCGAAAGTGCCGCACGCACGGAACGCAGTTCGTGAGTAACCTGCGGCGCCTGTGCGTAGGAGAAGAAGAGAATAGCGCGCCAGTCCCCGGGAATCGCATCCTCGGTCCCTGATGGTGAAGGTTCGGTAATCTCGCTCTCTCCCCCGCTCTCGACACCGACAGATTGATGTGCAAAGTAATCTTCATCCAGCGGTACAGGCCCGGTCACGCGAACACCCTCCGGCAGATTCAGCTCCGCCAGGAACGCCTGAACGTCATCCTCGGTACCCGTAATGGCCGCCGTGCGTACCGCCGGGGGCAAACCGATCTGCGAACGCTCATCCAGCTCGTACAGGGCAAACCATGTGGGGTCCCACCGAACCAACGCCTGCTCCACCTGCGATGGCGAGGCAGTCGTCACTACAATCCCGCCCTGAGCCGCAGAACGCACGAGCGCGGCCGCATTAAACCAGCGCCGCAACGCGGCCTCCGGGGCACGCAAAGAATCAAAACGCAGCATCGCATCCGCATCCAAAAGCAACGCCGCCGCATAACCGCCAAACGCCACAGGCTCAGCCCCGGGGGTGGCAACCACCAGCGCAGGTTCAGCCCCCACCGAAGCATGCACATGGTCCCCCGCCGAAGAAATCACCGGGACACCTCGGAAGGCGCGCCCCAGCTCCTCCGCGGTACGCAAAGCCCCCACAGTACCCGAACGCCACTGATCATAGCCGCACTCGGCACACCGCCACTGCTGTGCCAAACGCCCGCACCACGAACAACTCGGCACCGAAGCACCCGCCGCCAACGAGAGCGGCCCCCGGCACGTATTACAGCGCGCAGGCATGCGGCACCGCTGGCACGAAAACGACGGAACATAACCGCTGCGCGCAACCTGCACCAACACCGGGCCATGCTGCAGAGCCACACGCGCACGCTCAAACGCCAACCGAGGAATACGTGCCACAGCCGCCAACGGGTCACGCGCCAACTGATAGTCGTTTCCCGTCGAAAAAATGCGCGGCGAAAACTCGTGCACTATCGCCCGAGGTGCCCGCACATGCGAAGCCCAGCGGGTGCGTACCAATCGTGCCGATTCGCTGCTCATTGCGTACCCAGCGAACAGCGCCGCCGCATCCGTTGCTTGGGCGCGCAATAACAGTACATCGCGCGCATGGCAATAGGGCGAACGGCGCTCCACAAGCGAAGGATCACCGTCATCCCAGCACACCACCAGCCCCAAGTTGGCAACAGGTGCGTAGGCTGCCGCACGAGTGCCGATCACAATAGGCACCAGCCCCAGACGCGCCTTCAAATAGGCGTGATACCGGCTATGCGGTTTATCGTTTGAACTCAACCGAACATAAGCACCCGCTGGCACCCGACGTTTCAGCGCGGACTCAAGCCTGTCGAGGGTCTTCTGGTCGGGAGCCACCGCCAAGGCACCACGACCATTTGCAGCCGCCGTCACCACAGCAATAGCCAGCAGTTCAGCCCAATCGAACTCGGGATGCGCGGGCAGCACATTCATGACCGCGCGCGCCGGGGACCCAGCCGCTAGATCCTCTAAAAACTCAGCGCCATTCTCATAATCGCTAAAGGCACGGGAGTCCTCCGCCGAAACCTGGGTGGCAGGAGGGTGAATCTGGTAGGGCGCGAAACCGCCCAAGAGGAAACCACGAATATCGTCGGTCAAAGAGGGCGAACCACTGGTCGGTAATTCCTCGGAAACTTCCTCCTGCGGCTCGTGGTCGGTATCTAAGCCATCTTCGGCGACTGATTCAGAAAGGCTATCTTCAGCCCTATCTGCGGTTTCATCAGATCCTTGCGGCAGACCCATGAGCTCAGAGAACGTAGGCAAAAACTGTGCATACTGTTTATCAAGAGATGCCACGCGCGGCGTCACCGCAAGCCGCAAAACATTTGCCACGGTTGAGGCATACCGATCGGCAAGCGCCTCTGAAAGGTCAAAAATCTCGGCAGAAACAGCAGGGATCCGCGACAGAACCGATAAAAGCGGCTGCAGGCCCTTAGCAACATCGGTTGTTTCGGCGCGCTCCGCGATAAAACCCGTAACCCGCTGCGAACCGAACCGCACACGCACCCGGGCGCCGGGAACCGCCTCTTCGCTCAGCTCAGCAGGAACCTGGTAGTCAAAAGTACGGTCAAGATGCGGCAGGGTATTATCCAACCGAACCCGCGCCACCGGATACGGAACCCCGCTCTGAGCAAGCTGCTGGTGCACATCAACCGGCTCAGGCTCGGGCGGAATCAGGGCATCGCGAAGAGCAGGAAATCCCTGCAACAGATCAGGCTGTTGCAGGGATTCCTGCTGAGCGGGCTCAAAAGCCGAAACTTTTATCGGCAAAGCATCGGTAGAGTTCTGAGCGTCCACTTCATTGGGCTGCATATCCGCAGGTTTACGCATTAGGATGCTGAAACCGCCGAACGCAGAGCCTCAACACGGTCCAAGCGCTCCCACGTGAACTCGGGTTCATTGCGGCCGAAGTGACCGTGAGCCGCGGTCTTTTTATAGACGGGTCGGCGCAAATCAAGGTCATTGATAATCGCTAACGGGCGCAGGTCAAAGACCTCACGCACAGCCTTTTCAATCTTGAGAGGATCAACCTTTTCGGTTCCGAAAGTCTCGACGTACAGGCCCACAGGTGCCGCCTGCCCAATAGCGTAAGCGACCTGAACCTCGGCACGGTCAGCAAGACCAGCGCCCACAATATTCTTGGCGACCCAACGCATGGCGTATGCCGCAGAACGATCAACCTTCGAGGGATCTTTGCCCGAGAACGCGCCGCCGCCGTGACGGGCTGAACCGCCATAGGTATCAACAATAATCTTGCGACCGGTCAAACCGGCATCGCCTACGGGACCGCCCTGCACAAAACGACCGGCAGGGTTCACAATAAACTTCGTGTTCGAACTGTCAAACTCGGCAGCATCCAGCACCGGGGTAATCACGTGTTTGATAATATCCGCACGCAAATCCGCTAAATCGTAATCGGCGGTGTGCTGGCTAGAAACCACCACGGTATCAACCGAAACAGGCTTATTATCGGAGTCATACCCCAAAGTGACCTGAGTTTTGCCGTCCGGGCGCAGGTTCACCAGCGTACCGTTTTTACGAACATTCGTCAGACGCTCTGAGAGACGATGCGCCAGCCAAATCGGTGCGGGCATCAATACGTTCGTCTCGTTCGAAGCGTACCCGAACATAATGCCCTGGTCGCCCGCACCCTGGCGGTCATAATCATCAACTGCGATACCGCTGCGAGCCTCTAAAGACTCATATACGCCAGCGTTAATATCGGGTGACTGCTCACCAATCGATACCGATACGCCGCAGAATTCACCATCGAAACCGCGGGTCGATGAATCGTAGCCAATACCTAGAATAGTTTCACGAACGATCGATGGAATCTCAACATAGCTTGAGGTTGTCACCTCGCCAGCAACATGAACCTGTCCGGTTGTTACCATTGTTTCGACAGCAACGTTCGCGGTGGAGTCCTGCGCGATAATGCCGTCAAGAATCGCATCAGAAATCTGGTCACAAATTTTATCGGGATGCCCTTCAGTCACCGACTCGCTGGTGAAAAGGCGTAGATGGTTATTACTCACGGTTTCTACTCTACTAGGTTTGGGGCACGCGGGATACAGTACCCAAGGATGTGAACTCGTGTATCAATTATGACAGAACGTTACACGGGTTCGGAGGGAGGGAGTCACAAACTTAATCGGCTCGTATTTCTGCTTTTCTCAGGGCTTTACATACTGTGCAAGAGTGCGCAATATCTGATCGGAAACGACCTGTTTAGAGCCTGAAAAAACGGGTTCCCGATCTGTGAACGAAGAGAGCAACGTAATCGTATTATCATCGGTTCCGAAACCCTGGTTTACGCCCACCGTATTGAGAGCCAGAAAATCACAACCCTTACGCGCCAGCTTCTCGCGCCCAAGCTCAAGCGGGGTTCGCTCAGCTGACCCAGTCTCTGCGGCAAAACCCACAATCAAGCGTGCACCGGCACCTGTCTTCTGTCGAAGCTCCACGACTTCACGCAGAATATCCGGGTTGCGTACCAGCTGAATCGTGGGAGCGTCCGAAGAATCTGCGGTCTTCTTAATCTTGTACTCGGCGTATTCGGCAGGCCGAAAATCTGCAACCGCTGCAGACATAATAAGCATATCGGCGTTGTTCTGAGCTTCCAGCACGGCATCGCGTAGTTCACGGGCACTCACCACTCGGGTTACCTGTACGCCCTCGGGTGCGGGGACTTCAAGATTAGCGCCGATTAGATGTACCGATGCTCCCAGATCACGCGCAGCCTGTGCCAAGGCTACACCCTGTTTACCTGTTGAGCGATTACCCAAAAAACGCACCGGATCCAAGGCCTCACGGGTGCCTCCCGCCGTAATCACGATGCGTTTCCCCGCCAAAATTCCAGGCTCGGACTCAATACCTAATGCAAATGAGCTGCTAGGCTCTTTCGCTGAGCCAATGTGAACCGGACGTGTGGGCGTATATCCCGGAATCTGCGCAGGATGCTGCTCCCCCTTCGGGAACTCGGCAATTACACGCTGCGCCGCCTCAAAAATATCTTCCGGCTCCGGCATGCGGCCCACACCCGAATCGGGACCCGTTAGACGCCCAACCACCGGTTCAATCACGTGATACCCAAGTTCACGCAACGTCTGCACATTCGTTTGCGTTGCCGGATGCTCCCACATCTGAGTATGCATAGCGGGAGCCATAATCACCGGCGCGTGAGTAGTCAGTACCGTAGCAGAGAGCAAATCATCGCAGCCCCCAGCCGCCAACCGAGACATCAAATCGGCGGTCGCCGGTGCTATAACAATCGCATCCGCAAGTTCCGCCTGGCGAACATGGTTAACCTCAGGAACACGCTCAAAAACGCTCGTGGAAACCGGGTTGCCACTCAGGGCCTCGAAGGTAGCTTTACCCACAAACTCCAGGGCAGCTTCGGTGGGCATGGCAATAACTTCATGCCCATCTTTTGCGAAAAGACGAAGGAGCATTACCGCTTTATATGCGGCAATGCCCCCTCCAATACCAACGATAATGCGCATGGTATTTACAAACGTTCCTTACTCAGCGGAGTCGTCAATAACAACCTCTTCAAGAGCAATAACCTCTTCGGTACCGGCAGGAATGTACTCCTCCTCAATAGCACCGAAATCGGCGTCGCCCAGACCCAAGGATGTGAATTCCTCAGGAACCAGGTAACCATCTTCGTTGAAGTGCCCATCCGGCACGTGATCGGCAACAATCTGATCTGCCATAATTTCACGCATTGCAACCGAAAGAGCCTTGTCATTAGCCTCAGACTCAACCAGAGGACCAACGTGGTCGCCCGCGCTCTCCTGCAGATTCGCGTAATAAGCGTTAATCTGGCGAGCACGACGAGCACCGAAAATCACCAGCCCGTACTTAGACTCAGCCTTCTGAATCAGCGCATCCGCGCTGGGGTTCACAATCCCCTCGGGAGCTACGCCATCAACGAAGTTGTAGTCTTCGTGCTCTTTGATTTCGTTTACCACAGAAACTCCAATATGTTGTCTTTGTACACTGCTGACATTCATGTACACGAACTCAGCCAAAACTAAAGCAATATTCTACCGCTAAACTCGGTAAAAATCACGTAACCTAACGAGAAAGCACAGTAATACCCGGCACGCCGTCAAAATACGTACCCTATGCTTCAGCAGATTCAGCACCCACGATGTGCGCAATCTCCTGCGCCGCGCGCTCTACCGAATCATTGATCACGGTTACGTCGAACTCGCTTTCAGCCTCAAGCTCGATTTTGGCGGTCTCAAGACGCCGCTGCTGTTCCTGCTCTGATTCAGTACCGCGCCCCACCAGTCGAGACACAAGCTCATCCCAGCTGGGCGGTGCCAAGAAAATCAGCTGTGCCTCCGGCATAGACTCCCGAATCTGCCGAGCCCCTTGAAGATCAATCTCAAGGATTACTGGGCGACCAGCATTTAGAGCTTCCTGAACCTTAGCACGCGGAGTACCGTATTTATTCTTACCGTGCACTACCGCATACTCAAGCATCTGTCCGTCAGCGATCATCTGATCGAATTCCTCATGCGAGACAAAATAGTAGTGCACCCCCTCTTCTTCGCCGGGACGAGGGTCACGAGTAGTTGCCGAAACGGAAAACCAGACGTTCGGATAGTGCTCACGAATATACTGGCAGACGGTTCCCTTACCCACGGCAGTGGGACCAGCCAGAACGGTAAGTCTAGGTTGAGCAGTCATCGGGTTCTTCCTACGGTGTGATGTAATAATGCTATTTTATTCGGCGGCAAGAACTATCGACCACTACGGCGGCGTGTATGCCGAACATTGCGGTTAAAATACTCCACCATTTTACGGCGTTGATGCACGCCAAGACCGCCCAAACGACGGGTCGGCGCGATCTGCAGCTCTTCCATAATTTTCTCGGCACGCACAGCACCAATTCCCGGAAGGGCACGGAGCATTTGATCAACAGGCATCTTTGCAAGAGCTTGGTCGTCATCGACCAGATCGAGTACCTGACGTACCGACAGCTCACGGGTAGAAAGTGCCTGCTTAACTTCCTGGCGGCGAGTACGGGCAAGCAACGCCTTTTCACGTGCTGATGCACGCACCTCATCGGTTAGCGGCGTAATCGGCATGGGGTCTCCCATCAAGCGATATATGTATATAAATCAGCGTTCTTACGTTTTCTAACTTAGCATGTTGCACTGTAAAACGATGAACTGAGGTTCGTAACGTAAAGCCTTTCAAGCTCAACACAGCGCAATGGCGCACAGAGCAGATAAACTCTGTACGCCACCACGCGATCACAACGAATTACGATGTACCACGCGCACGCACTAAATCGTCACGTGCACTCTGCGCCGCCCGCGCCAGGTCAGTCGGCTGCGGACCTGCAGAGAGCACGCTACGGCTGGAATTCACCAAAACCTGAGATTCAACACCTGCAAAAATCCGGTATAGGTCCTCAGCACTAGCCCCCTGGGCACCATATCCCGGTGAAAGAATGGGACCGTTGAAAGTGCTCAGGTCTATCGCCAATTCCTTGAGGGCCTCCCCTACAGTGGCACCCACAACTAGACCGCATGAACCCATGCGTTCCCAAGTTTGCGCAGTGTTCTCTGCGGCAGCTGCGGCAATAACCTGCTTCGCTACCGCGCCGGTATCTTCTGCTTTGCCCACATGTTGCACACTCTTACCCTCAGGGTTTGAGGTCAGCGCCAGCACGAAAGTTCCACGCTGGTTCGCAGTTGCCGCATCCAGCGCTGGGCGAAGCGACTCGAACCCCAAGTACGGGCTTAACGTGACCGAATCCGTGCCGAGTGGTGAAGAGGTACCGAGCCAGGCATCCGCATAGGCTTTCATAGTCGAGCCAATATCACCACGTTTTGCATCCGCCACGATTAGAACCCGGTCTTCAGCGGCGCGAGCAAAGAGCTCTTCCAACACGGCAAGACCTGCGGAACCGTGACGCTCAAACAGGGCAACCTGGGGTTTGAGCGCTGCAGCGTAGGGGGCGCATCCTTCGTAGACATTCATAGCGAAAGTACGCAGAGATTCGGCAGAATCTTCCAAACCCCAGACCTGCAGCAGGTTCGGATGCGGGTCAATACCCGCACACAGCGGACCGTATTCGTCCATCGCAGCCGCAAGACGATCGCCGAAGGGGATCACGAAAGTTCCCCCTCACGCGCCTGTTCGCCCTTGTCCTGCCCCTGCTCTCCGGTGCTTGCGGTTCGCAGGAACTCACCATGCTCTTGCAGATTTATGATCTCCCAGCTACGCTCGCGCAGCGCGGTAATAGCTTGAACAGCAGCCGCGAACTCCGAAATCGTGGTCATCACAGGGCAACCAACACTGACTGCGGCCGCACGGATTTCGTAGCCATCGCTACGAGCTGCACCGCCAGCAGGTGTATTCAAAATCAGATCAATTTCGCCATTGCGCACCATATCAACGATCGAATGCTGACCGTTTGCTTCCGCAAACTTGGAGGCAACCGTGGAATTCACACCATTGCGACGAAGCACATCTGCAGTGCCGCCGGTGGAGACAATCTCGAAGCCCAGCTGTTCAAGCATCTTGGCATAGATAATCACATTGCGCTTATCATGGTTAGCCACCGAAACGAAGACCTTACCCTCGGTCGGTAGCGGTGACCCAGCACCTGCCTGAGCTTTCGCAAAGGCAGTGTCGTAGAGGGTATCAAGACCCATGACTTCGCCGGTCGAGCGCATTTCGGGACTAAGTAGGGAATCAACCACCACACCCTCAGGAGTGCGGAAGCGGCTAAACGGAAGAACCGCTGCCTTAACTGCAATTGCAGTATTCTGCGGCAGGGATGCACCATCCATGTTTTTAGGCAAGTATCCCTCTGCCTTTAGCTCGGCAATGCTCTTCCCCAAACCGATCATCACGGCCGCCTTAGCCAGCTGCACTCCGGTTGCCTTCGAGACAAACGGAACGGTGCGAGATGCACGTGGGTTTGCCTCAATCACGAACAGATTCTCTGAGACGTAGGCAAATTGAATATTAATCAGGCCCCGCACTCCGGTACCACGCGCAATAGCCTCGGTTGCTTCCTTAACCTTGGCGATCACATCGGGACCCAAGGTAATTGGAGGCAAGGTGCAGGAGGAATCGCCTGAGTGAATGCCGGCTTCCTCGATATGTTCCATAACGCCGCCCAGGTAGAGCTCGGTGCCGTCAAAGAGCGCATCCACATCAATCTCAATAGCATCTTCCAGGAACTTATCGATGAGCGCTGGCTGAGAGGGAGAAACCTCGGTCGCATTTTCAAGGTAGCGTGCAAGATTTACTTCGTCATAGACGATCTCCATACCGCGCCCGCCCAGCACATAGGAGGGACGAACCAACACCGGGTACCCAATCTCATCTGCAACGCGTTTGGCGCCCTCGAAGGTATATGCGGTACCATTCTTCGGCGAGATCAGGCCACCTTCCTCCAGCACGCGCGCAAACTCGCCGCGATCCTCAGCAAGGTCAATAGCTTCGGGAGTAGTGCCCAAAATCGGGACCCCAGCATCTTTGAGGGCTTTCGCGAGCTTTAGCGGAGTCTGTCCGCCCAACTGCACGAAAACGCCCAACAAGCCGCCCGTGCGGCGCTCTGATTCAACAATTTCGAGCACGTCTTCCAACGTCAGCGGCTCAAAATACAGACGAGTCGAAATATCGTAATCGGTCGAAACAGTCTCCGGGTTACAGTTCACCATAACCGTCTCGTACCCTAGCGAACGCAACACTAGCGAAGCGTGTACACAGGAATAATCGAATTCGATACCCTGGCCGATGCGGTTCGGACCCGACCCCAAAATCATGATCGAGGGAGTCTCATGGTGAGCGACCTCATCCTCAGAATCATAACTAGAGTAATGATAGGGGGTAAACGCCTCGAACTCAGCGGCACAAGTATCAACAGTCTTGAATACAGGGCGAATACCTAGGGCATGGCGCACACCGCGCACAACGTCCTCAGAAGATCCGATAATCTCTGCGATTTGCGGGTCAGAGAAACCGTGGCGTTTCGCCAGCTGCAGGATTTCAGGGGTCAAGTTATCGCGATTTTCCCGCACAATCCCGGCGACTTCATTCAGTAGCACCAGCTGATCTAAGAACCATGGATCAATCTTGGTGGCTTCAAAAACCTGCGCGATAGATGCCCCCGCCAAAAGTGCCTGCTGCACCTGGTAGATACGCTGCGTGGTGGGTACTTTGGTCTTCTCGATAAGCGCGTCAAGTTCTTCGGCATTCAGTTGCTGCTTCGTGAACGAGAAAGAAGCACCTTTCTGCTCTAGAGAGCGCATAGCCTTCTGGAGTGCTTCGGTGAAGTTACGGCCCAGCGCCATTGCTTCGCCCACCGATTTCATGGTGGTTGTGAGAGTCGGATCAGCGGCCGGGAACTTCTCAAATGCAAAACGCGGTACCTTGACGACCACATAGTCGAGGGTCGGTTCAAAGGATGCGGGCGTCTTCTGAGTAATGTCGTTCGGAATCTCATCCAGGGTGTACCCCAGCGAAAGTTTGGTCGCAATTTTAGCGATCGGGAACCCGGTTGCTTTAGACGCAAGCGCTGAAGAGCGTGAAACGCGTGGGTTCATTTCGATAACAATGATGCGCCCGGTCTTAGGGTCTACAGCAAACTGAATATTGCATCCGCCGGTATCAACCCCAACTTCGCGGATCACGTTGATAGCGATATCGCGAAGTTTTTGGTACTCACGGTCGGTGAGGGTGAGGGCAGGCGCCACCGTGATGGAGTCACCGGTGTGCACGCCGACCGGGTCGAAGTTTTCAATCGAGCAGACGACCACGACGTTGTCATTTTTGTCGCGCATCATTTCGAGTTCGTATTCTTTCCAACCAAGAATAGATTCTTCGAGCAGAACCTCGGAGGTAGGCGAATACTGGATACCTGCGCCGGCAATGCGGTAAAGATCTTCTTCGTTGTAGGCCATGCCGGAGCCAAGTCCGCCCATGGTGAAGGAAGGACGCACGACCATGGGGTAACCGAGCTCTTTGGCCGCTTCAAGAGCTTCCGGCATGGAGTGCACAATGATCGAACGTGCCGATTCGCCGCCCGCGCGCTCTACCACGCCTTTGAACGCTTCACGATCTTCGCCCAGGTTTATGGCTTCGATATTTGCGCCAATGAGTTCAACATCGTATTCGCGCAGAGTTCCCTGCTTATCGAGAGCAATAGCAGCGTTGAGTGCAGTCTGTCCGCCCAAGGTAGGAAGAATGGCGTCTGGACGTTCTTTTTCGATAATTTTAGCGATGACTTCGGGGGTAATCGGCTCAATATAGGTGGCATCTGCAAACTCCGGGTCGGTCATAATGGTCGCCGGATTGGAGTTTACGAGGACAACGCGCACACCTTCTTCTTTGAGCACGCGTAGAGCCTGAGTGCCGGAGTAATCGAATTCGGCTGCCTGACCGATGACGATCGGACCTGAGCCGATGACAAGGACGCTGTTAAGGTCGGTACGACGTGGCATTTAGGCTTCCTTTGCAGTCTTCTTGGTGGAGGTCATGAGGTCAATAAAACGGTCGAAAAGGTATGCGGAGTCGTGCGGACCTGCGGCTGCCTCCGGGTGGTATTGAACCGAGAACGCGGGAATATCTTTGCAGGTTAGCCCCTCGACCACGTTATCATTCAGCCCCACATGGGAAACCATGACCTTGCCGAATTCGGAGTTGGGGGCGGTTACGTATTCACCGATAGGCGCATCGACGGCGAACCCGTGATTTTGGGCGGTTATTTCAACTTTGCCGGTGGTTTTATCCATGACGGGCTGGTTGATACCGCGGTGTCCAAAGGGCAGCTTGTAGGTCCCGAACCCGAGCGCACGACCGAGAAGCTGATTGCCAAAGCAGATACCGAAGAACGGGGTGCCCTGGCGCAATACACCCTGCAGGAGTTCAACCTGTTCGTCAGCAGTCGCCGGGTCGCCGGGACCATTGGAGAAAAATACGCCGTCTGGGCGAAGCGCATTTACGGTCTCAAGGGCTGTGTTTGCGGGCAGTACATGTACACGCACGCCGCGTTCCGCAAAACGCTGCGGGGTCATAGATTTGATGCCAAGATCGAGTGCGGCAATGGTGGCAACCGGCGGAGCGAACCAGCCGTATTGGTGAGGTTCAACCGTGTAGGCTTCCGTCACGGAAACGGTATCGGCAAGTTTACGGCCCGCCATCGGCTCGGAGGCGCGCACCGCTTCCAAAAGTTCGGCTTCGGGGCGATTGGCGTGACGTCCCGAAAAAATGCCTGCACGCATTGAACCGCTGGAGCGTAGGCGGCGAGTCAGCGCACGAGTATCAATGCCTTGAATGCCCACGATACTTTGGGTCCTGAGTTCGTCATCCAGGGTACGTTCTGCACGCCAGTTGGAGGCAACACGTGCGGCATCTCGTACCACGTACCCGGCAACCCAAATTTTACGGGATTCTGCATCTACCTTGTTCACACCGGTGTTACCGATATGAGGCGCGGTCTGCACCACGATTTGCCCTGCGTAGGAGGGGTCGGTCAGCGTTTCTTGGTAGCCGGTCATGCCGGTGGAAAATACTGCTTCGCCTAAGGAGGCGCCAATTGCTCCATACCCGTAGCCTCGGTAGATGGTGCCGTCCTCAAGAACGAGTAACGCGCGGTCCGTGCCCAAAGCACCGGAACGTGTCATCTCAGTCATGCTCTTACTTTCCTTTTCTCGGTGGTCTGTTCCCCTGCTTGTGCCCGTTATAAGTGGAACACTGTGTGCAGGAAATTCTTGGTATGCCGTTCGCAATTAGCGGGCATTTTGTGGGTGAGTTGTATGTGTATTAGTGATGTGCCGTCTCTTCCCGCACCCATCTTTCGGGGCTATCGACCGCATCCGGCGAGATCTCGCGAAGCTTCTCAAGCGTAATTTTCTTCTGATCAGCATAGCGAGTGCGAAATCCGGTCTGCACGCGGTGACCGTCAAGAGTCCAACCGATCACTATAAGTCCGTCACGTTCTACAACCTTGCCGATCATTCCCCGCCCGGTGGTAATGACCGCAAGTTTCTTCGCGGGAATCCACAGGTCTTTAGCCCCGTTGCGGGTGAAGATAATGCCGTCCGAGTAGATCAGGAGCGTGGATTTTGTTTTGAACCCTAGCTGGTCGAACCCCACACGGTTCAGTTCATCACCGAACATCGTAGTGCTCACATACTCCCCCTCAAACGCCGCCTCGGCTTCAAACCCGTCGTAGCGTTCGGGAACGTCTTTGAGTGAACCGAACATCGTGGACTGCCGCTTGAGACGGGATTTCCAGCCGCGCCAAATACCGAAGAAGCACAGCGCCACCACGGCAACGCAGATAAGGGTGGGAATTAGTTTTTCCACGGTTCTTCTTTCTCCTCGGTTTATTGCAGAGGTTTTACTCCTGTATTAGGAACGATCAAGCCTGCCGGTGAGGGCTCGCGAGCTCGCCATTCAAAACGGTCGGATGCCCCGCGTAAAAAGTTGCGCGCACAGCACCGGGAACCTCCATCCCACGATACGGGTTGTTCTTGCCCTTCGTGGCCTGCTCCTCAGGCTTAATCACCCGGGTAGCCTTCGGATCAACCAACACTATATTTGCTGGTTCACCTTCGGCAAGCGGACGGCCCTGCTCAGCATCCAGGCTGCCAATTTTCGCCGGAGTTTCGCTCATAATCCGTGCGACATCGGCCCAGGTAATATGCCCCGGCTCCACAAGAGTCATCTGAATAATCGAGAGTGCCTGCTCAAGACCGGTCATGCCGTTTGCAGCACACGCCCATTCACATTCTTTGCTTTCTGCCGGATGCGGTGCGTGGTCGGTACCAATAACATCAATAATGCCGTCGGCAACAGCCTGACGCAGAGCAAGCACATCCTCTTCGGTGCGTAAAGGCGGGTTCACCTTAAAAATCGGGTCGTAGGTGCGTGCCTTTTCATCGGTCAAGATCAGGTGGTGCGGGGTAACCTCGGCGGTTACCTGCACGCCGCGAGACTTAGCCCAGCGCACAACCTCGACCGAGCCTTTAGTTGAGAGGTGGCAAATATGCAGACGCGAGTTCAAATGCTCAGCCAGCAGAACATCGCGGGCGATAATAGCTTCTTCCGCCACAGCAGGCCAGCCGGTAAGCCCCAGATCGGCGGAAACCTTACCCTCGTTCATCTGAGCGCCCTCAGTGAGGCGGGGCTCCTGCGCGTGCTGGGCGATCACACCGTCAAAAGTCTTTACGTATTCAAGAGCACGGCGCATAATCGCCGGATCGTAGACGCACATGCCGTCATCCGAGAACACTCGAACCTTCGCCTCAGAGGTCGCCATAGAACCAATGTCCGAGAGGAATTCGCCTTTCAGCCCAACGGTCACTGAGCCGATAGGCTGCACACGGCACCAACCAGACTCTTTACCCAGCCGGTCAACCTGCTCAACTACGGCTGCGGTATCTGCAACGGGAAGTGAGTTCGCCATCGCAAAAACAGCCGTGTAGCCGCCTAAAGCCGCCGCGCGAGTACCGGTCTCAACGGTTTCAGAAGCCTCATATCCGGGCTGGCGCAGGTGAGTATGAATATCGACCAGACCGGGAAGAGCAATCTGACCAGAAGCATCAACGACCTGAGCGTCTGCGGCTTCTATATCTTGACCGATACGCGCAATTTTGCCATCCTCAATCAGGATATCGGCAACGCGCTCACCCAACAGGGATGCGCCTTTAATAAGGTACGTGCTCATATGTATTCCTTCTTTCGGATAGCGTTAAGATTCGTCGCCGGAATATAGTTTCTCGCTTGACCCGTCAGTCAAGAGCAGGTACAGCACCGCCATGCGAACCGCCACGCCGTTACTGACCTGGCGCAGCACCCAGGCGTTCTGAGAATCGGCGGCTTCGGCGCACAGCTCCAGCCCTCGGTTCATGGGACCCGGATGCAGAATTGCGATTTCTTGAGGCTGCGCCAGCAGATTCTCGAAACGTTCTTTGGTGAGTCCCCACAGGGCGGTATATTCCTCTGCCGAGGGAAAGTAAGCGGCGTTCATACGCTCTTTTTGGATGCGCAGCATCATAACCGCGTCAGGTTTTGTAGCGATTGCGTCATCAAGATCGTGGAAAACTTCAAGTCCCCAATCCTGCTTCCAACGCTCAGTATGCACAGGCAAAAGCGTAGGCGGAGCCACAAAAGCGACATCGGCCCCCAGATTTTTTAGCAACCACAGATTCGACCGCGCCACGCGAGAGTGCAGAATATCCCCCACGATCAGCACACGCATACCGTTTAAATCGGTTCCTCGCGTTGATTCCAGACCATCATGCTGAGCCTTAAACTGGCGTAGCGAAACCGCATCCAAAAGAGCCTGTGTCGGATG
>ERZ773050.702-NODE-702-length-18760-cov-3.098049_pt1 | contig 18760 bp, 19 predicted proteins | sample MGYA00580632_ERZ773050 | MGnify/ENA primary metagenome ERZ773050 (study PRJEB29015, sample SAMEA2738123) | human oral metagenome | biome: human oral; feature: human-associated habitat; material: saliva | place: China | collected 2166 ... | reverse complement strand
CTAAACAAGCAATAGCTGTACCATGTTGGTCATCATGGAATACAGGGATTTCTAACTCTTTTTTCAAACGATTTTCGATTTCGTAGCACTTAGGAGAAGAAATATCTTCTAAGTTAATGCCAGCGAAGTTTTTTTGTACTAATTTTACAGTGTTGATCAACACGTCTGGATCTTTTGTATCAATCACCAAAGGAATACAATCTACATTACCAAAGCGTTTGAACAATAGGGATTTACCTTCCATAACTGGAATCGCAGCAGCTGCTCCGATATCACCTAAGCCCAATACACGAGTACCGTCGGATACAACAGCTACCATATTAGAACGACATGTTAAGTCGAAGGATTTATCTTCATCTTCCTTGATATGAAGGCATGGCTCAGCTACACCTGGAGTGTACGCCACAGTTAAGTCATGAGCATCTTTTAATTCATATTTTGTGCCAGTTTGCAAGAAACCTTTTAGTTCCAAGCGTTTTTCAATTGCCTCTTGTTTTACGTCCATGGGAAAACCTCCTAGATTTTCAATGATGGTAAGTTTCTACCGTAGAATATTTCCGCCATCTCTTGTTTGAGTTGTTGGTTAATTTGTTTGCGCTCTTTGAGCGTCAAATCTTCTTCGGTAATACCAAACAAATAATTATTAATGTCGTACTCTTTCAGCATCATTTTGGTATGGAAAATATTTTCTTGATACACATTCACATCGATCATATTGTACAAATTACGAGTTTTAGAATTGATGTAATTTTGAATGGAGTTCATGCGATGATCCATAAATAATTTTTTACCATGAATATCACGAGTAAATCCACGCACTCTATAATCTAAGCTGATGATATCAGAATCAAAACTATCGATAAGATAGTTTAATGCGTTGAGCGGAGAGATTTGACCACATGTGGACACGTCGATATCTGCACGGAATGTACTGACTCCATTGTCTGGATGACTTTCAGGATAGGTATGAACCGTCAAGTGAGATTTATCGAGATGCATTACCACATCATCTTTATCTACTTTATCAACAGGTTCTTCCGAAATCAGAATGGTTACGCTTGCCCCTTGTGGATCATAATCTTGCTTTGCCACATTCAGCACATTGGCTCCGATAATATGTGAAACCTCTGTTAAAATATCAGTCAGGCGCTGTGCATTGTAAACTTCGTCAATGTATTCAATATATTGGCGTTTTTCTTCTTCTGTACGAGTATAACAAATATCATAAATATTAAAACTCAAGGTTTTCGTTAAATTGTTAAACCCATAGAGTTTCATTTTATTTGATTTTACAGATGTATCCATAACTTAATATCTGCCTTCCTTATAATACCTACCATTATTATATCGAATTAAACCAATATATTCAAGACTTTCGATATAAAATTTTCATTTTTTATTAATTACTTAATTATAGTGTGTCGCAATTGCTCCACCAATGCCCGTAGCGCCTTACCGCGATGGCTAATAGCTTGCTTTTGTTCCATAGAAATATTGGCCATCGTAGTTTTTAATTTTGGAATATAAAAGTATGGATCGTAACCGAATCCACCTTTTCCCATTGGGCTTAATTGGATGAGGCCTTCACAAGTGCCTGTAGCTCGAACACATTGTCCATCCGGTGTAGCCCATACAAGAGCACATTGATAACGTGCTGTTCTATCACTTGGAGTAACATCCACCAATTCCGCTACTAATCGTCGATTATTATCTTCATCACTGCGATGCAGTCCTGCATAGCGCGCAGAATATACACCTGGTGCACCGCCTAAGGCATCTACTTCTAAGCCAGAATCATCTGCCACACAAGGCAAACCACAAGCCTCTGCATAGTATAAAGCCTTCAGTTCTGCATTTTCCATAAAGGTAGTGCCAATTTCTTCTGGTTCATCAATATCTACAACGTCATCTATCGTACGCACTTCAAAGCCTAATTCTTCAAAGGCTGCGGTAAACTCTCGAATTTTTCCTTTATTTCGTGTGGCTAATACCACTGCTTTCGGTGCATTTTCATGACCCACCATATGTCCAATTTCACCTAATGCTTCACGTTGTACTGCCATTAGTTGTTGTGTACCAGCTTCACCTAAATCTAATAGGCTATTCAACTCATCTCTTGTGAAAGTCCCATGTTCACCTGTTCCTTGCACTTCTACTAATTGGCCTTTACCGGTACAAACCACATTCATATCCACAATGGCTGCACTATCTTCTTCATAGCACAAGTCTAGCATAGGACCATCTTCACCGATTCCCATAGAAATAGCTGCTAAATAGTCCGTTACAGGAAACTTACCATATCCATCGTACATAGAATAGATAGCATCTACTAAAGCCACAAAAGCCCCTGTAATCGAGGCAGTACGAGTGCCACCATCAGCTTGTAGTACATCACAGTCTACCGTAATTGATACTTCGCCTAAAGCTTCTAAGTCTACAACAGCTCGCAAGGCACGACCAATCAAACGTTGGATTTCTACCGTGCGCCCTGTCTGTTTACCTTTTGCTGCCTCTCTAGGTACACGAGTATGTGTAGCTCGTGGTAACAAGGAGTATTCTGCTGTCACCCAGCCTGTACCAGTTCCTTTCAAAAAGCGGGGAACGCGATCCTCAACGCTAGCCGTACAAAGTACTTTTGTATTGCCACATTCAATTAGTACAGATCCCTCTGCATAGGCAGTGTAATGCCTAGTAATTTTCACAGGGCGTATTTCTTTTAAACTACGACCATCAATTCGCATCGTCATTCCTCATTTCCCATTACAATCGGATTATACATACCTCTTATTATACACAATCTCATGGCGGATTGGCAATTTATGTTCGCCTTTGACTGAGGGCATTTTATCCTTGGTAAGTAGGCTATATTTCCCTTTACTAGTCAGTCAGAATGCGGCATGCTTCCTCACAAACGGCACTTCGTAATGTTTGCTGCGGAGCATACCGCATTCTTTTCAACCTTTATCTTATATAGCAAAACTAGCCTACTTACTTATCTCTCCAGACCTCATACCTCCATTAGTCAAAGGCAATCATCTCCTTTGGGTCCGCCTATAAAATTGTGTATGATCATCAGTATGTGAGGGGGATCCTCCATGGATTAAATTGTGCTTGTCTCCGAAGAAATACGTATAGGATATAAAGTATAGTTGTACACAAAAATACGGCGCACCTCGCTACAAATATCATACAGTATTATTTGTAACTGGTGCTCCGTACGGTAATTTAAGTTCGATATATTGTTTTTATACTCGCAGCATGGAGTTTAGGAACGCTTGTGTTCTTGGGTTTTGTGGGTTCCCGAAGACCTGTTCTGGGGTTCCTTCTTCTTGTATTTTACCGTCTGCCATGAAGATAACTCTGTCTGCTACTTCACGGGCGAATGCCATTTCATGGGTGACGATGATCATGGTCATATCTTCTTCGGCTAGTTCTTTGATGGTCCGCAATACTTCACTGGTAAACTCTGGGTCCAAGGCTGATGTAGGTTCATCGAAGAGCATGATTTCTGGTTTCATCGCTAATGCTCTAGCAATAGCAACCCGTTGTTTTTGCCCCCCTGACAAGGTGCTAGGGTATACATCTCGTTTATCCCAAAGACCTACTTTTTCTAGCAAGGACTGAGCTATAGGTAATATATCTGCCTCTTTCATTCCTTTCACCATGCGAGGTGCGACCATGATATTTTCTAGCACTGTCATGTGTGGAAATAGGTTGAAGGATTGAAATACCATCCCCATTTTCAGCAAGATTTGTTGCTGTTCTTCTTTCTCAGCATAGACCGCCACGTCCGTGTTCGCCGGCGTGTCCACTAAGGTTGCCCCATCAACGAGGATGGTTCCTTTTTGTATAGTTTCTAGTTGTCCCAAGCAACGAAGAAAGGTGGATTTACCCGATCCAGAGGGACCGATGATGGACACCACTTCGCCACGTTCCATGGATAGTGACACGTCTTGCAAGACCGCCACTGAGCCAAAGTTCTTTTCAATATGTAACATGTCTATGAAAGCCATGGTTTCCTCCTAATCTTCGTAAATCGCCATACGGCGTTCTAAATATTGATACAGTTTCGTCAACACAAATGTCATAGCCAAGTAGAATACACCAGCTACTATGAAAGCTGTAATGTCAAAATCACGTTGTACAATACTGCGTGTAATGCGCAAGATATCATTCATGGCTAAGACATACACCAAGGATGTATCTTTCAGCAGTGTAATCGTTTCATTTGCCAATGGTGGCAACACGCGCTTAATCACCTGCGGCAAAATAATTTTGTACATGGTCTGCACATAAGTAAAACCTAAAACCTTCGCCCCTTCATATTGTCCTTTTGGAATCGATTGGATACCACTGCGGAAAATTTCACACAAGTAGGCGATGTAATTCAACACGAAGGACAGTACCGCAGCCGTCATATCTGTGAGTTCAAAGCCATCAATCATAAATGGCAAACCATAATAGATGAGCAAAATTTGTAGCATTAATGGGGTGCCACGCATCACGTATACATAAGCATCCACGATTGTCGTCACCACTCGGTTTGTACTCAATCGGAGCAGTGCCAAGAGTAATCCTCCTGGCACTGACAAGATGATGACGATGAAGAACAAGGACAAGGTCACTTGGAATCCGCCAGCAATAGCCGGAACTATTTGTAACATATACTCCAATACGTCCATGTTTATTTATACTCCTCTTTCGTCAAGATAGATGTGTCACCAAACCATTTTTGCGCCAATTTGTCAGCTGTGCCATCATTCATCACTTCTTGTAATGCAGCGTCAACTTTTGCTTTCAATGCTTCCTCTTCCTTGCGCATTCCTACACCCACTTTCTCACTAGCGAAGGAGCCTGTGGCTACAGTGAATACATTGTTACCTTTTTTATCGATTAAATAACGGCCTACCATTTCATCCACCACGATCGCATCGATACGGCCTAATTCAAGATCCATGAAAGCATTTACATAATCTCCATATTCTTTGATTTCTTTAAAGTTCTTAGATTGTGGATCATTTTTTACCGCTTCTAAACCAGTAGAGCCTGATTGAACGCCTACACATTTGCCATCAAGTTGGGATTTGTCAGCAATACCAGCATCAGATTTTACGGCAATAATTTGGTCCCCACGAAGATATGGTTTAGAGAACAAGATGTTGCGCTCCCGTTCCTTCGTAATGGTTAAACCATTCCACAACACATCAATACGTTTAGATTTTAGTTCTGCTTCTTTACTATCCCAATCGATGGATTTAAATTTCACTTCAGAACCAATACGCTTTGCCACTTCTTTCGCAAGATCGATATCAAAACCTACGAGTTCACCTTTTTCATCTTTAAATCCCATAGGAGGGAAGTTATCATCTAAACCGATGACAATTTTCTTCGGCACCTCTGTGTTCGCCTGCTTCGTAGACGCCCCACAACCTGCCACTAACCCCACAATTACCAGTGCACTAGCTGCTGCTAATACTGTTTAGAACATGTTTGTAGCCAATTCATAATACCTTCTCCTCTCTACAGTTCTGTAATCTCTATTTCATGATTACATTATACTTTAGTTAATTAAAGTTGTAAAGAGATAAATCGCAAAAATTTTATCATGTATTATGAAAGTAATTTATACTGACAACGCCCCTCCAATAACTAACTATCAAAACAAAAAGCGATATAGTAAGTTATGTACTCACCATATCGCTAATTTTCTTTTTATATATTTTTTACATCAATGCATGTGCTTTTGCTTATTTCATTAATTTTTTCTACGAAGTTGGTCTTTAGATTGTAACTACAAGATAGCCTACAATAGTTTACATTGACTTGTAACTATATGATACAACATATAAGATAATCTATAATAGTATGCCTTGATTTGGAAACTATATGATACGGCTAGTAGAGATACTCAAAGATAACAAATGACAGCATAGAACAAAGTAGTACCCACCACCAAATGAGTTCATTACCAGTACCATCTTCCCATCCAAAGTTATCGTCAAGTGCTGTGCCAATAGCAAAGAACGAATAGATAAACGATAGGATAGGCGCAATGATAACTCCTTTTTCAAAAATCATATAAATACCCGAAATTGCTACTACAATAGCATGAGGAATCACCATGATTCTATAACTAAAAATAAACATTAAGACTGCATAGACAGCATGAATAAAAAAAACACCAAACATATAAAAGTTCCTCCTTTATGTAAAATTAGACCCTGCCGGATAACGAACAGATATTACTCCTTGATAAGAGGTTAATATGTTTTATAGTCCTATTCAAGTATTTTTATATCGATTCAGTGCCTCTAAGACTTTCATTTTATCTTGATGACTCAGAAACTGTAAGCTAATAGGCACGATATATATACCGCCCGTTTCTGTTTGCACATACAAAGTTTTCCAGTCCTCTCCGAATCCCATGACACTTTGATAATGCACAAAGGTTAAATATAAGTCCGGTGCAAAAAAACGTTCAATTCTTTCTTTTACCAATATAGGTGTTCGTTTTAGAATGAGCCCTTCTGTAGCAATATAGACCTCCACATCATCTTGCTGGTACATGCGCAATAATGCGTAGACAGATACCACCATAAGAAGAAGCATCCACATATTGAAGCTATGACCCAGTTCTCGATATAGAAGCACTCCACGATACAGTCCCCAAGCGGCGATAGCTGCATACACTAGTTGAAATCCCCATATCATAACAGAGGAATTATGTAATTCTTCTTGAATCGCTCCACAAGGAAACAGTTCTTCTATTTCTTCACGTTTCATAGTTCCTCTCCCAAACAGTACTCCAACCTCTATATATTTCCACTCAACACCTCTATAGACAGCATCTACTTGTCTGCTTCATACATATCCCACTATACTTCCTCACAACGTCTTAGTATAGATGATTAAAAAGATGTAATGAAATGCTATATACGCATCTCATTACATCTTAATATTACTTACGTCGCAAGCCCATAGCTTCTTCTACACGAGCCAATGTTACATTCGCCACAGAGGCTGCTTTTTCAGCACCTTCTGTCAAAATCGTATCTAGCTCTGGACTGGAAAATAATTCTGCATACCGTTCATGGATTGGTGTCATTGCTCCTACTAGTAAATCTGCAATATCACCTTTGAAAGTTCCATAATTTTTGCCAGCATACATGCTTTCAATAGCCTCGAAGGAATCTCCTGTTAAGGCATTGTAAATGCCCATCAAGTTGGAGATGCCTGGCTGTTTTTCTTTGTCGTAGCGTACTACGCCCTCAGAGTCAGTGGCCGCCTTTTTAATCTTTTTCACCACTACATCTGGTGTATCCAACAAGCGGATGGTCGCCCAATTGTTATCGTCGGACTTACTCATTTTCTTTGTTGGATCTTGCAAGGACATAACACGAGCACCACCTACGGTAGTTTTAATTTCTGGCATAGCAAATACTTCGCCATATTTGAAATTGAAACGTTGCGCCAAGTCACGAGTTAACTCAATATGTTGACGTTGGTCATCCCCTACAGGCACATAGTTGGTTTGGTATAACAAAATGTCCGCTGCCATCAATGGTGGATATGTCAACAAACCCGCCGGGATAGTTTCCCCTTGTTTCGCCGATTTATCTTTGTACTGAGTCATACGCTCTAATTCACCGATGGAACTTAAGGTTGTTAAAATCCAACCCAACTGCGCATGAGCAGGTACTTCGGATTGCACAAACAAAGTCACTTTATTAGGATCCAAGCCTACTGCTAAATATAAGGCAGCAAGGCTTCGAGTGTTGTGGATTAAATCCTTTGGATCTTGTGGTACTGTGATGGCATGTTGGTTCACGATACAGTAAAAACAATCATGGTCATCTTGGAATGTCAAGAAGTTGCGAAGAGCTCCAAGGTAATTACCAATGGTCAACTCACCGCTAGGTTGTATTCCGGAAAATATAACAGACATAGTATCTCCTATTCTACGGTTACAGATTTCGCCAAGTTTCTTGGTTTATCTACATCAGCACCGCGAGTGATAGCTGCATAATAGGACAACAATTGCAATGGTACAACGGCTAAGATAGGCACTGTGAAAGCATCAGTTTTTGGCACAAAGATAGTATGGTCCACATACTTCGCCAACTCTTCGTCACCTTTCATACCCACACCGATTACGATAGCATCACGAGCTTTTACTTCTTTGATGTTGCTCATCATTTTTTCGCGTACAGATTCTTGTGTCGCCAAAGCGATAACAGGAATGCCTTCTTCAATCAATGCCAAAGTACCGTGTTTCAACTCACCACCTGCATAGGCTTCTGCATGGATGTAAGAAATTTCTTTCAACTTCAAAGACCCTTCCATAGCTACAGCATAGTCGATTAAACGGCCTAAGAAGAAGGCATCTTCTTTATAACCGTAATGGTTAGCAAAAGCTTTAATTTCGTCCACGTTTTCAAAGATTTCATGAGTTAATGTAGGTAATTCTTGTAAGTTTGTCAAAATTTCATGTTTTACCGCTTCATCGATGCGACCATTTAATTGACCTAAGTACACAGCCAATAATAATAGAGCCACTAATTGTGTGGTGTACGCCTTTGTAGAAGCTACGGCGATTTCAGGACCTGCCCAAGTGTAGATTACTTGATCCGCTTCACGAGATACGGCGGAACCCACTACATTGGTGATACCCAATGATTTAGCACCTAAACGTTTTGCTTCTTTCAAGGCAGACAATGTATCGCTAGTTTCACCAGATTGGCTGATAACGATGCATAAGGTATCTTCATCCGTTAATGGTGTACGGTAGCGGTATTCGGAAGCGATATCTACTTCTACTGGAATACGAGCTAATTGCTCAATGTAGTATTTCGCTACTAACCCTGCATGGTACGCCGTACCACACGCTGTAATCAAGATGCGTTTGATACCTTTCACTGTATCTGGTGTCCAGTTTAATTCATCATACACTACTTCTGTAGCATCTTTATTAATACGACCGCTCAATGTATCACGAATCGCTTTTGGTTGTTCGTAAATTTCTTTTAACATGAAGTGCTCATAGCCACCTTTTTCAGCCGCTTCTGCATTCCATGTGACATGATAAATGTCTTTTTGCACTGGTTGACCAGCTCGGTCAGTGATTGTCACGCTATCTGGTGTCACAATAACAACTTCGTTGTCGTTGATGATATATGTTTCACGAGTGCGTTGAATAATAGCTGGGATATCGGAAGCAATGAAGTTTTCACCGTTTCCTAAGCCCACTACCAATGGATTATCTTTTTTTGTAGCAATGATTTTATTTGGCTCATCGGCACAGATCATTACCAAAGAGTAGGACCCTTCGATGCGTTCTAACATGCGACGAACGGTACTTTCAAAGTTGCCATCATACATATCGCTCAATAAGTGAGCTACTACTTCTGTATCTGTTTCAGATGTAAATTTAACACCTTTAGCCAACAATTCTTCTTTCAATGGCATGTAATTTTCAATGATACCATTGTGCACTACGGCAAATTTTCCATCTGTACTTGTATGTGGGTGCGCATTCATATCGCTTGGACGACCATGAGTAGCCCAACGAGTATGACCGATACCAATATGACCTTGGTTAGGATCTGCTTTTACCACAGCTTCCAAATTCGCCAAACGGCCCATTTTCTTTTGTACTTTAATCACATTATTTTCGCCCACTACGGCAATCCCTGCAGAATCATATCCGCGGTATTCTAATTTCTCTAAACCTTCCAGCATAAAATCTGCTGCATTTTCAAATCCAATATATCCTACGATACCACACATGGTATGTACCTCCTTGATTAATTCATTACTATTGCTTCTGAAAGTAGCCTTTGTGCACCTAGTTACCTTGGTGTTTTGCTCTACTTCTACGACTGAAGCTAGCCGAGAGGCATCCGCTGAATTTCGATACTCCTCTACCTCGTCCGCTGTGAAAGCTGTCTCTTTCCAGCGCTTGCGCTATTCGCCTTTACGAATTTGGTTCCTCCTTTGTCATTGTTTCGACAGTTCTTTTGACTATGCCTAAGTCTGTTAAAAATAGTCATAATCAGTAGTATTATACTTCATATGAGCCGTTACTGTAAAGAAACAAACGAATTTCTTATTAGGCATATATAATATTGTCATAGTATATAGATAAATAAATGTGCCCAAAAGGGGGTAAAAATATAATAGAGGAACGCTGACCTAAGTGTATCAACATTCCTCTATTATGCTAACATGCTATTTCCGCCTCTTCTGCAATGACTCCATCACGACATAACAGTCGATGATTCCCTACTGCAGCAGCCTCTTCTTCACTGTGCGTGACCCACAAGCAGGGGATAGCCCATTCAGAAATAATAGCTACTAAATCTTGTTGCAACTGAGCACGTAAGTTCACATCTAACGCCGTAAGCGGCTCGTCTAAGATAAGTAACACTGGTTTGGAGTACAGTGCTCGCCCTAAGGCCACCCGTTGTTGCTCTCCACCAGACAAGCCTTTTGCTTTCTTCTTAAGATGTGGTGTCAATCGCAAACGCTCCACAATATGATCGAATAGCTCTGGAGAACCTTGTTTACTATACCGAATATTCTCCTCTACAGTCATATGAGGAAACACAATATTGCCTTGCGGCATATAGCCGATGTGACGGTCTTGGGTAAGTATGCCCCTTCCCTTTTCGAACCATACCACATCATTGGCTGTAATTCTACCTTCTTTCGGTGTCAGCAATCCACATAGAGCTTTCAAAAATGTAGATTTTCCACTTCCAGAAGGGCCCATCAGTGTGGTAATCCCCTCTCGTAAGGTTCCTTGGGCTTTCACAACAAAAGTCCCTCGTTCTATGACGATATCAAAGGAAATCATAGTACCTCCTTACCGATTTGAAAAGAGGGAACCCTTGGTGAGACCTTGAATGGCCCACACAAGCCCCAATGTTAATATGCAAATATAAACTACAAGTTCAAAGGCCCCACTATAATCGCCAAATTCCACGAGCGAATAAATGGCCAGCGGCATCGTCCTTGTCACGCCCGGAATGTTGCCGGCAATCAATATGGTGGCTCCAAATTCACCTAAGCCACGAGCAAAACATAGGATGGACCCGCTGAGGATCCCTTTCCATGCTAAAGGCAAGGAAATTGTCCAGAACACTCGAAACTCGGAGGCCCCTAAGGTGCGAGCTACGTCTTCCATATCTCGATCGATAGCAGCCAGTGCTGTTCGTACGGACTGATAGAAGAGGGGAAAGCTGACCACGGCGGATGCAATAATAGCTCCTAGCTTAGAGAACACCACTCGAATACCGTGAGCCTCTAACCACGCACCAAAAGCATTGCCTGGAGAAAATATAATGAGTAACACAAAGCCCAATACCACTGGCGGTAATACCAAAGGCAACGTAAAGAAGGAATCGATCAAGGATTTCCCCGGAAAGGCATAGTGTTTCATCACATAATTTAGACTAAGACCGATGACCATATTGATCAATAAGGCGATGAACGCCACTTCTACGGATAACTGTAAAGCTATCATTGTTTCACTGGTTCAGCAAAGCCCCATTTAGCCAATACTTCGCTAGCCTCTTTACTTGTTAAGAACGCATAGAAATCTTCTGTTAATTTATTTTGATTCTTTTTCACTACGCCGATAGGGTACTCGATCGGTGCATGTAATTTAGCATCCACTGTAGCAGAAATATCTACTTTATCTTTCAATGCTAAAGCATCTGTTTTATATACAAATCCTACATCAGCTGCGCCTTCTGCAATGTACGCACCAACTGCTTTTACGTCTTTCGCAAACACGATGTTAGGTTCTACTGCATCCCATAAATTAGCTTTTGTTAAGGATTCTTTTGCATATTTACCAGCTGGTACTGTTTCTACTGTACCGATAGCGACGCGCTTTGCATTCGCAATATTGTCTAATGTCACAGCCTCTTTACCTTTTGGTACAATCATTACCAATGTGTTTGCTACGAATGGGCGAATATTATCCATTAAACCTTTTTCATTTAATTGATCCATATTCTTTTTGTTCGCAGAAATAAAGATACTGGATGGTGCGCCTTCTTCAATTTGTTGACGCAAAGTACCAGAGCCTGCATAGACAATATTCACTTGTTCAGGTTTTAAGTTATGTTTTTTCACATAGTTTGCTTTTAATTCTTCCAATGCTCCTTGCATACTAGCTGCTGCAGATACAGTGATTGTTTCATTCGTCAATGGTGCTGTAGACGTCGTTGTCCCTTGTTGTCCACCGCAGCCAGCTAAGGCCAACATACCTGCCATAAGTAAACCCATAAACCAATTACGCTTCATCATGATATCCTCCCTTATTAAATATATACAATTAGAAGCTTACTACATATTCTCATTATACTAGAAAAACAATATTAGGCAAAATGATTTATATTCATGTGGTACAATAGAGATGACAACTATACAACCTAAGGAGGTTATCTATTATGGATTTATTTTTTCACATCATTCTCACCAGTATCGTCCCCATTTTATTACTTACCCTCATGGGGGTCTTATTAGATCGATGGTTTCACCTCGATTTACGAACACTAAGCAAACTGAACTTTTATTTATTTTTGCCCGCTTATATTTTGAAATCCTTTTATGTCACCGATTTAACCCATGAAAGTTTCGAAATTTTTGGCTGTGCCCTTATCATATTATTTGCTAACTCAGCCCTAGCTGGCATCGTCGCTAAGTGGCAAGGTTATAATTTAGGAAAAACAGAAATCGTTCGTAATGCAGTGATGTTTTCCAATATTGGCAACTTAGGAGTAGCCCTAGGAACTTTTGTCTTTGCCAATGATCCGTACATCATCGACGGAGCTACCCCCTATTTACATGATGGGGTGATCGCCATTATCGCTACTTTTATTATCCAAACTATTTTCTGTAATTCCTTAGGATTTTATCAAGCTGGCAAAGGGAAATTAACCACCGCTGAATCTTTGCGTACCATCTTACATATTCCTATTATGTATTGTGTACCTATCTCGATTATCGCCCATTATTATATCCCTATCGACTTCACACAGACCATTATATGGGGACCGCTAGATATATTCGGTCGTTGCTTTGTAGGCGCTGCTATGCTCACTCTAGGGGTACAATTGAACCGTACACCTTGGAACTTTATCAAAAAAGATGTGATGATTACTTCCTTCCTGCGGTTAATTGCAGGTCCTCTGTTGGCCCTCGTCGTAGTACTTCCTGTAACTATGTACTACACACCATTAAGTGCTATTGCAGCGCAAAGTATTATCATCGCTTACGCAGTCCCATCAGCCGTAAATACCGCTCTTATGGCTGTGGAAATGAACAACAATCCAGAACTAGCTACACAAATTGTACTAGCCACTACAGTTCTTTCCTCTTTTACTATGCCCCTAGCTATATTATTGGCATACTATGCATTCCCCTTATAGCTAACACTTTTGTGTGTCAATTCGCTTGATATAGTAAAGAGATTAACGTATACAGGTACATTCTATGTCTGTTATGTAACTGTATAGCAGTCAATAGTCTAAATCAGTACCACTACACAAAAACTATGCGATACCCTACTCTGCCATAAAAGCATAAAACTCTAAAAACCTATCTAACAATGTAGCAATACATTGCTAGATAGGTTTTTTACATGCAAAAAGGGTTGCTTTTGCAACCCTCCTACATGCTCTGCACTTATTGATGTCCTACGTGCTCTAACCCTTGACGGATTAACACGATAACATGATCATCACTCAAGCGATACCAAGCTGTTTTTCCTTCTTTTCTAAATGTTACAAGTCTTGCTTGACGCAACACACGCAACTGATGAGATATAGCTGACTGGCCCATATCCATAGCATCTGCAATTTCAGTTACACACATTTCTTTCTGAAGCAGATGTCTAACAATACGCAACCGCGTTGGATCACCTAGGACCTTAAATAGTTCAGCTAACAATTGTGTTTCCAACTCTTGTTGATTTGTTTCCATCTTAACCTCGCTATCATATAGTAATCCATCCTCTCTAATTAGAGTTTGGTATTACTATTATATCATTTTTTTCCTGTTCTGTATCACCAATTTTTTCCAAAAGAACACGAGAATCTTTTTCTTGATCCACTACGCTCTCTGGTGTGGCTAATTCTATAGGTACACCCTTGGCATAAACACCAGTGACTACCCCATATCCATCACGTAATTTCATAGTACCAATCAAAGTACCACGATAATTCGTATAGAACTTTTTATCCACTTTACTAAGGTCTACTTTAACACGATTGAAAGGAATAGAAAACTCCACAACTCCATGGTCAAATCGCTTAACATTAGCACGAATATATTCTTGATCTTTCGGTGTTTCATCTGTGGCTGATACTACTTGTAATACACCGGACTGTTTAGGCGTGACAATGACATACACCTCATGACCTACTTCCGGAGTCTCTTTACCTTCCCAATTCGCATAGGATCCTAAAAATTCCACTTCTAAATAGTCCGAAGGTACCCAACCGATGTGACGACTTACTTTCACAGGCCATTGGTATTCTGTACCACCTTGCAGCAAAGTGGTATATCGTTGTTGAATGTAGAACTGACTCAGCAAGGCAATGATAGCAGCTAGAGCAAAGACAATCCATTTTTGATATCTCATCGTTCTTCCTCCTTCACTACACCCTCAGAGTCTACTACTTTCACGTCCTTTGATATAACTTGCTCTCCTAACGTGAATTCCTCCACTGTTGGATCTGTTGACTGACGACGAGCTTGTCGAACACGCTGATTTACCTTAACCCTTTGTAGTCGTTTACGCCATAAATATAAGGCATTGATACCTAATACAATGACCCCTAACACTAAGAACGATACACCTCGCTCCACAAAAGTAAAGCTAGGATCAAAGAATCGAGCTCCAAACATAGCAATTAGCGTCAAAATACTACTATTCAATAAGCTCACCTTTTTCACCAAGGTGCCACGAATAAAAGTCCCTAAAGCTGCTACTAAAATATATGCATTAAATAGGATGGACGTCAAAATAGGTGTCGCCCCAGAGATAGTGACCACATAGCATCCAAAGATTACAAAAGGAATCAATCCGATAGTGCTTTCAATACGCTTAGCTAATACTAAACGACGCAATACAAGAACTGCTATGCCTAAGCTCAATACCATGCAAAACCATAGCCACCATGCCATGGTGCTTTCACCAATGCGCATCCATGTACTAATGTAAGTACCTTCCACAATGGTGTACAACAGAGCAATGGCACCTACGCCTTTACAAGGAAGTGCTAAGAGGGCAATTTTCTTTTCTAATGTGCCTAAGCCGTAGGTAACGGCGCCCAATACACTAATAAAAAATAAATTCATTTGTGGCTCATAGGTGGATAAGATGAAGAATACTTCACCAAAAATGGCACCAATAAAAGCCCAAGATACAGATACTAACAAGGAATCTTTCGACCCTTGATACTTACCAAATCTACGGATATAGTATGGTACTGCTACTAATAAAAGTCCTCCCACTGCTACAGGCCCTACCCAAGTATTTAAAGGATGGCTAGAAAAACTCCACCCCAATACACCAATAAGATATAAAATCATACCTAGAGCCGAATCCAAGACATAAATAATCGGCAAGGCACAGCAAAGAATGATAAGCACATATAGCCCCATATGCTCGCCTGTATAGAAAGTATCTGCTACCAACAAAGTGGTGGCTGTCAACAGTCCCATATAAATAACAGTAATGCTTTCTGCTACCATACTAGCTGGCTTTGCTTTCCAAACACCACCACCGACCACAGCAATAGCTAATAACAAGATTGCCAAGGACCAGTCAAATCGTCCATTAGGTGAAAACCCATACCAGTATCCCGCAAAAAGCAAAATAATTCCCAACAAAATAAGTATAGCTCCACCTAACACTGTAATTAATCGTGTCCAAGATGGGCCCTCTTTAGGGATAAAACCGTACTTTGCTTGCAGCTGATGGCTCTGTTCTTCTGAAATAATTCCCTCTTCTTTCCATTGGTCAAGCTCTTTGTGCAACCAATGTATATATTTTACATTCATATGCCTCTCCATAAAAAAAGGCTTTGCTCAGAGAACAAAGCCTTATATCCTATTATTTAACAATCAATACTGGACATGTGGAATGACTAGTTACATAACTACTTACACTACCCATAAATAAACCTTTTAAAGGTCCCAATCCACGGCTCCCCATAACAATTAAGTCTGCATCATATTTTTTAGCTACCGCTAATACAGCAGGCCCAGGAGACCCTACTTCAAAGACGCATTTGACTTTCATATCAGCTGGTACTTCTTCTGCTACTTCGCTCAAGATTTTTTTACCTGTTTCTTCCATATCTTCAGCAATTTGTTCAGATACATAACCACCACTGATTGGAGTTTGGTCAAAATTAGAAATTGCGGATACAATGTTTGCTACGTGTACTAAAATCAATTCCGCATCATTACGTTTAACAATTGCCAATGCATGTTCTAACGCTCTTTTACCATTTTCCGATCCATCTGCAGGAACAATTATTTTTTTATATTCCACCATAGTAAGACCTCCTCCATATTGTCACTGTGCTACTATGTAACTTGCCTATATCACTATAATTCGACATAGACTTGAAAATTCCTTTTCTTTACTCTTATTGTCTCACAAAATCCTAATCTTCGCAAATGAAACTTGCGTCACGATGATATCTTTATGGTGTTCTTTGGCTACGTTACATTCTGAAAGAAATGCGCGGTATACATCAACCTTTAGATAGGCGATTTAATTATGTAAATTAGCTAAAGAAAGAGCACGGTATTTTTTTGTAGAGTGGCGTTCTCTATCTACTGACTAGCAAAGGGAAGAACGTGGCACGCCTCTCCACAAACTGATACTCCGTTAGGTTTGCTCCGAGGCATGCCACGTTCTTCTAGGATTAGCATAATTCGGGTAAATGCAAACGCCACTGTATGTGGATATACCGTGCTCTTTCAGCTCAGCGTAATTTTGGTAAATACAATCGCCTATACACCTATGCTTCTTTCGATATGAGCCGCGCTTTTTTTCTACGCGCTAAAGTAGCAAAAGAACACCTACAAGAGTATATCCTGCCACTGCGTTTCTAAGGAAAGGTATGCTATGTTTACTTTGGACATACCACGTTCTTTTTGTAATAAATAATTATAGAGCTCAAGAGCCGTAATTAGCATTATCTCAAAATCTTTTTAAATACATTTTCTTTCATGTACATAAGATACGTAAAATTTTTATTCTATACTCAGTTTTATATATGCTATTTTTGTTAGTCCCCTTGAAGTTATATAGAAAGGAGGGTAAAGCGGTATAACCTTATTTTAGGCGAATAAGTGACAATAAGATCGCTCCGATGATTGGGGAAATGGACAATGCCATTAAGGCTGTTTGGTAATTGCCTGTAGCTGTTAATACTGTGGATAAAATGATAGGTGCTGTGAGTGCGCCAATTTGGTTAAATAGATTTACGAATCCCGCTGTGGTGCCTCTTAGTTCTGGTGGTGCCGCCTGGATAATGATAGCATTGGTTAACGGGCTATACATAAACGCTCCCATACCTAATAGGGGTGCTGTAATGTATAACATATCTGGATTGCTTGTGTTCGCAAAAATTAGCAAAGCTGGAGAGAACAAAAACATAACGATGGCTGCTAAATAGTTTCGTGGTAAAGAAATTCTATCTGAAATGAATCCGATAGTCGGTTTGGCAATCACTGCCGCAATACCATAAATACTCATAATAGCACCTGCAAAGATAGGTGTCACATGTAATTGTTTCACCAAATACAAGTTAGCCCAAGTGGTAACACCCCAAGTAGTACCTGTTGCGAAAAATCCCATCACTGCTAACAATAAAATGTTGCGGTTTGTTCCTACAAAACGTAAACTTTGTGCTAACGACATGGACTGCTGCTCTGTTCCCTCTGTTTCTGCTGTGCAGTTCTTTCTGAAAGCTTGCACTTCTTTCACTGTAAATAACGCTATAAAGAATACTAGTAATGGCAATAAAGCGGTAATTAAAAATGCTATTTGCCATCCGTAGTGAACAGCCACAAATGGTGCATATCCGTTAACCACGGTAATCCCAAAGGATGTACAACTCATGAAAATGCCTACAGCTGTACCACGTTGTTCTGCGCTGAAATGCTCTCCAATGGCTTTCAAACAAGCAGATTGTACAGGGCCTGATACGATACCTAATAAGAAGCGCAACACTAAGCCATATTCATAACTTTGCACAGTACTCATAAGCCCCGTTACAATAGCCATAGCCACTAAACTACCTAAGATAGATTTACGATAGCCAAATCGATCCGCTAATAATCCTCCTGGTAATACAGTCAATGCATACCCAAAATAAAAAGCCGTCAAATACGACGTTCCTTGCTGTGCTGTAAAATGTAACGCTTCATTTACAATTGGCATCAACGATGACCATGATAAGCGCATCACAAAACTTAACAAAAACGTTAACCACAAAGTCAGCAGTATACCTGTTTGTGTAAGAGTAAACCCTTTCTTCATGTAATACCTCCTATGGAATACCACAAACCTATTTATACAGATCTAATCTGCATAAGATTATAACATATGCACCTTAAATTCACATCTTTATTCTTTAATTATACTTTGACTGATTCTATGGTGTAAAGCTAGTATGACAGCATACTACAATAATTCATGCGTATCTCATAACACCTATTCTTCAGA
>ERZ773050.701-NODE-701-length-18817-cov-7.749867_pt1 | contig 18817 bp, 17 predicted proteins | sample MGYA00580632_ERZ773050 | MGnify/ENA primary metagenome ERZ773050 (study PRJEB29015, sample SAMEA2738123) | human oral metagenome | biome: human oral; feature: human-associated habitat; material: saliva | place: China | collected 2166 ... | reverse complement strand
AGCTGATCGATATTTCCGCCAAATTCATCCAGCAAAATCCGCAGCAGCTGGCTAAAAATCCCAAGTCTACCAAGGAACTGGATTGCCCAGTAGAATTTATGTCGTACAATCAGAATAATGCTTTTGCGGTGCTGGTCGATCAGATTCGCCAAATTGCCCGTAACTACGGCAAGGACAAACGGATTTTACTATTGGGGCGGCATAGCTTTGATTTGGATTATATGATTTGCCTGAGGGATGATAAGGGAAAAATTATTAAAAACCAGCTCAGAAAAGAAGTGAAAAAATATAACGAGGTTACTGGCGAATTAAATATAGCTGGGATTGAAAGTGTTAATATTACATTTATTACTGCGCATAAATCAAAGGGGTTGGAAGCGGACAACGTGATCGTTTTGAATTTGAAAAATGATTTGTATGGTTTCCCAAATAAACTAACCGATGATCCGATAATATCGCTGCTTTTGAGCGCGCCGGAAGCTTGCCGTTTTGCCGAGGAGCGGCGCTTGTTTTACGTGGCGCTCACCAGGACGAAGAATAAGGTGTATCTTATGGTGTCAGAAAATGAATCGTTATTTGCCAAGGAGATTAAACAATATTCTAATTATCTGATTCAAGGGCGGTACGGTGAAGCGGATTTGGTTAATTGCCCGTGGTGCAAAACTGGCAGGCTGGTAATTCGTAAAAATAGCCAGATGGGCAAAAATTTTGTTGGCTGTTCGCATTACCCAAATTGCAATCAATCGTATAACAATATCGAAATTCTCAGCAGGCCGATATTGTGTCCAGCTTGCCAAAGTGGCTTTTTGGTGCGGCGGCGCGGCAGATATGGTGAATTCCTGGGTTGCACGAATTACCCCGATTGCAAGCAAACATTAGACCTGGATAAAGATTTGGATGCCAAAAATAAGATATAATAAGAACGAATGGAGGGATTATGGCTAAACCAAACATTGCAATAAAAGACATTGAGTTGGCGCTGAAATTTCGGCGGGCAATGAAAAATTTTGATGCGTCAAAGAAAATTAACGAAGAGGATATTGCACTAATTCTGGAAGCAATTCGCTTAACGCCAACATCGTACGGTTTTGAGCCATTTAACGTCATCGTGGCGCAAGACACTGATTTCCGCAAGAAACTTGAAAAAGCCGCTGGCGTTAACGCCGCTAAATTCACCGCTAGCCATTTGTTAATTTTTACTGCCAAAACTGGCGAAGAATTGACGCGAAAAGACGGTCATATCGATCATATGTTACGTGATGTGGCGCAGATGAACGCAATTGTCAGGACTGGCTATAAAACGTTTTGGAAAAAATGGGCGAAGACTGATTTTAAGATTCTAGGCGATGACGACAAACTCCATCAGTGGGCGGCGCGCCAGGCATATATTGCTCTGGGATTTGCTATGATGACAGCCGCCGAGCGAGGGATTGATTCGTGCGCCATGGAAGGATTCTCGATTGATAAACTTGCGGAAATATTGGAAGAACTTAAGTTAATTGACCGCGAGAAAGAGCTGTCAGTGGTGATGCTGGCTCTGGGCTACGGCAATAAAGAACCGCACTCGCAAACCCGCCGAGATATTAATGAAATAATCAAATATTGTTAATCAATTAGTTTTATTAAGATATAATTATAGAATTAAACAAGTGCTATAATAAATTTTATGCAATTAAATAGGCTTAGTAAATTAACAACAGGACTTGTTGCTCTTGCTTTGTTTGGTGTTTGTTTTCAGGCGCCTATAGCCGTTTTTGCTGATACGTCGTTTTCATCTTTTGCTTTGATTATAAAATCTTGGAAGGAAATACTCTTTGGTGTAGCGGCAATTATTTTGATTTTTATAATCTGGCAAAAGAAACTTCAATACGAATTATATAATGATAAATTAATTTGGGTTTGTTTGGCGGTTACTGCCTTAAATGTATTTTTATTGGCTATATTACCAAATAATCAGTTGTCTGAGGTTGCGGCACTGATTATAAATCTAAGAATTTATTTAGCTTTTATAGTTTGTTATATTTTAGTTAAAATATATCCACCTGCTAAAAAAATATTATTAAAATCCATTGGCGCGGGTATTGCTTTGGTTTGTATTATTGCTTTGTTGCAAGCTACAATTTTACCAAAAGACATACTTAAATCGCTTGGCTATTCCGATCTTACAATTAAACCTTATTTAACAGTAGATCAAAATAATAATTTTGTTAGAATTAACAGTACCTTGCGCGGTCCAAATCCACTAGGAGCTTTTGCGGTAATTGCTATTAATTTAATGGTTATATTTTGGCGGAGATATCAAAAAATCAGCAAACCCTGCTTAATTTTAGGTATTGTAGTTTTGTGCGGCGCTCTTGTGGCGCTCTGGTTTAGCTATTCGCGTGGCGCTTGGCTAGCGATGCTTGTATCAATTATTATAATTCCGCTTATTTATCAAGCTAAAAACGGCACAACAAATCGTCATCTTTTATTAATAGTTCCAATCGTGACTGTAATATTAATTACATTAATTGGTTTAAATTCAAAAAGTAGTTTTGTACAAAACGTAATTTTTCATAATAACCCTGAAAGTTCAAGTGTAATAAAATCAAATCATGGACATATGCAATCAATGACTGATGGTGTAAGTATAGTCGTAAATCATCCATTTGGCTTTGGTTTAGGTAGTGTTGGCTCGCCTTCATTGCTATCTGGCAGTCCAAAAATTATTGAAAATCAATATATTTATATGGCAATTGAAACTGGTGTTATTGGTTTGGTTTTGCAGATGATGGTTTTTGGTATAGTACTTTGGAAATTATATTCTCACCGAGATAATCTAAGTATTGGTGTCTTAGCTTCTGGGATTGGTATGGCTATAATCGGTATGTTTTTACCAGTTTGGGCAGATGATACAATTGGCATAATCTGGTGGAGTCTTGCTGGTTTAACTATCGCTACAAATAAAAAGAAAAATAACAAAAAGGAACTAGCAAATGCGTGAAAAAACAACAAAGAAGCAACGTGAATTACTTAGTTATATAGAAACTTTCATAAAACAGAATAACTTTTCACCCAGTTACCGCGAAATAATGAAAGCTATGGGATATAAATCGGTCTCAACAGTGGCTAATCATATTGATAATTTAATTGAACGTGGCTATATTAAAAAAGGCAAAAGTGGAATTAGAATGCTGGAAATTGTATCTGTCTCATCGGAGTTGGATAAACATAAAAAATGGTTAAAGCGAATTTTGGCAAGTAAATGTAAACATCTTCAAAGTGTTAATACTAGTGAGGCAAAGCAGGATTTAGCTGCTATTGAGCGTGTATCAAAACTACTTAGTCTTGAATAATATTCGTATTTTTTGTTATTATAAGCATAATTGTTATGTATCCAAATAACTCGCCATATCCTCCACAAAACCAGCCAGATAATCAGCCTTCACAAGGAGGCTATCCACCTCAACCACCAGGTTATTCTGAGTCTGGCTTTAGTGGTGGCGATAGTTCTGGGCAATTTAGCACGCCGCAGGATAACTACACGCAACCTTATTATCCGCCACAGCAGTCAGGTTATCCGCCCCAGAATCAATCTGCTCCATATCCATATCAACAGTCTGCGCCTGGATTCCAGTCTAATTATTCACCGTTACCACCAGCGTCTACTTCGCTAAGTAGTGGTAGCCGTGTTCCCGTACCGCCACCAAGAGCTAAACGTTACGATAAATTACCACTACCAATTAGAATTGTAGATTGGTTTAAGAAAAATTGGTGGGCGCCAGTAATTGGAATATTTATATTAGTTATTGCGGGCGATATCGTTTATCAAATGGCTTACCCCGTCGATGCTTTACCGCCTGGAGTTTCAATTGATGGAATTAAAGCTGGTCAATCTAGTCGAGCTGAAATTATTGAAAAACTAAATAGTGAATATAGTAAGGTTCCAGTTGAAATTTATTTCGGTAGCTCTACTTCTGCTTACAAGGTATCGCCAGCTAAAGAAGTTGGAATTATTGTTGACAATAATGATCGTCTAAAAAATGCTGGATATCCGCTTTGGTTGAGACTTATCCCTACATCGCTTTGGTGGGCTGCAAACTTATCTAAAATTGACGGACCTATATATAAGTACGATAAATCTACGCTCGATAAATACACTTTAAAAGAGCTTGGCGCGGATTGTAAAATTCAACCTAAAAACGCATCTCTTAAACTTGAGGATAACCAGTTTGTTGTTGTTAAAGCTGTATCTGGCGGAACTTGTAATGCTACTAATTTTGCTGCCGAGGTGCAAAAGGCTAGGATTGGTAATAATGGAAAAATTACAGTACGTTCAGATATAGAAGAAGTTACTGCGGATATTTCAGATGATAAAGCTAAAGCTTTAGCTGATAAACTTAATAATATTTTGTCTCGCGAATTTACTATAAAAGCTGGTGATAATATCACTAAAGTTCCTGGCAATACAATAAAAGGCTGGCTGGTATTTAAGGCTATTGTGCCGAAGGAAGGCGAAAAGGGTGAATCTTCCTTAAAGGCTGAAGTTGAGAAGGATAGGCTTAATAGATATCTACAAAGTAATGTAGCTAGTAGGGTTGAGAAAAAACCTGGTGTAACAACTATTACAACTAAGGATTTTACATTAATATCACAGGTTAACGGTGCTTCAGGTGTTTTGATTGATATTGATGCAACTATTGCTAGTGTAGATAAAATCTTGGCGGGAGAAGGCAGTGAGATTATTGTTAGTACAAAAAACGTTGGTCCTGAAGTGCGATATAATCGTTCATATTCACCCAATGACACAGGACTTAAAGCGTTAATAGAGCATTTTTCTAATGATAATCCTGGTCAAATAGGTATAGTTTTCCGTGAAGATAGAAAAGATTCTGCACCAATTTATGTCAATGATAAATTACAACTACCTTCACTTGGCTTTGAGGGTCTGTATCTTGCATATTTAGCGCTGGCCGGTATCGAAGATAAATCATTGCAACCAACAGATAAAGTGTCGGGCAATTCTTCAATTAGTGATTGTATAACGGAATCCATTACTGAGCAAAACAAAGACTGTATTAATGGCCTTTTATCTAAGATTGGTTACGATGCCGCAAATGCAAAACTAAAATCAGTCGGATTAACCGATACTGTATTGACTGGTGAAGGGTCAAAAACTACTGCTCATGATATGTCATTATTTATACAAAAATTAACATCTAACCAACTTGGATTAAAACAAAGAGCTGGTTCTATTGAGAGCGCTATGCGCAATAATAAATATCGTGATGGTATGATACGAGTGGGCGGCGGTGCTTATTCAGCTGTGGGCGTAAGCGACTCAGGATACGTAGAGCAGATTATTTTAAATAATAAAACCCGTTTTACTGTGGCTTATATATCTGATAATAAAGATCCTAAACAAGCGCAAAAACTAATATCCGCGATTAATAAGCTTATTACTGAAAAAAATAATAAAAGATAGATGCTTGACGTCGCTACGGTTGGTGTGTATACTTAATCTAGTATTCCCGCGTAGCTCAGCGGTAGAGCGGTTGGCTGTTAACCAATAGGTCACTGGTTCGAGCCCAGTCGCGGGAGCCAGGTTTGATTTTATTACAATTTGATAATGTGAGAAAAGGTTCTAGCAAATTAAAATAGAGCCTTTTTCTTTTATTTTGGAGTTAGAAAGTAATATTTTATAAAGGTGAGTTTAGAAATTTAGATTTATTGAATCACGAGGAAAGGGTTCAACTACTACAATTATGCTGGGAATAATTTGATGAACATCGATTGAATAACAACTTAGACTATAGATTTGGCGACTATAAAAATGCTATAAATAAGAAAATTGACAGTAGATTTACAGCTGATCCGTTTGGGGAGAGTCAACGAGACTTCTCTATCAGAATTGGTAAGATTGTACTTTATATATGTCGTGATATGCAAAATGGATTTTTACCTATAAATATAACTCATCGTGGTACCGCAAGAGAGATTAAAAACTTACTAAGATCTGTAAACGAAAGTGTACCTATGGAGCAAATAGAGGATTATGAAATTTTCGGATTAATTAGATATATAAAAGAAAGATCAAAATATGAAGATCATAATTAATCAACCCAGGATATCATATTACGTAGGTGGAGCTGAAATAATATCTTTTCAACATGCTAAATATCTAAGTGGAACAGATAGTGTATTTTTCATTACCATTAATCCATTAAGCATAGGTAATAATTATTCATCTCATTATTTAGATTTTAAGAATAAAGCATGTAGCGGTATAAATTTATAGAGTTATTTTTTGATGCTAAATTTGGATATATTTTGAAATATCAGAAAGTGCTAATCGGCTGAGATGGAACTGGGAATCTCTTGTATACAGTAAATATCTTAGAGATTTTATGGATAAATTATATCCTTGACGGAATTAGTATGTCAGATAAAATTACAAATAATTGTCTATATCTTTGTGGTATAACAAAAGAGCGAGATGATTTTCAAGGTAGCTTTTTAATTTTCTATAATAAAATTATTTCTATATTGGAAGAGGTTAGTGAATATTGGCAGGGCTATACTAAAATATCATTGCCAATTATAAATACTGGAGTCGATTATCAACGATTCAGGCCTACTGCTAAAAAGAATTATGAGGTTAATCTAGTGGGCTATATAGGTAGGATGCTAAAACGAAAAGGCGTTTATATTTTTTGGGGAGATTGTAAAAAAGATAAGTCAAAATAATTCAAATATTATTTTTGTGATGACTGGAGATGGCCCATAACTTAACAAACTTAAATCCCTATATAGTAAGTATATTTATTTTAAAGGTATTGTCGATAAGCCAGAAGAGTTTATAAGGAAGTGTGTGACTTGTTGTTTTTCCATTGAGAAGCTTTTAAGTGAAAGAAGGGGATGTAATAATAGATAGAAGTATGACTATTGATGAGATAATATTGATCATAGAAGGGTATATCAATAATTCTGAAAAATGTAGGTCTCGTGACTATATTAAGAATAATCATGATTGGGAAAAATAATAAAGGAATTAAGGAGGCGAATTTTATGAACTTAATATTTATGAGACATGGTGAGGCGATGGATAATACGCGCGAAATTTTATCAAGCCAAGAAATACAATGTTCAATATTGACTGAAAATGGTAGAAGGCAAGTTATTGAATCGGCAAAGTTACTACCTAAAATAGATAAAATATACACTTCACCGCTAATTAGAACTCTGCAAACAGCAAAAGAAGTTGCGGACAATCGAAATCTTAACGTTGAAATAGATAATCGTATCAGAGAAATAAATTGGGGTAAATTTAACGGAAAAGAAAACTCTACCGAATTAGATGAGATTAGAGAAAGGCAGGTTGCTGGGGATTTTTTTATTAGATTCGGCCAGTACGGTGATAGTAAATATAGTATTGAAAGCAGATTATGTGATTTTTTAACTGATATTAAAAAGAATAATTTTAAAAACAACACTGTATTAATAGTTTCTCATGGAACGATTATATCCTTTATGAAGCGGATTTTAGGGTTAAAATCTTCTCATGCGAAAAAAGGCAAATTCGAAGTTTTTAAAGATGTTGATTTTCAATTTTTAGAAAAACACAAGAATTTATTGAGTGATATATCGAATTTTGAAGTTAGCAAAAGGCTCGAAGAAATACGCAAAATTAAGAATAGCGAAACTCAGTATAAATATGTAAATATTGCTAAAGACTATAACAATATAGAATTTAATAATGAAACGCTTAAGTATTTAATTTTAGGGTTGAATGATAAACTCAGTAAGGTTGAAAATATTTTAAAGCCTATCAATAAAAGTAAAAAAGAGATTATTTTAGTTTGTATATTTAATAATTTTTCAGAATTTTTTGAAAAGTGGATAAGACATTATGTCGAATTGGGCGTTAATAACTTTGTATTAGTAAACAATAATTCTGACGACGATTCAGTAAAAAAGATAAATGAAATTACAAAAAATATTAAAGATATTAAACTGGATTTATACAATATTGAAGCTCCCTATAATTGTTTTAGAGCTTGTAGTTGGAGACAGCAGATTTTAGATATTTATGGAATTAACAGATGGTATCTGAATATTGATTCTGATGAATTATTCCATGTTGATGAAAAGATTGAAGAATACATTGACTCTATAAATAAGGATGGTCATAAATCTGTTAAAGCTATTATGATAGATGTATATTCTAAAAAGCCTATTTTTGAAAATAAAAATATAAGCGATATGGAATTTGTCGATTCGAACACTTATAAAACAGAGATAAATCCTTTTTACGGTTTAAGGATTTATGGCGGCCCTAGAGAGAGGGTTTTTGGTTTAAAATCTAGCTTACAAAAGATTCCACTATTATATTACACTGGAAATGAATTAATCGTGAACGATCATTTCTTATTTCCGAAAGAGTTAAATTTTGTAAATATATCATCGGCGATATTTCATTATAAATTCTTACCAAATTCACTATCGTTATATAAAAATATGGCGAAAAGCGGGGTGTACTGGCAAGATTCTAAAGAGTATAAAAAATATCTACCTGCTTACAAAGATGAAGCTAAATTATCTATGTTTTCGAAAGATTCATCTATTAGAATTGAAGACTTTCGACTATCGGATATAATACCCGAGTAGTTAATGGTTAGTAATACTTCTATCAAGGGGAGCCAAGGTTATTTAATGGTTTGATAGTGTAAGAAAAGGTTCTAGCGAATTAAGTAGAGCCTTTTTTAAATTTATCTATTATGATTAAACAAAAATGTTACTATAGCAGAACTGAGTTATGCTATTTAGTAATCATACTATGATATAATTGCACCATGGAGAGGTGACCGAGTGGTTGAAGGTGCACGCCTGGAACGCGTGTGTGCGAGAAATCGTACCGAGGGTTCGAATCCCTCTCTCTCCGCCACTGAGAACTGAGATATAGATAGTCCCGTTGAGGGGGTTTTTGATTTGTAGAATATAAATTTCTGATTGCCAGATATTGGAACTTAGCGTATTGTATAATCAAATTAAGAATAAGTAGTAAATAATTATATAACAAAATGTTAAGAAAGGAATTAATATATTACAGGATATAACCTGAGCAGTAATGAGCGAAGCAAAATTACAGTCGCTCGCCAGTAGTTTACGGAGATTGGCGTGCCGTACGCAGTGTCGGTGGATGGATTGAGAAGCGTTTTGCGGAAGTTGTCGGAGAAATAGTATAATATTATTATGAAAATATCCGATCGCCACCCACTGGAGCGGCCGCGCGAGAAACTAGCGCGTTACGGTACGGCGCGGTTGAGCGACTTGGAGCTGCTGATGGCGATTATTGGCAGCGGCAATGCTCGGGCTGATGTCGGTAAAATTGCGCGCGAGGTGCTGAAGTTGCTGCGCGCCAAGGGTGGTGAGCTATCGTATGATGATCTGCGCGGCGTGGTTGGTTTGGGTGAAGCGAAAATCCCGGTGATTTTGGCGAGTTTGGAACTGGCGCGGCGGTATTTGTTAGACAGTGAACAGCCAATCATTGACAGCCCAGAAAAAGCCGTCGAGCTGCTGGCCGACATTCGTGACAAAAAGCAGGAATATTTCGTCTGTCTGACGCTGGACGGTGCGAATCGTTTGATCGCCAAGCGGGTGGTGACCATCGGCACGCTGACCGCCAGCTTGGTACACCCGCGCGAAGTCTTCGCCGATGCCATCGCCGATCGTGCGGCCAGTATCATCGTGGCGCATAATCACCCAAGTGGGAGCTTGGCGGCTAGTCAGGCTGATAGAGATGTTACTAGTAGGTTGGCAGAAGCGGGAAGACTACTTGGTATTACACTTAATGACCATATAATCATTACCAAAAGTGAGTACATTAGTGTGTTATAATCAGGTCTAATGAAAGAGGATAAAAAGCACTACGAGGATATTAAGGGAGGTTTGTATAGTGACTTTCAGATTCTTATACGCAGTCTATATACTGCTATGGGATTGATATCCGAGAGAAAGGGATTATTCAATAGAAAGACAAAGAATGCCCGTCTAAAATTAGAGCTACATTCAGCGTTAAATAGTGCTGATATGGCCGCAAGCACTTTTAATGAACTTATTGAACTATTAGAATCTTATCCTGAAACTGTGAGTAATTATTTACTTGAACAAAAAATGCTCAAATCATTAGAGCCTAAAGTCTACAAAGCTATGGCGAAAAAGGGCTTAATTGAACTTGATGAAAACGGTGAACCAAAAGAATGGAGAAGAGGAACTATTAACGCCTATTGGCTAGAACAGAAAAGACTTATGAAGAAAGAGTATGGCATAGATTGGAAGTCTCCAGCCGATAGAAATCCGCATACTCGATACGATTAACACAGAGGTGCTATTGTGATATAATTACCTCTGATGAAGGGGGATAATTTTAAAGAACAAGAACGTACTAAGCTTCACAATACTATTTGGAAAATTGCCAATGAATTGCGTGGATCGGTCGATGGTTGGGATTTTAAGGCGTATGTGCTAGGTTTCTTATTCTATCGGTTTATATCGGAAAATTTAGTTAATTACATTAATGCTGAAGAGCGCAAAACTGGCGTGGCTGATTTTAATTACGCTGAACTGAGCGATGATCAGGCGGAGTTTGGTCGTAAAGATACGGTAAATGACAAAGGATTTTATATTTTACCAAGCGAACTGTTTGAGAATGTCCGTAAACGTGCCAAAAATGATGAGAATTTGAATGAAACGCTCAGTAAAATATTCCGTAACATTGAGCAATCAGCTAAAGGTTTTGATAGCGAGGATGATTTTCGCGGGTTGTTTGACGACTTGGACGTCAATAGCAATAAACTTGGTCCAACCGTCGCCAGGCGCAATGAACGGTTGGTGAAGCTGATGAACGCCATCGGTGAATTAGAGCTTGGGAAGTTTGAGGACAATACCATTGACGCTTTTGGCGACGCATACGAGTATCTGATGACCATGTATGCTGGTAATGCTGGCAAATCTGGTGGCGAGTTCTTTACGCCGCAAGAAGTGAGCGAACTTTTGGCAAAAATTACTGTTGTCGGCAAAACCTCGGTGAACAAAGTTTATGACCCGGCAGCAGGCTCTGGTTCGCTACTGCTGAAGTTTGCGAAAGTTTTGGGTAAGGATAATGTCAGGCAAGGCTTTTACGGGCAAGAGATTAACATTACGACGTATAATCTTTGCCGCATCAACATGTTCCTACATGACATTAATTATGAAAAGTTTAATATTGCACATGGTGATACGCTGAAAGATCCAAAACATTGGGACGATGAGCCGTTTGATGCGATTGTCTCAAATCCGCCATATAGTATCAAGTGGGACGGTGACAGTAATCCGACGCTCATCAATGACCCTCGCTTTAGTCCAGCTGGAGTGTTGGCGCCGCGCAGTAAGGCTGATTTGGCATTCACAATGCATATGTTGAGCTGGCTCAGCGAGAGCGGCACGGCGGCGATTGTTGAATTTCCTGGCGCACTATATCGTGGCGGTGCTGAGGCGAAGATTCGTAAATATCTGGTAGAAAGCAATTATGTTGATGCCGTTATCCAATTGCCGCCAGATCTATTCTTTGGTACGACAATTAGCACCTGTATCCTTGTTTTGAAAAAGAGCCGGGCGACAAATGACGTATTGTTTATCGACGCTAGCGCTGAGTTTGTACGTAAAGGCAATAAAAATAAGTTGAGCGATGAAAATCGACAGAAAATCTTAGATAGCTTTACTAACCGGCAAAATATTGATTACTTTGCGAAGGTTGCTACCTATGAAGATGTCGTTGCTAATGACTATAATCTATCAGTTAGTTCGTATGTTGAGGCGGAAGATATGCAAGAGGTGACTGATATCACCGAGCTCAATGCTGACATTGCAAAGATCGTGGCTCGCCAGTCGGAATTACGGACAGAAATTGATGCGATAGTTGCGGATCTCGAAAGGGATAGTGATGGTGCGAGATAACGGCAATATCATTGTCTATGTTGATGATAGTGGCAAGCCGCAAGTCGATGTTCGGTTTCAGGATGAGACGGTTTGGCTGACACAAGCACAGCTGGTTGAGTTATATCAGTAGAGTAAAGTTAACGTTAGCGAGTATATAAAAAGGTAAGCGCCAGGTAGGATTGATAGTTTATCGGGGTATGGGTGAGAATATGGGGGTATTAGAGATATGATAAGATCAGTTGTTTTTCAAAACTTTAGAAACATGAAGTGCAAGAAGTTTATTTTTAACGATAAGCTGAATATCATTATTGGAAAGAATAACAGTGGAAAAACAAATATACTCGAAGGTATAAAATTAGCATTCAGTGCCATAAATAACTCCTATATGAGAGTCGATAAAAGCGATTTTTATAAAGGAGATGATACTAAGCCAATCGAGATAATATTAGAACTAGATAAAGATTCAATACCGAGTTTTAATATACCACTACCCAACGGGACTGAGAAATGTGGGTTCAGGGTTGTAATTAAAAAAGCTCCAAGAGGTAGGTATATAAAAGAATTCTTCGACATAGAGGGAAACACTGTCTCTCGTGATGTAGTTTATGCTGATGATAAAGTGCCAGACGTCTATATGATACCCTTGATGCGCATAGAAGATATCGTATCGCCTGGTTTAATTACGGGGGTAAAGAACCTTCTCGACTCAGAAGAGGCGTATGAAACTTTCCGCCGAAGTTCGCAAGAAGGTATAAAAAAGCAAATAAGCGGAAAAGCAGAAAGATTCAAATATCTAGTTAAGAGGTTTAATTTTGATCTTGATATAGACTCAACTGTTCCGGAAATAAGCAACGAAAAACTATACGTTGTTGATAGTGAGGATACTGCTTACAAACATAAAATAGGCTCAGGATATAGAGCAATAGCGAATATATTATTAAATACCTTAAGTCAGAAAAACACAATAATCCTATTAGATGAAATAGAAAACCATCTTCATCCAGCGCTGTTGAGAAACTTAATCTCAGAAATGAAAAGTGAGGCGTTTAGGAATGTATTTATGTTAGCTACTACCCACTCACCAGTTGCTGTAAATGAGTTCAAAGTTGAAAGAATTATAGATTCAACAAAAGGTAGCATATCGGATCTAATTATCAGTGAAGATATCCTTAATAAACTTAATGCGTTTCTGTGTCCAAGTAGAGGCGAAATGTTGGTTGCAGATAACATAGTATTAATTGAGGGTTATTCAGAGGAAATACTATTACGAAAATATGTAAGCGATAAGAAACTAAATTGGACGATTGTTAATGTGGCTGGAATTATGTTTGAACCGTATGTGATATTAGCTCGAGCTTTGGATAAGAAATGCGTTGTAGCAAGCGACAACGACAGAGCTCAGAGCGACAATGGCAAGGAGCCAACTTCAAGGTTCAAGAACCTGCGAAAATTGTGCGAGCAGCATGAAGCTGCTATCATAGAGGTCGATAACACACTTGAGACTGACCTGTATAATAACGGTAAGCTTTCGGAATACATGAATTATCTTAAGCCGCACACAAATCACGCAGGTATTATGGTTATGAAGGACAGTAAATCTAAAGCTAGCTTTGCATTAGAAGTCGTTGGTAAGGTTGATTTATCAGATTGGCATGTCATAAAGGAAATTACAAATGCATTCGAAGAGGGTGATTAAATGCGTTGCCGGATCTGGTAAGACAACCGATTCGATAAAGTTTATGCAATCTAATAAAAACGGTCTATACTTAGCCTTTAACAACAAGGTAGTGAATGAAATTTCTAATGCTGGATATCTTGGGCTGACTATAGATTCATTATTTTTCTCGTATATCTTACCAAAAATGCTTACTTTTATACCGCTTGCTGCTAATTGCAAGGGTGTAGTATTAAATCAGGAGGCTACAAGAGAGTCAATTCAAAAAAAGAATGCGAGAAATATTAAGTTTAATCCCGACGGTACTATAAAGAACCAAACTAGCGTAGTGAATGCTACTCTTAATGATACTGTAGAGAGTATCACGACCAGAAGGTTTCCTAATCGTGACGCTCTTAAATATATATTTAATAATGAACTTCGTGTGACATATGACCAAGCAGGAGCTTTAAGCGGCTTTCTGATAAATAAATATCCAGAGCAAATTCTGTGGATTTTAAGATCTAGGTTTGACTATGTCATAATTGATGAAGCTCAAGATTTGCAGTTAGGTTTTAGGGAGAATTTTGCAAAGCTTTTATATGATAATAATTTTCCCATAAGACTGCTTGGAGATGGTAATCAAAACATAAATAGAGGTGGAGATTGGTTTAATCATCTTAACGCTGATGAAGAAAAGAATCAAAGCTATCGATGCTCTGAGGGCGTCTGTAAATGGATTAGGAAATTTGTTGGCGTAGAAATTTATGGAAAAGGCAACGGCGAAAAAGGTAGCGATGGTATTGTCTATAAAGTTACGGCTGACAAAGTAAAAGACTTAGATGATAGCACAAGAACTCTGCTTTATGTGAAAAGGACTTCGAGGTATGTAGAGTATATAGACAATTGGTCTGGTGAAGTATATACGATTAAAAAGGCAAAGGGCCTGACGATCAAGCAGGATATTGTAATTTTAGCTAATGATTTAAAAACTAACAATCTCTATACTGCGATGACGAGAACGACAAACAATGTTTATACAACAGTAACTAAATTAAATGGAAGAACTATAAGATATAATTAGCAAAAGGAGAGTTATGAGCAAAATTGATGATTTGATTCAAGAGCTGTGTCCGGATGGGGTTGAGTTTAAAAGACTTGGGGTTATCTGTAATAAAATAAAAACTGGCGGTCAACGCAATAAATCTGCTCTATCTAAAACAAGAAGTTCTGAAAATCCATATCCTGTTATTAATGGAGGTATATCTGAATCGGGCTTTACTGATGAATTTAATACATCCCCTAATACAATCACTGTAAGTCAGGGTGGTGCATCGTCTGGATTTGTGAATTATATGACTGAAAAATTTTGGGCAGGTGCGCATTGTTATGTAGTTTCACCTTCCGATGAGAGCTATTTAAATAACAGATATTTATATTTTATATTAAAAAATAGTCAGACTTCATTGATGGATAGGGCTGTTGGTGCCGGAATACCTGGTCTAAAGAGTAGAGTGTTAAATGAATATACAATACCCGTTCCACCTCTTGAGGTTCAAAAAGAGATTGTGCGTGTGCTAGACTCGTTTACAGAACTAGAAGCAGAACTAGAAGCAGAACTAGAAGCGAGAAAGAAGCAGTATGAATATTATCGTAATGCACTCTTGACGTTTGAGGATGATAGAAATATCGCATGGGTAGAGTTGGGCGAGGCCACTAAATACGAGCAGCCAACCAAATATATTGTGCGGTCTAGTGTTTATAACGATAGTTTTCTAACGCCCGTCTTGACGGCCGGCAAAACATTCATACTTGGATATACTGATGAATCAAGCGGTATTTATAACGCTTCTGTCCATCCTGTGATTATATTTGATGATTTTACAACGGCTAATAAATGGGTGGATTTCGATTTTAAGGTTAAATCATCAGCTATGAAAATGATTACCTCGGTAGATGAGAGCACTGTACTACTTAAGTATATTTATCATTGGCTGAATACATTACCAAGCGGGCTTGTGGAGGGTGATCATAAGCGCCAATGGATAAGTTCTTGGTCAAAGAAAAAGATTCCAATCCTGTCTCTCGAGAAGCAAAAACAAATCGTCTCCATCCTTGATAAATTTGAAAAACTTACCAATGATATTTCTGTTGGTTTACCGGCGGAAATTGAAGCCCGCCGCAAGCAGTACGAATATTATCGCAACAAGCTGTTAACATTCAAAGAGGTGTAGACTATGACATCTGACAATGTGTTTGATGACGTCAGCGGTTTGTTTAATAAAATTAAACGTGACCTTGCTCGCCAGAAAAAGCCTATTCTAATATATGCATTTAATGGGACTGGAAAGACTCGCCTTGCTAATTTATTCTATGGCATGAATTCACAAGAGGAGGAGTCGCCGCTTGCATGTTTGAGCTACAGTGCATTATTTGAGGATATCTTTCATTGGGATAATACAACTAATGAGCTCCAGTTTGCAATTCAAGACGATTGGCTGATACGATTATTTAAAGATGAGGATTTAGAGAGTCGTGTCAAAGATGTGTATGCACGACATCATTTTTCGCATTTTGAGCCGTTGTTCGATGTCGAAAATCATCTAGTTTATTTTCAGATAGCAACTGGTGACGATGAAAGCAGTGATCATATTAAGATATCGCGGGCAGAAGAGAGTTTATTCATTTGGTCAGTGTATCACGCTATACTTGAGTTGATGGTGGATACTCTAAGTGACAATATAGAAAATCGTACGACTGATGTGTTCAATAACGTTAAATACATTGTAATCGATGACCCAGTTTCATCAATTGATGATACAAGAATCGTGTCTTTAGCAATTGATTTAGTCGATACAGTAAACAAGCTCAAAAAGCTTGGCCGAAAAGTGATTATTCTGACGCATCACGCATTATTCTTTAATGTAATCAAGAATATGATGGTAAGCAAGGTATCTTCATGGTCAGTATCTTCATCGTATGAGGGAATTTGCTGTAAAGATATAAAAGACTCGCCATTTGCCTATCATCTGTTTGCTATAGCGTTAATTAAACAGGCAATTAAAAATAATACAATTGAGCGTTACCACTTTAACTTATTTCGGGCAATTTTGGAAAAGACGGCAAACTTTCTGGGATACAAACACTATAGATCATTGCTTACTGAGGAGAATAAAGATGAGGCTTACCGTATATTAAACATATATAGCCACAGTAGAATAGCAGAGATGGAATCACAAGATATTCCGAGTGACCATAAGAAGCTTTTTGTGGATGTGTTTAACGACTTTCTGAAGAGTTATAATTGGAATATAGAGGATTAAAGAAAAATGCCAGAAAAGTATCAATTGATTGCTGAAAATAGTGATAGCACTGTCGTCAGTGACTACGTCTCGCCGTATCAGCGGGCGACGAGCTACCAGAGCGAGGCGGAATTAGAGCAAGAGTTGATCAAGCAGTTGCAAGCGCAGGCGTATGAATATTTGCCGCTCAAGAGCGAGGCTGATTTGATGCAGAATCTGCGCACGCAGCTGGAGAAGCTGAACGATTACATATTTACCGACGCTGAGTGGAAGCGGTTCTTCGCAGAGCGGATCGCCAATGGCAATGAAGATATCGCCGACAAGACCTTCAAGATCCAGGAAGACAGCACACAATTATTGCAACGCGATAACGACGAGGTGATTAATATCCGCTTGTTGGACAAGACGAATATCCACAAGAACTGCTTGCAGGTGATTAATCAATACGAGGTGTCGGGTGCGCGGGATAACCGCTATGATGTGACGCTACTAGTGAATGGTTTGCCGCTCGTGCATATTGAGCTAAAAAGGCGCGGCGTGCCCTTGCAGGAAGCCTTCAATCAGATAAATCGCTATCAGCGGGACAGTTTTTGGGCGGGCAGCGGGCTGTTTGAATATGTGCAGCTGTTTGTGACTAGTAACGGCACTCATACAAAATACTATAGTAATACGACGCGCTGGCAGCATATCAATGAGGCGGGAAAATCTGATTCGCGTCGCAGTAAAAAGACCAGCCATAGTTTTGAGTTTACCAGCTGGTGGGCGGATGCTAATAATCGCCCGATTACCGATTTGATAGATTTTACGGCCACCTTTTTGTCCAAGCATACGCTACTGAACGTGCTAACGAAGTATTGCGTATTTACCAGCGATAAATTATTGCTGGTGATGCGTCCGTACCAGATCGTGGCGACCGAGCGTATTCTGAATCGCATCCAGATTGCTACAAATTACAAAAAGTTAGGCACAGTTGAGGCTGGCGGTTATGTTTGGCATACCACAGGTAGCGGTAAGACATTGACTAGTTTCAAGACGGCTCAGCTGGCGAGTAAGCTGGACTATATTGATAAGGTGCTTTTTGTGGTTGATCGCAAAGACCTCGACTACCAGACGATGAAAGAGTACGACAAGTTCCAAGAAGGGGCGGCGAATAGCAATACCAGTACGCGGGTTCTGACGAGGCAATTGGGTGATCCGAACGCTAAAATTATCATTACGACTATCCAAAAACTCGACACATTTATCAAGCGCAATCAAGGCCACAAGGTATTTGATGATCACATTGTTATCATCTTTGACGAATGTCACCGTTCACAATTCGGCGATATGCATCATGCTATAACCAAAAGTTTTCGTAATTATCATTTGTTTGGCTTTACGGGTACACCGATATCCAAAGAGAATGCGTCCAGTGGTGGACGGGTTGATCTACGAACAACTGATCAGGCGTTTGGTGACAGGTTGCACGCCTACACGATAGTTGATGCGATTACTGATAAGAATGTGTTGCCATTTCGAATCGACTACATTCGGACGATTCGCGAGGCGGATGAGGTTGATGACCAGCAGAAAGTGCGCGATATTGACCGAGAGCGAGCATTGAACGCCCCAGAGCGTATTAGCAACGTTGTGCGATATATTTGTGAGCATTTTGATCAAAAAACCATGCGCAACGCCAAACCGTACGCGTTTACGCGGCTGATGAATGTGCATGAAGTTGCGTCGGCGCAAAATAGAGTAGCAGTTGAAGAGGTGAAAGATAAAATTCGGCTGAGTGGATTTAATTCAATTTTTGCGGTGAGTTCAATTGATACAGCCAAGCTTTATTATAACGAGTTTAAACGTCAGCAGGCTGAGCTTCCTGAAGTTAAACGCCTGAAAATCGCTACAATTTATAGCTACGGAG
>ERZ773050.700-NODE-700-length-18819-cov-4.097474_pt1 | contig 18819 bp, 25 predicted proteins | sample MGYA00580632_ERZ773050 | MGnify/ENA primary metagenome ERZ773050 (study PRJEB29015, sample SAMEA2738123) | human oral metagenome | biome: human oral; feature: human-associated habitat; material: saliva | place: China | collected 2166 ... | reverse complement strand
ATTAGGCAAAACAGGTGGTAAGTATGAGAATACAGCTTATCAAATTGATTTTGGTTCAGCTTATATTACAGATACAGTTGTAAATAACGTTCCTACTGCGAAACCTACCAAGAAAAATCTGAATAAAGCAGGCGTGAACATCGATGGGAAACAGGTCTTGGCAGGATCTGTCAACTACTACAAGGTAACGGCAGATTATAGTCAATACAAGGGCATTGAAGCAGATAAAGATCGTATTGGAAAAGGGTTCTATATCGTTGATGATTACCCAGAAGAAGCTGTTACCATCAATCAAGACGGTGTACAAGTAACGGATTCTAAAGGTCAAGTAGTTAAAGGTTTGAAAATGGCTCTTTATGAGAGTCTGGATAAGGCACCATCAGGTGTCCAAGAAGCCCTGAAGTCTAGTAATTTCACTCCGAAAGGAGCGATTCAAGTATTCGAGGCAGAGAATCCAGAAGAGTTCTACAAGACCTACGTTCAAACTGGAGAAGTTCTGACCATTACCAACCCAATGACTGTTAAGAAAGAATTAGGCAAAACAGGTGGTAAGTATGAGAATACAGCTTATCAAATTGATTTTGGTATGGCTTATGTAACTGAAACTATAGTCAATAATGTTCCGAAGATTGAACCTAAGAAAGACGTGGTGATTGACCATTTAAGTAAAGAAAGTTTAGATGGAAAAGAGCTTAAGTTGAATCAAACATTTAATTATAAATTAGTTGGTTCCCTGATACCAAAGGATCGTTCGGAGCAGTTGTTTGAGTATAAGTTTAGCGATGATTATGATGAAACACATGATGAGTATCAAGGTATTTATCAAGTGTTTGCGACTGTAGATTTTGAAACAAGTGATGGTCAAAAATTTAAAGCTGGTGATGAATTAACTAAGTTCACAAGTCAAGTAGTAGACAAGGCTAAAGGTAAAGTAGATATTAGCTTTGATGATGCTTTCTTGAAGTCAATTTTAGATACATCAGAGTTTCAAGCAGAAGTATATCTACAAATGACACGTATTCAGTCAGGAACAGTAGAAAATACTTACTCTCATACAGTTAATGGTGTGGAAGTTGTTTCCAATACGGTTGTGACTCATACTCCAGAAGAACCAAAACCACAAGAACCTAAGAATCCTTCATTGCCGAATACTGGTACAGCTTCTAGTATGCTTGGATTTGTTGGAACTGGTATCTTGTCTATGTTAGGTTTAGTTGGGATCAAGCGTAAAAAAGATTAAGATATTGTTGTTAGGGCGATAATAAAACAGGACTTATCGTCCTTTATTTTTTTAAAGAAAAAATGTAAATAGAAAAGGAAATTGAAAAAATGGCAAAAATTAAAAAACTCCCTGTGGGATTGAATGTGATTGGATCTAAAGTTGTTGTGAGTCCAAAGTTTCGTGAAGTAGTCAATGGTTCGTATGATGATTTTGTACCTTTCCGAGAATTTGAGATTTCAGGGGATAAACAAAGTACGGTAACTATTCGTGTATATGGTTTGGCAAATTCTGATGTTCCGAAAACAAGAGGTCTTACATTTGTTAAGTCAGTTTCAGGGCTTAATATGGTGACACGTTTGGTTGGCACAAAAGAAGAGATTCAATTTGAAGCAACTGAATTGCGTTTTGAGAAATAAATTATAGGAAATAGGAGAAAAAAATAATGGCTTTTAGTATTCGTAAATTTAATAATGCAGAAATTCCTGTTGATGCAAAAGAATTGCTTGGTAAATTGCAATTTATCAGTTTTATTGAAAATTTTAAAATGGTAGATGGTTCACCTGTTGATTATCCAACGCATGCAGAAGTTTTTTCGGATAAAATGCAAGAAATTATTCCAGTTAAATTGGAAGAAGGTATTTCTGTAGAAGATATTCCTATGATGTCTGAAGCTGAACTTGTTGGTGATGTCACAATTTGGATTTATGAAGATTCATATACAATTTCACGTGGAAACAACAATGTTTCTGAGGTTAAAGGTCATGCTTTTGCCTTGCGTGCTGAAAATGTTAAGCGTGTAGGTGGAGGTCAACCTAAACAAGAACAGAAGCAGGATCAAAAATCTGAGCAAAAACAGGAACATAAGGGATAATTTCTAAAGGAGAAAAGATATGAGTTTATTTCCGGCGTATCGTGGAATTAAGATTAAGCCTTACATGGAAAATTTAAGATACTATATCTTTTCTTTTTTCTTTTTGTTGTTTAGTCCAATATTAGGATTTTATATTTATCAAAATTTAGAGAAACTAAAAAATGCTGATGTCCCTTCGATAGTGATTGTCAGTTTGATGGTGACAGTGTTTAGTTTGATTAGTCTTTATTTGACTTGGTTTTCACAAGAACGTTTTTTCTTTTTTCAAAAGTTAGAAAGACTTGCTAAACTTGCTTTTTTTTGAAAGAAAATGGATATTCTTATACGAAAAAGATTAAGACAGATTCAGGAACAAGAGATAAAGTAGTTTTTCCAGCAGTTTATATGAAGCAGAATCGGTATGATTTGGAAATTGCTTTTAAAATGGCTGGGAATAAGTTTCAAGATAAGTTTAAGAAGATTGGTTCAGATTTAGAAACAACCTTTTTTATGGACTTTATGGAAGTTCAGGACGATATTAAATTTAAAACTTATAAAATGGCTTATTCAGCGTTTCAGAATCGTATTAAGATTAGTGATGTTGAATATTTTAGTAAAGGTATTCAACTAATGAAGAATCTCTATTGGAATCCTATTGATGATCCTCATTTGCTGGTTTGTGGTGGTACTGGTGGAGGTAAGACAGTTCTTTTAAGAACTCTGATTCGTGCTATGGCTAAAGTTGGAGTAGTGGATATATGCGATCCTAAACAAGCTGACTTTGTTACTATGTCGGAGCAGAAAGCCTTTGAAGGTCGTATTTCTTATGAGGTTGAAGATATTGTTTCTATGATTGAAAGAGCAGTTCAAATTATGTTCGCTCGCTATGCTTATATGCGTAAAATGCGTGAAGAAAATGGCGACAAGGATTTGAAGAAGTTTTTTGAATATGGACTTGAACCTTATTTTTTAGTTTGTGATGAATATAATGCCTTGTGCGCTATGCTTGATTTTCAGACAAGACAACGTTTAGACAATGCTATGGGTCAATTCTTACTTCTAGGAAGGCAAGCTGGGTGTTTTGCGACTATTGCAATGCAGAAGCCTTCTCGGGAAGATTTAGGCTCTAAACTACAGTCAAACATCAATTTTCGAATTTCTGTTGGTCGCCTAGATGAAGTCGGTTATGATTTAGCTTTTGGAGAAGTTAATAGGAATAAGGAATTTAAGTATGTGAAATATCTTGCTGGTAAACGTGTTTATGGTCGTGGGTATGCTAGCGTATATGGAGAAGTCGCAAGAGAATTTTATTCTCCTTTGTTAGAAAAGGGATTCTCCTTTACTGATGAATATGATAAGATTGAGCGACGAGAAAATCTTTTCAATCCTTTAGAAAATCCGAAAGCTGAATTGTCAGAAGAAGAAAAAGAAAATCTTCAAGCAGAAATGGAAGCTAAAGAAGAACTTGAAAAAGGTTCTGTTAAAAAGGCTAGTCCTGAATTGGTTCAGGAGTTGATGTCTAGTAAACAAAAAGAAAGTGGAAATGATTTAGTAAGAACGTTTGCGTTTTCTAAAGAAATTGGTGTGTCTGCTGGTTCAATGAAGAATTTGGTAGATAAGTTAGATGGTATTTTAGAATTTGAAAAGGAAGATAATGTAGTGTATTTGAATGAGGTTCAAAGAAATATCATAAAGGATTTATTTGAATTGAAACAGAATACAACTCAAAATTGGAGTGAGATTTTGGAAGATTTTCCTTTTGATGAATACTGATTTGGTTAGTTGTGAGGGGATTCTCCCCTCTTTTTGGTTACTGTGCTAGTTGGTACAATCCAGCTTGCTAGTAGCTAGTAGCAGGAGCGAGGAAGCGAGTGCGACGAGCGACTGCGTGTACTAGCGTGTACTAGCAGGCTGGATTGTGCGAATTAACCCCCTATGACTAATAGGGGGGTAGAAGATGTGCGTAGAAGCATAAAGCCTTGATAATACTGACTTTTTGGGCTTAAAAAATGCAACACTATTGAAAAGTAAGGAGAAATATGGAATTTGAGAATCTAAACAAGGTACAAAAGATGTACGCTTTTTCAGATCAAGAAATGTCTAACTATTTAGAAATAGATAGAGCAACATTGTATAGATGGAAAGAAGCTGGTGAGATTCCTGAGTCTTATGACTCGAAAGTGAATGCGTTGATAGCTTTTAAGGAAGGTGTGCGAGATAGTGGATTTTCGTTAGAAGGAAAAGTTGACTATGTGAAGGTTACGTTTAAAACGCAAGATTATATAGATGTGATAGCGAAGGTGTTATGTCTCCAAAACAAGCCATTTCTTGAAGAAGAAAAGGGAGGTTCAGGATATGATACAAAATATACTTTTCAAAATATCAATGTTTTCATTTCAAAGAAAAGGGAAGATATGGGCTGTATGATTGAGTTAAAAGGTCAAGCATGCAGACAGTATGAGTGGTATTTTGAAAATGAGCAGAAGTCAAGCTGGAGGGATTTCTTTATTCGTTGTTTTGAGTATGAACGTGCTATTTCACAAGGTGAAGGGAAATTCATGAATATTCCTCGGCTTGATATAGCGCTAGATGAAAAGTATAACGAAAATGGCAATTTTGAACTTGGTAAGCTGGTTGACCTTTGGGATAGTGGTTTGGTTGAAAGTCGATTGACAATGAAGCAGATTGAAGATAATGGTCAATTTGGAAAAGCAAAAACGATTTACTTTGGTTCTCGTCAGTCTACTTATCATTTCTGTTTTTATCAAAAAGATATTGAGCAGGCAAAGAAACTTGGTCTTGATATAGATTTGATTCATTCGTCATTGAAATTCAAAAATCGTTATGAAGTAAGAATGTGTGATGATGTCGCTTTGGAATTTGTTAGAAAATCCTTGAATGAAAAAATTGATATGGCTAGGCTTGCTGTTTGGGTGATAAACAGTAAGATAAAAGTCTTTGAAAGAATGAATGGCGATAAAGTTTTGAATCGTGAGTGGTATTCTCTTTTAGGTGAAGTTGATAAGATTGGTTTTTCAACCTCACCTGTAGAAACTGGTTTTTTTGATAAACAGTATAGATGGTTGAATGAAAATGTATCAGGTGTGACTGCTTTAATAAAAAAGTGGGAGAATATCACTGGTGATAATAAGCTAAAAAAGATTCTTTTTGATGGAGAAATAAGTGATAAAAACTGGAAAAAATTGGAGCAAGCGAGGGTAGCTTATGAGAAAAATCTACAAGAAAGTAGGTACTGATTCTGTAGTAGTAAATAACAGTAACTTAGTATGTTCAACTGATCGTGGACTAAAATCAATTAGTCATTATTTACCTTCCTTTGAAGGGAATGAAAATCTAACAGTTATACCTATAGAATCTGAGCGAATGTTTTTGCCTTATTTTAGAGATTATGTGATTGACTGGTCAAGAATGCCTGATGAAGTGAATGCGATTCTTGATATTAAGAAGAAGGCAGATTGAGAGGTTAGTATATGAAAGGTAAGGATAAAGATTCTATTGATAGTTCATTAACTAGAAAAATACAGGAATATGTAAAAGCTAAAAAGATAGATTTCATTGTTGATTTAATTATTGTAGGCTTTATATTTTATATTGTTTATAGCATTGTTACTGGTTTGTGGGTGTTATTAAATATTAGATATTAAGAAGTGATGTTTTAAAGTAGAGGTTTAGTTATGAGTAAGAAAAAAATCACTGATGAAAAATTGAGAAAGTTAGTTTTTTTAATTCCTGCTCGGTATTTTTATGAAGGTGTTGTGACAAGTGATAAAGCTAGAAACTATCAAGATTATATAGATATTCAATGTCAAACCTATAGAAAGACTAAAAATCGTAAAGACTGGCAAGAGGTAAAAAGACTTACCAAAGAGTATGAGGAGTTTTTAGCCAATGAAGTAGATATTAAGCGAAAGTTGTTGCTTTTTGGGTTGATGAAACGTGATCAGAAAGAAAGACAAAGTGTGTATTTGTTGCTGGTTAAGAAATATCATTTAGAGAGGTGGGTTTAAAACAATATAAAGAAAGTAAGATGAAAATATTTGGTACAAGATTAAGAGAGGTTAGAAAGAGTAAAAAATAACTCAGATAGAACTGGCTAATATGCTAGGAATTAGTCAAAAATCATATAGTCATTGGGAAAATAATAAAACTTTCCCTAGCTTTGAAAATCTTATTAAGTTAGCTGATTTACTAGAAGTTTCATTAGATTGGTTATTTGGGAGATAATAGATGAAAGTTAAGAAACGTTCACCAGCTTTATGGTTGAAAATATAAAAAGCTAAAGAAGAAAAGAGGTATAAAAAATGGAATTACAAGGAAAAGATAAACAAATAATTGAATTGTCGAATGAACTTGCGAAAAAGTTGAAGGATCAAGAATTTAAACAAGCATGGACTATGGCTGGTGAATTGAGTTCGCTTCTTAAAAATGATGAAGAATTGCAACTACCGTATCAGGTTATTGAGTGTATCAAGAAAGACCTGTCTAGTTACTATGCAATGAATAAGGAATTGAACAAGGTAACAACTCGTGCCTTTGCGATTGGTTCTAGTTTTGAGCGTTCAGCTTCAATTTAAGTAAAGGAATGAAGGAAGTCAAATATGGCTTCCTTTTTTATTTGGAAGGAGAAAAAATGAGTATTAAAGTTGTATATAACAAATTTTCTGATGTATGTAAGTATTACAGTTTTGGGAAAAAGTTGCTTGATGAACCTGCAAAGATTATTGAACGCTTAGATGAACACTTTGACGGTGTAGAATTTGGAGAATTTGATGGTAGCAATCCTGATAATGTGTATGTCAATTCGTTTACTGAAGTTGATACGCAGGAAGCATTGATTGATTTTGCAGGTATTTTGAATCATGGAGATTATGAGCAGTTAGTCAATGAAGATCGCTTGTCTGCTTATGTAGAAGAACACGAAGAAGAAATTGCTAGTCGTTTAGGAGATTCCTATGTGTTTCTCGGTCACGAAGGCGATAGCTGGTACTTCTTACAATAAAGAATGGGTGGTGCTGAATATGGCTTCAAAAGTATTAATTAGGAATCCAAAGAATAGAAGGCAGGCTTGGTTTAGCTTGCCTTTATATTTTGGAAAGTTGTCTGTGATTGGTTTGAGTGGTTCTTATGATGAACAGATTGAAATTGTTGATTATGAGGGCGATTCATTTATTGGATATGGTGTCTTTACTGTTGCTGATTTAGAACAGTTAAATAAGCAGGTAGAAGGTTGTTAAGGAAGGTAAAAAAATGACTATTATTATTTCAGCGTTTCCTTGTCTTGGAAAGACTACTCTTACAAATCAAAATAAGGATATTTATTTCGATGCAGAGATTTATGAAAGTAGGGCAACTAAAGGTATGTCTGAAAGTCAACAGAAAGAATTTTTTAAAGCGAGTGCTTTAAAAATCAAGTTGATTTACGACACAGGGTACTATACTGCTATTTTTGTAACTGATGATGAGAGATTGTTAAGCGAGTTGCGTTTATTCGGTTTATACGTTGTTCATGTCTTACCTAACCCAGATAATGAAGAGCATTTACATGAGTACATATCAAGAGTTATTGCTCGTTCAGGGTTAGATTGGTATTCAAGTATTCTTTCTGAAGATATAGCTAATTTAAAAGATAAACTTTACAGGGTACACTCAAAAAATGAGCAAGTATATTTTGTAGAGCCTTATAAATATATCGAACATCTTGTTCCTGAGTTAGCAAAAGAAGAAAAGTATTTTTCAGAAAACAGTACAGCTCATTATAGGTAGAATCAAGGACTTTTTTCGAGAGGTTGTTAGAAGAAGATGATAGCGAAAATAAGGGTTTGGAAGGAGAAAATAAAAAAATGGATTTAATGGCTTTAGTTATTTATAAAGGAGTTGCTAGACGAGTATTACTTCCAATTTCTAGTGAAGAAATTGCTGAACGTTTTGGCTATGAAGGTCAAGAAATTGAGGTTACGTTTGATTCGATTGAAGAATTACCTGATTTGGACTGTGAACGATTGAATTTGGATTTAGCGAATGAACTTGCTGAAAACGTGAAAGATGTAGATGAAGATTTGGTTCTTGCATTTATTGAATCAAACAGTTCTGATCCAAAGTATTTGGCAAGTGCTGAATTTGATGATTGTTGGTTATATCCTGATGTTTCTACGGATGAAGAGTTAGGTGAATATATTGTAGATGAGATTGGTTTTGAATTGTCAAAACAAACAATACAAAATTATTTTGACTATGAAATGTTTGGTCGTGATGTTCGTTTGGAAGAAGGTGGTAGCTTTGTAGATAAAGGTTACTTTGTATCAAGATGATAGCAAATATAAGGGTTTTAAGGGAAGGAAATTTTGAATTTCTCTGTGAACTAGATATTATGAAGTACAGTCAAGAACAGGTTCTTGAAAGAATAAATGAAAGAGGAATTGACAAAGACAACTTTTTTATTTGTGGGATTTCTGATTGGGAAGTGGATAAAATCATGTCGTTAGACGAGGTTTACTTGCTGAAGAAAGCAGTGTTGGAATTATATGATGGTGATGAATACATTGTCAAATTTCAATTACAGCATTATATTCCTGTGACAAAAATTGCAACTAGATATTATAGATTTTGTTCTAAAAATGAAGTTGATACAATTTTTGAATTGACGAAAGAGTTAGATTATAAATCGGTTGTTGATTATTTTTTTCAATGTGGGAATTGGGTGACAGTATTTCAAGGATTCGTAGAGCAGGGAGAAATATTAAATACTCCTATTGGCTTCTACAAGAAAGTTAATTTGTAAACATAGAAAGGAAAAAATGAGAAATTTATATTTAAAGAAGCCAAGAAAAGAAAAGCAAGTAAAAATGAAACAGATAAGTCAGAAAAAATCGAATCGTATTTTTTTAGCAGGCTTATCTGTTTTTATTCTTTTCTGTGGTTTAACAATGTTTGTTTCTTTAAGGACAAGTTCAAAAATGATGGATAGATTGACAAATTCACCAGTTGTTGAATCAAGAAAGGAAACAGATCGTAAATTGGAACAATTCTTAGATGGATTTGTGAGTAGATATTTTACCTATAATTCACAAAATGGCTCTAGTGAAGATGATGTAGCGAAGTTGAATGAATACTATGGAAGTATTCCAGAAGTTAAGAATCAAGGTCAATCGAAGCAGGAAATGTCGGTAGTTAGCGCTCGTATGTTACTTGCCAAAGACGGTATAGCTGTATATCGTATTGTTTATGATACAAAAAAAGATGATAAGAGTCAGCGTGTAGGTATAGAATTCTCGATTCCGTACGGAGAAAAAGACGGTAAATACTATGTAGCTGGTTTACCTTGGTTTTCTCCTGTAAGTGATTTTAAGGCTGATGGTGTAGGAAAAGAAACTCATTTGGCTTTGCTTGATAATGATGAAATTGGGGAAGGTAAAAGAAAGAAATTAGTTTCGTTCTTAGAATTATTCTTTAAAAATTACACAACTAGTCAAGCGAATTTAGATTTAATTTCTAAAGATATTAAGTCGATTGGTGGTGCAACATTTAAGAGTTTAGATTATACCTACTTTAAAGAAAAAGACGGTAAAATCTTGGCTTATGCTCAGATTACTTTAGAAGTGGCTGGCTCAACTCACAGCGAGAATTTTAGCTTTGAGTTAAGCGAAGATAAAGATAGTTATTTTGTAGAAAAGATGGATCATACAATTCCATTAGACTACAACAAGAAGGAAGAAAAAGGAGAATAAGATAGATGGCATTATTTGTTTTTTTAGTTTCTAAGTTTGGTGTTCCAGCAGTAGCATTTTTTGCTGGTATGAAAGCATTGAAAGCATGGAAAGAACAGCAGTTAGGAAAATTGGTTGTTATTATTTTGGTTGCAGGATTTATTCTTTTCTTTTTAGAAAATCCTGAAACAGTTTTAAATGCAACTAAACCTATTTGGTCAAAATTGATTGAAGCAGTTAAGTAGGAATGAAGAATGGAAAGAAAAGACAAGAAGCTGTATGTCTATACAACAGCATTTAGACAGCCTGTTTGGGTGCATAAATTAAATGAAGAATTTAGTTTACCATTTGCAATAAAAATGTCTGCGATTGTCTATTGCCTAGTAATTTTAGTGTTAGCCTGGTTTTTACTAGGCTTTATTCCTTACCTTGATTGGGGTTGGCGCATTATGGCTGCTGCATTTGCTGGTTGGCAACTTGGGAATCTGTTAGCTGATTATAAGTTAGATGGAAAGACATTATTTAGATTTATTTATGATTATTTGATTTTTTGGAAGGAATACGATAGTCAGCGAAAGAAAATATATATTTGTAAAGGAAAAAAATATGAGAAAGTGAGAAGTATAAAACGTGGAATTATCAAATAATATTTGGTCGGTTGCTGATGGTTTGATTCTGTTAAAAGATGGAACGGTTTTATCCGTATTTGAAATTGAATCACAAGTTGTCAATACGATTGAAGAAACGAAAAAGGAGACTAGTAAGGATATTGTTTATAATTGTTTAGCTAGTTTGGCAGAGTACAATGATTTAAGCATTCATAGTTTACATATTGATTTAGAATTGGCTAAGAAAATTGCTTTGTTATCACAAGATATTGAGCAAGGTCAAGGTACAAGTCCTTTAGGAAATTATATTGTATCTACAATGAAGTCACGATTGGAAGAAGAAGTAAGCTATCTCTTTGAGTATAAGCATTATCTTGTAGTCCCTTTGAAATCAGTTAATGTAACCTCGGACTTTAAACTAACTGTTGAACAGACGATAGAAACTTATCGGAAAAATGTGATGAAAATGGTTGGTTTTGAAGAATTACCAAAAGTCGATTGGTGGAAGGCTTGGCAAAATCAGAAAGATGTGATTCAAACTAAAATCCATGCTTTGAACGTGACAGAAGTTTCAAAAGCTGATTTAGAATTATTGAATCGGCTTCATTTTCTTGGTGGTCAAACCTATGACAAAGAAAGTGAGTTGATTGCACTTGAAAATTCGATTGAGAATGTAGATGAAACAATTATTGAAGTTGTCGATGGGAATGCTTTGAAATTGACCAATGGTCAGGAAACAAGTTATGTAGCGACAATTCCTGTTGTTTCATATCCAAAAAATGTATCTTATCTTCATCTACAAGAAGAACTCCAAAATCTTGAATTTCCTGTTGATAGTATGTATAAAATCCGTTTTTCAACTCAAAAAGGTTTTTTCTCACTTTTATCCAGGGCAAGAAACAAGCGTAAGAATCTTGGTAATACGGTAAATGAAACAGCAGAAAATGATGATGTTCAAAAGATTGAAGTTTTGGAAAGCCATCAGTTGTTAGAAGATTTTCAGGAGAAACATGACAATAAAGAATTGATGATTACCTATCTTCATACCTTAACCATTACAGCAGACAGTTTGGAAGAATTGAATCTTAAGTTTGATATTCTATTTGCACGATTGAAAGAATTGGAAGTAGAAGTTGTCAAGGCTGTTGCAGATCGAGTATATCTATTCTATAAGAGTAGATTGACAGAAATTCTTGATAATAAAAAGGAGTCATTTCTTCAATATGGAAGTCTACGTGGACTTTGTGAGAATCTAATGTTTACGACTAAGAAGGTTGGAACAGAAATTGGTTTTCCTATTGGTCGTGTTGATAATGAGATTTCTTCATGGTATGGAGATTTTCAAAAGGCTCTTGATTCAAGTACCAATGTTGTATTTTCAAATTTGTTACAAGCTAACAAGGTTGGAGTTAAAGGAAAGGAAACAAGCAATCCTCATACAGCAATAACTGGTTCAACTGGAAATGGGAAGTCATTCTTGACTAAGTTGTTATTTATTTTTCACTCTTTATTGAAAGTGAATAGTTTGTATGTTGATCCAAAATCTGAAATTAAGAAACAATTTTTATCTGTTTTGGCAAAATTAAAAGAAAAAGGAATATTCAAAGAACTTCAAGAGTATATCGAGTCAATTAACTTTGTGACTTTAGATATGAAAGATAAGAAAAATCGTGGTGTGCTTGATCCATTTTCATTCTTGCAAGATGAAGCTGAATTAACTGAATTAGCAACTGTACTTGTTGGCTCTGTATTGGATAAAGATACCTATATCAAGGTTCAACCTTATTTGCTGGATTCGATTGATAAGGTTCTCGAACGTAGAAGTGCTGGTGAAAAGGTCGGTATGTTACAAGTTTTTGATGAGTTGGAGAAAAATGAAAAAGAAGATGTTGTGACTGCAGCTTATTTACTCAAAAGAATTTCAAGAAATTCCTTGTTGTCACTTTGTTTTTCTGATGGTAGTCAAGATGTTTTGAAGGTCGATAACAAAATTACAATAATTGAAATTGCAGGCTTGGATATGCCTCAGGGTACGGATAAAGATGAAATGACTGAAACACAATTACGTAGTCTAACAGTTATGTATTCTTTGACCTACTTCTGTGCGATTTTTGGTGAACGTGAGAAAGATAAGGAAACAATGTTATTCCTTGATGAAGCATGGCAGATTATGTCAACTCCTGCTGGAAGGCAAGTAGTCAATCGTATTAAACGTACTGGTCGATCGTTCAATAATTTCCTAGTGCTTGTTACTCAGTCTGTAAAAGACTTGAAAACAAGCGAAGATGGAACTGGTTTTGGTACGGTATTTGCATTTCCTGAACATTCTGAAACAGGGGCTATCTTGGAACACTTACGAGTAGAAGATGATGAATTGTCACGTGCTTGGCTTGAAAATCAAACAATGGGACAATGTATTTACTATGATACATTTGGTCGTAAGGAACGAATTACAGTAGATGGTACAATCTATCCTGAATTGATGGAGTTGTTTGAAACAGTAGAAACAGAATTAGTTGCTGTATAGGGGGAGGAATATGAGAAAAAATATTTTACTAGTGTTTATTTGTTCTTTCTTTCTTCTTCCTGCTTTTGTAAAAGCTGATTCTGTTAAAGATATTTTGCCAAAAAATAACTTTGATATTATTGAATTTGATAGGAACACGAATAAGCCTAAATTGGTTGATTCTTCTGAGAATGCTAAAAAAATATTAGATACGGTAAAGAAAGAAGCTGAGGAAAAAGAGAATCAAAAGAAAAAGGAAGCAGAAAATAGCAAACTGACTTATGAGAATTATAAGTCTAAGATGTCTGATTTAACAAGTAAAGTTTACTTTGATAAAAAGTTTTTTGGATTTGATTCCAATGTCAATTATTTCTTTAATTCTCTAGTTCAGTCTGTTTTTTGGCTTGGAAAACTTGTTTTCTATGTAGTTGCACAAGTTTATATTGCTGTTGAAGGAATGAGTGATGTTAGTGGATTGTTGAATGAAACTGTAAATAATTCTAGTAAAGTATTTTCTTCTTTGTTTAGTCGAGAAATTATTTATTTGGTTGGTGCAAGTATGGCAGTTTATTTACTGTATTTATTTGCGACTGGAAAAGGTAGTTTCTTCAAAACATTGATAAAAATGTTATTGATTTATACTTGTATTGGAGTTTATTTTATTCAACTTAATGTCAATGGTCAAAATAAGTATTTGATAACTCATGTCTATGATAGCTTTAGAACAACAACAATTACTTTGAATGGGGAAATTACAAAAACTTTAACTGGTGAAAGTAAAAATGGAGTAGAAACATATTTTTCTGAAACTTTGTTGAAGGGATATAAGTATATGAACTCTCCTGTAAAAGAAGATGGTTCATTTCTTCTTTCTGAAAAAGAATTTGAAGATTTAGCTGCTTATAAGCAAGGTGATGGAGATCATTTAGTTGGCGATAAAAAAGTCAAGGATCTTGCAAAAGATAAAGACCCTGAAAACAAGATGTTAAAAAATGAGTGGGGCTTAAAATTTATGTATGCCTTTGCTTCTGATGTCGATATTATTGTGATGGGAACGATTTATTTATTGTTAGGTTTGTCACGCTTCTTCTTTTTAATCGTTTTTATCTTTTTGATCGTATTGTTACCATTTATCCTTCTCCTAAGTCTGTTTCCTAAGATGGAGCATTTATTGATTGGATTTAATAAAAAAGGAATATCAATGCTTGCTTTATCATCAATTATGCTTTTAGCAACTAGTATATTTTCCTTCTTTTACAATACTTTAACTGAATTCATCTCTACTGCTGTAGGTGGTGATTTACTAGTTACAGTCTTTTTAAAAGGTGTATTATTGTTTCTAATGTGGAAGTATAGACATTCGCTTTTATCAGCATTTTCAAGAGTAACCAATAGTCCTGTTGGTAAGATTGGTCGAGAAATAAGCAATTCTCAGTCTGTTCAAAAACTGAAAGAAAGATTGTCAAAAACAGGTAAGACTGGTTTGAAAGTAGGTGGAAACGGACTCAAAGTTGGTGGACAGTTTGCTAAAGGTGGATTGAAGATGGGTAAAGATAAGTTGAGTGAAAATCTTAAGTCTTTACGAAAACAAAGTCCATTGGTAGAAAAGGTTGCTGAAAAAGGTGATGTGATTAAGAATCGAATGAATTCGATTAAGGAACATAAAAATAGTTCAGTCAATGCTTTAAAAGAAAAAGGCAATAATGCTTTAGCTAAACTCTATGGAGTACGAGCCAATGCTTTTAAAGAAGGAAGATCTGAACGGAATGTTTTAAAAGAGAAACAGGAATCAAGAAAAAAACAAGCTAATAAATATGCTGGTCAGAAAAAGGCTTCTCGTGAGTCAATTCAACGGCTGAAGGAAGAACGGTTGAAGAAAGGTCAGAAGCCATTTAAAGAGAATCAGGAAGGCTCAGTGAAACAGAAAATGCAGACTCCAAAAACGGTCAATCCAAAGTCTGTGGAAAGAAGAAAAAACGTTGTAAAAAATCCTAAAAATGAAGAAATAACTTCTAAAGCAATTTTAAGTAAGAAAACCAAAATATTGAAAGCTAAAAAAAGGAAAAAGGTTGAAATTTAATGGGTAACAAAACAGCGAAACGCTTTGGATTCTTTTTCGCAAGTCTTATACCTACGTTTTTAGTGATTCTCTTAATTCTTCTAAGCGTTATCGGAGTTGTTTCTGCTGGTGGTTCATCAGGTAGTACGACTGGAAAGAGAACAAGACTAACAGCGCAAGAAGTTGCTCAAAAAGCCAATATATCTGTCGAACGTGCAGAAGATGTGATTAAGATTCTAAACTGGCAACTCTCTAAGGAGAAATTTACTTTAGAGGGTGTTAGTGGTTCTCTTGCCAATGCTGAAAGAGAAAGTGACTTTGATCCTAAACTAACGAATCCATCAGGTGGGGTTGCTGGTTACTTTCAATGGTCAGGTTGGGATAATACTATCAATGGTGATAGATGGAGAAATGCTAGTTCTCGTACTTTAGATAGTACGGTGGAACTGGAATTGATGTCTTATGAGTTGAATCATGGCTATAAAAAAGTCAAAGACTATATGCAAAAGGCAACTGATCCTTTTGAAAGTGCAAAATATTGGTCTGAACATTATGAAGGTGTCTCACTTTCAGACGGTCAGACAAAATTAGGGAAGCTGGAAAAGGATAGTAAGAAGTGGTATGAAGTCTTTAAGGGTACGATTGAATCTGATGGCTCTTCAGGTGGGAACGCGATAGCTGGTAGTGCTGATGTGCCATTTGGTCAAGTTTCAACTGATTTACCTAGTGGATATTCGATTGATAAGGAAATTACAAAAGAAGGCTATATTACTCAGTCTTATCCTTATGGTCAATGTACTTGGTATGTATTCAATCGAGCAAAAGAATTTGGAATACATTTTGATCCATACATGGGGAATGGTCGAGACTGGGCGCATAAGTCAGGATATGAAGTAACGAATACTCCTACAAAACATTCTGCTCTTAGCTTTCAAGGGGGGCAAGCAGGTAGTCATAGCTTTTATGGCCATGTAGCCTTTGTCGAAGATGTGAGAGATGATGGTTCAATTTTGATTTCTGAATGTAATGTAATTAAACCAATGCAAGAAACAGGAATTACTGATTATCGTGTATTTACTGCTGAACAAGCAAAGAATTTTTATTATGTAATTGGAAAATAAGAAAAGAGGAAAAAAATATGAATAAAAAAATTGTAACACTAGTTTGTGTAACTGTATTAAGCGGCTTTGTAGCTGGTGTAAATGCTGATGAATTAACTTTGGGTGGAAGTGTAGCTTCTAAACAAGATACTGCTGGTTTAGTTGTGGCAGAACAGCCAAAAGAAGAACAGCCTGCTGTTGTCCCTGCTATTCAAACTGAAGGTGAGAATCTTGATTTAGGTAATAAAACAGAAAAAGAGCCTTCAAAAGATAATACAGGAGTTGTGTTAGAGCCTACAACTCCATCTGAAAAGCCGAAGGAGGAAAAACCAAAAGAAGATAAACCTTCTGAAAATCTTGGAAAAGATTCTGAGAAACAGCAGGAAAAGGATAATACAGGAGTTGTTGTAGAACCTAAAACTCCATCAGAACAGCCGAAGGAAGAAAAACCGAAAGAAGAAACGCCAAAAGAAGATAAGAAGCCTGCTGTAGAAGAAGCTCCTGAAATTAAAGAAGCGAAGCAGAAGGCAGAAGAAAATGTTGGTGTGAAGGAAACTGACGAACCTAAACCATTGAATGTTACCAAAGAAGAAATCAAAGAGCAGCCTATTGAAACGAATACAGGTCATACAGTTGTATCTACCAATCAAGGGAAGGTAGTAGTTGAAACAAGCGAAGGTGATTATGCTGAAAAAGAGCCTTATGAAATCGGTGCTGTGAAGCAGTCTGACGGTACAATCGCTTTGAAAGATAAAGAAGGTCAGTTAAAAGTCCTTCCGAATACAGGTTCAGCTAGTACAATCTTCACAACTATTTGGGGATTTGTAGGATTGATTGCGACAGTTTGGGGTAAACGTAAATTGAATTAAGGGATATAGGATGAAAGAGTTGTTTAGAATTTTGAGAGAATCTGATAAATTGGGGTATAAATTATCTGCAATTTGTGGAGTGAATTGGCTGCTAGGTCAGGTGTTTAAATGGCAATCTTTAGTGTTTGAAATGATAGCATGTGCCATTCTGATTAAGAAAATATCAGCAATACTTGAAATTAGTTCAAATTATTTAGGATTTTTAATGGTTATTTTTATCTTAGCTGTTTCCTTTTCAAAATTGCGTTTTGGCGTTGAGAGATTCATTTATTCATTTTCTGAAGGTATTGTGTTAGTCTTGATTTTTTCAATCGTAGTGGATTTTCCATTTCAAGAGAATGAATCTTCATTATGGATTTTAATGGCTCTTATTAGCATTGGTATTTGTCAGTTTATGAAGTGGTTTCAAGCAAAACTTTTTCAGCGTTATCTATTCAAAAATATCTTAAACAAGGCCTACCTTGGAATTCGAAAATTAAAAGATGAGTTACCTCCTAAAATCAATCTTTTTACGGAAGCAGCTGAAAGTGATGCAAATCAGCGAATGGTTATGATAAATAAACATGCAATAAAAGAGACTTATCAAGGAATTGTAGAGTTAAGTTTTTTGAATGTTGAAAGATTTACTGGTATTGCTTATTCTAGAGAAGCATGGAATGGTGTTGAAGCTCCTTTGAAAAAAAGATTTTCTGATGTGGATGAAATGTATCATTTAGTGTTTAGAGTATATCCTTTTGGAAAAAGAATAAATTTATCTTTCAAATTGATTCGATTAGATTTAAGTCGAAGAAAGGCTTTTACAGTGGAAGGTGTAAAAGTAAGATTAGTAAATGAATAAGGCAGAGGAAACTTTGCCTTATTTTTTCTTTTTAGGAAATATGATAAGATAGAAAGGAGAAAAAATGATTGAGGAGTATTCAATTATGGATTGGATAACATTTAGTGGAATTGTTGCAACGATAGCTTCATTAATTGGTATTGCTATTAAGTTAGCTAGAGATAATAGTGGTCTTAAAGCTGAAATGAAAGCATTGTCAAAAGAACGTGAAATGGAACACGATAGCTTGTCTAAAGAACATGATCGCTTGTCTAACGAACATGATGCCTTGTCTAAAGAGCATGCTTCTATTAAAGAAGATACAAGATATATTTCTGATGAAATGAAATATGAAAAAATGGCTAGGGAAAATCTGTATAAAAATAGTTCACGTGCTAAAGAAATCTTGGAAACAATGGATTTGATGAAAGAAGTTGTATTACAAAATTCAAGATTGCATGAAGAAGTAACAAGATTGACAGTAGCGAATCAGGAATTATCTAAGCCTAAAGAAAACAAGGAATTAGACAAGGTGTTGCGTATTTTAGGAAGGATAGAAGGGCAGTTAGCTTCACTTGAGGGTTATCGAAGTACAGAAGAAGTACAAGTAGTTTTGAAACGTGTTGAAAGTGAATTGTTGGAATTGAATAATTAGTGTAAGTGACAATTTTAGAAAAAGTGATATAATAAAAGAAAGTGAAAGGAGAAGGAATCATGATTAAAGAATTTGGTGTGACAAATTTGGAAGTAACCAAAGAAGATATTTCCAAAAATCCTAACAATCCAATTCTGCGTATGTATGATGATGAAGAATTGATTGGTACATTTAGTATTCTTACTGGTGAAGTCTTAGAGGATTTTGACTTGGCAGATTATGACATTCGATTTGCACAAAAACAAATTGAATTGAATCGTGATAACTACCTTGAAACGTGGAAGGACTACGTGGGGATATTACATGCCTAAATATCCTTTTTTGTAGAACTGAGTTTTTAATATTTTTAATAATAAAAAGAACAGCACTTATTTTGGCTGTTCTTTTTATAATAGATTATCTAGTTTAT
>ERZ773050.698-NODE-698-length-18864-cov-5.589239_pt1 | contig 18864 bp, 16 predicted proteins | sample MGYA00580632_ERZ773050 | MGnify/ENA primary metagenome ERZ773050 (study PRJEB29015, sample SAMEA2738123) | human oral metagenome | biome: human oral; feature: human-associated habitat; material: saliva | place: China | collected 2166 ... | reverse complement strand
GGCCCGGGCGTCCGGCGCCGCCGAGACCGCCGCGTCCGCCAGTTCGCCGCGCCCGATGTCCACCGCGCCCCCGCCGGTCACGAGCGTCAGCGCCGTCCGCTCCGCCCCGGTGCGCACGGGCGCGAACGCGTCCGGGTGGGGCATGACGTCGGCGACGCCGTCGAGCACGAGTGGGGGCAGCTCCCCGTCCCAGCCCGTGGCCAGCGAGGCCCGGGGCACCAGGACCTGGACCCCGGCGCGCGGGGCCAGCGCCTCCGGCCGGTCGGCGACGCTCGCGTCGGGCTCGTGCGTCCCGGCGGCGCCGAGCAGCGCCGCCGGACCCATGAGGACCCGCCCGCCGGCCAGCCACGTCCCCAGGCACCAGGTCAGGGCCCGCCACCCCGGCTCCAGGGCCACGTGCACGCGGGGCCGCCCGCCCGCCTCCGCGCTCAGCAGGCCCGCGGTCTTGGCGGCCCACATGCTCAGCACGTGGCCGGTGAGCTCGATGCGCTCGTCGGGGGAGTACCACACGAGCCAGGGGCGGTCGGCGTCGGCGGCGGTGGGGAGGATGCCGAGCAGCGGGTCGCCCTCGGGGCGCGAGATGCCGCCGGAACGGGAGATGCTGGAGGAACTGTCGGAGTGAGAGGTATTGGAGGTGCTGTCGGGATGGAAGATGCCATCGGGACGAGAGATGTTCTTGGGCTCGGTCGAGGGATCTGCGGAGTCGGGGAACGGGGTCATGAAGACATTGAAGCAGGACCGCCGGATCCGCTTGCAATCGCTGCTGTGGGTGGCTTCACCCCACTCTCCCACCCCTCTTCATCGCTCTTCCCAGGACTCGGTAAGGTAACGGTGATTGGCTAAATCCTGCCAGTTGGTCACGAAAAGACGTCTTTCCGTGACCCCGCTTGACTCGTCAAGCTCACATCCGTGTAATTCCTGTGAGCTGGACGATGGACGACGAAGGGACGCGATCGTGTGGAACATCCTCGGTGAGGGTCCGCTGAAGCGGACCGATGAGGCCGATGACGAGGCGGTCATCCTCCTCTTCGGCGCCGACGACCTCGACGAGGGTCCCCTCGCTTGGCAGGAGCGGGCGTTGTGCGCCCAAACCGATCCGGAGGCCTTCTTCCCCGAGAAGGGCGGCTCGACGCGCGAGGCCAAGCGCGTGTGCGCCACCTGCGAGGTGCGCGAGGAGTGCCTCCAGTACGCCCTGGCCAATGACGAGCGCTTCGGCATCTGGGGCGGCCTGTCCGAGCGCGAGCGTCGCAAGCTCAAGCGGCGTGCCGTATGACGTCGGCGGCCCACTCTGCCGCCCACACCTCAGCACTCGGACTGCAGACCTTCGCGGTCGTCGTCTCCTGCGGGGTCACCCCGTATCTGGACCGGACGCTGCGGGCCGTCGCGGCCCAGACCCGGCCGCCTGAGGTCGTTCTCCTCATCGACGCCGCCTCGCGCGCCAACGGCCTGGGCGACGGCACCCCCGTCGAGGACGCCGTCGCCGACTCCGGGCTCGACGACGTCGCCGATGTGCGGGTCGTGCGCACCCCCGAGGCCACCACCTTCCTCGCCGCCGTGCGGCAGGGGCTGAACCGCTACGCCGAGCTGGTCGCCGCCGGCGAGCGCCGTCGCACCCGCGGCCCCCGCTCCATCGGCGGCTCGCTGGGGGACAGCGGCGATCGCCCCGGCGAGAAGGGGCCCAGGACCCCGCCGCGGGGCGCGCGCTCGCCCATCACCCGGGCCGAGGCCCTCGCCCAGTCGGACGGCCGGGCCGACGGCCCCACCCCCGGCTCGTGGATATGGCTCCTCCACGACGACTCCGCTCCCGAGCCCACCTGCCTGGCCGAGCTGCGGGCGGTCGTGGCCAACACCCGCACCGTCGCCATGGCCGGGCCCAAGCAGGTCGACTGGGAGCGTCCCGAGGAGCTCCTCGAGGTCGGCCTGCGCGTCACCGCCTCCGCGCGCCGCACCAACGACATCGTCGAGGGCGAGATCGACCAGGGCCAGTACGACTCCCGCAGCGACGTCCTCGCCGTGGGCACCGCCGGGGCCCTCATCCGCCGCTCCGCCTGGTCCGCCCTGGACGCCCTGAGCGACGACATCGGCCCCTTCGGCGACGGCCTGGCGATCTCCCGCGCCCTGCGCCTGGCCGGTCACCGCGTCGTCGTCGTGCCCCGCGCCCGCATCCGCCACCGGCGCGCCTCCTACCTCGGCCTGCGGCCCCGCTTCCGCACCGCCGCGCCGCGCTCGGCCGACGGGGACGGGGAGCGGCGCGAGCCCGTCGTCGGCGAGCCCGAGCCCGACGCCGAGCGCTCCTTCCGGGCGCGCCGGACGGCCCAGCTGCGGTCCTGGGCGACCCTCTCCCCCCGGCCCCTGGCGCTCCTGCTGCCCTGGATCCTCATTCTGGGGCTCGTCCGCGCCGCGTGGCGGCTGCTGTCCAAGGCCCCGGGCCTGGCGCGCGACGAGCTCGCCGCGGCCGGGGCCGTGTCCGGGGCCGATCGGCGCCTGCGGGCCGAGCGGCGCCGTCTCGACGAGCTGGCCACCGTGCCCCGCTCCGTCGTGGCCGAGCTGTACGTGCCCGCCTCCGAGATCCGCGCGGGCCGGCGCGACCGCGTCCGTCAGGAGCGCGAACGGGCCGCCCGCGCCGCCGCCCCCTCCGAGCTCGAACTGCGCGAGCTGGCGATCCTGACCCGTCGGCGCCGCCGGATGCTGGCGGCATCGGTCGCCCTCGCCGCGGTCATCGGCCTGGTCGGCACCTCCGGGATCCTGGTCGCCCGCGCCGTGACGGGCGGGGCGCTGCCCCTGCTCGACCTCACCTGGCGGCAGCTGTGGGAGGCGGCCTGGAGCACCTGGAGCGGCTCCGGCGACGGGTACCCCGGGACGCTCAACCCCCTCCTGGCCGTCCTGACGCCGCTCCTCGCCCTCGGCTCGCTCGTGGGCCTGGACGGGGGCGCGCTCGTCCACCTGCTCGTGATCCTGGCCGTGCCCCTGGCCGCTGTGGGAGCCTGGTACGCCGCCGGCACCGTCACCCGGCGCACCACGCTGCGCGCCTGGGCGGCCCTGGTGTGGGCCGGCGCGCCGGCCCTCCTGCTCGCCCTCGGGCAGGGGCGCCTGGCCCCGGTCCTGGTCCATCTCACCCTGCCCTGGGCGCTGACCGCCCTCGCCCGCGCCGTCGGGGTCGACCGGCGCGATACCGTGCTCTCCGGCCTCGTCGGCGCCCGGCACCTGACCCGGGAGCAGCGGGACGAGACCGATCGCCTCGCCTCCGAGCGCCTCGACGACCTGGGGCGGCCGGATGAGGAGGATGCGGCCGACGACGCGGCGCCGGCGGCCGGGGCGGCGGGCCCGGCGCCGGCCGCGGAGGCCGACGCCGAGGAGGGGGCCGACGCCGAGGCTGTCGACACCGAAGGGGTTGACGCCGCGGAGGCCGACGCCCCCGGCACCGGGCCCCGGGCCGACTCCGACACCGAGCGGATCAACGCCGCCGACGCCCCCGGCGCCGAGGAGGGGGCCGACGCGGACCCGGCCCGCGCCGCCTGCGCGGCCGTCGTCCCCTCGCCCGGGGAGGTCGTCTCTTCGCCCGGGGAGGCCGTCTCTTCGCCCGAGGAGCCGGACCCGACCGCCGCCGAGGAGGACTCGGGCGATGCGGGGAGGGAAGCCGCCGCCGGGGCCGCGACGGGGCCCGCGGACGACTCCGCCGATAATGAGACCGCCCACGACGACCCCGCCGAGCAGAAGGCCGCCGCGGCCGCCGCCGACGACGATCGCGGGCTCCACCCCTCCGCCCGCGCCGCGGCCGCCGAACACTGCGGCCCCGGCTCGCCGACGGCGAACGCCGCAGGGCTGAACGCCCGCATCGTGTCGGAGCCGACGGCGGCGGCCCTCGCGGGCCTCCTGTTCGGCGTCGTCGTCGCCGCGGCGCCCTCCAGCGCCCTGGTCATCGTCCCGGTCCTCGTGCTGGTGCTCCTGGCGGCGCGCGGTTCGAGGGCCCGGCTCATGCTCACGCTGGTGCCCGTGGCGGTCACCGCCGCGCCCGCCTGCTGGCACGCCTGGAGGCTCATCGCCCTCACCGGGTCCTGGCACGGGGGCCTGCGCTACCTCCTGACCGACCCCGGGCTTCCCGTGGCCGTGCCCGGCCCCAGCGGCGTCGAGACGCTCCTGGGCCTGCCCGTGAGCCTGGAGGCGCTCCTGGCCGGCACCGCCCTGGCCCAAGCGCCCCGCTTCGCCGTTCTCATCGGACTCGCCGTCGTCCCCGTCCTCGCCGCCGCCGGCCTCCTCACGCGCGGGCGGCGCGGACGGCGGGCCCGCACCGGCGCCCTTCTGGCCCTGGGCGGCCTCGCCCTGGCGCTCCTGGCCGCGCGCCACGTGACCGGCCTGGGCGCCGCCGTCGACAGCACCGGCGTCCGGCTCGCGACCGGCTGGGCCGGCACCGGCATCAGCCTCGCCCTGGCCGGCATGCTCGCCTCGGCCCTGACCGCCGGGGACGCCGTCCGGGTCGGCCTCGTGCGCTACTCCTTCGGCTGGCGCCACCTGAGCACGGTCGGCGTCGGCCTCGTCGCCGTCCTCGTGCCCGTCCTGGTGGGCGGGACCTGGGCCGCGGCCGCCGCCGGCTCCACGGGCGAGGGCGCCGGGGCCCTCGTCATGGCGCTGCGCCCGGCCTCCCAGCAGGTGCCCGTCATCGCCGGCGAGCTGGAGCGCGCGCCGACCGCCGGCCGGGTCCTGGTCCTGACCCCCACGTCGGAGGGGATGGCCCTGCGCCTGTGGCGCGGAAGGGGCACGCAGCTGACCGACGTCACCCCCGACGTCCTGTTCGCCCAGCTGGCCGACCGCACCACCGGCTGGTCCGACGCCCGCCTGCGCGGCGGGTCCGCCGCCCGGGACGGGACGGACGCCGCGATCGACCTGGGCGACGCGGCCGACGCCGCTCTCGCCGACGTCGTCGCCCGCGCCGTGACGGGCCAGGACGAGCAGGTCGCGGCCGACCTGGCCGCCCACGGCGTCGCCGTCGTCCTGCTCACCGACCGCGTCGGAGAGAGGGCCGCCTCGGCCCGCGCCGGGCTGGACGCGACCCCGGGCCTGGAGCCCCTGGCCCAGACCGTCGTCGGAACCTCCTGGCGGGTCGGCCCCTCCCAGTCGGGGGACGTCGCCCGTCTCACCCTCGTGTCCGCCGACGGCGCGGTGACGGCCGTGCCCTCCGGCGCCGGGAGGGTGAGCACGACCATCGAGGCCTCCGACGCCCCGCGCACCCTGGTCCTGGCCGAGCGCGCCGACCCGGGCTGGCGGGCCGTCCTGGACGGCGCGCCCCTGAGCGCCGCCGCGCCGCCCGACGGCGCCTGGCGGCAGGCCTTCACCGTCCCCGCGGGGGCGGGCGGAGAGCTCGTCGTCGAGCACCGGTCCGCGTCGGCCACCGCGATGACCCGCGTCATCTGGGTCGTCTGGGCCCTGACCATCCTGTGGGCCCTGCCGCTGAGGGGCAGGAGGAGCGTCGCATGAGCACCCGCCGCCGTCGAACCCGCGGCCCCGAAGGGTCGATGCTCGCGCGCGTCGCCGCCCTAATGGCCGGCGTCCTCCTCGTCTCCGGCGCCGCCGCCCTGACCTGGTGGGGCGAACGGGTCCCGGCCGCCCCCGAACCCCCGGTCCGGGCCCTCCAAGTGCCCGCCCCCGCGGCCGATACGGTCTACGCCTGCCCGGCCGCCCCCACCAACACCCTGGGCGCCGTCGATCTGCGCCCCGCCGCGGCCACCACCTCCATCGCCCTCCTCGGCGACGCCCGGTCGGCCCTCTACGGCGGCCGGGAGCTCGACCCCTCGACGCCGCTGCGCATCGACAGCGCCGAGGGCGGCATCCTCACCGTGCACCCGGGATCGGCGATCTCCGCGAGCGCGACCGGGCTGGTGACCACGCTGACCGAGGCCGGGGACCTGCGGGGCCTGACGGCCGCGCCCTGCGCCCCCGACGGCGCAGTGTCGTGGATCGTGGGCGGGTCGAGCGCCGTCGGCTCCTCGGCCGAGCTGCGCCTGACCAACCCCGGCGCCACCACCGTCACGGCGACGGTCGCCCTGTACGGCTCGACCGGCCCCATCTCGCTGCCCTCCGGGGGGATCGTGGCGGTGCCCGCGGGGCAGACCGTCGGCGTCCTGCTGGAGAGCGCCGCCGCGGACCCGCGCCTGGCCCTGTCGGTGACCTCCGAGGGCGGCACCCTCATCCCGGCCCTGGCCACCGAGTCCCTCGACGGCGAGACCCCGGCTGGCGCGGAGGTCCTGACCGCGGGGGCGGCCCCCGGCACGGACCTGACCGTGCCCGGCGTCGTGCTTGTCGACCCCGCCGCGCAGGGGCAGAGCGCCGATGCGGCCGGCGCCGTCTCCTCCGACGCTCCCGCCGTGCGCATCGTCAACCCCGGCGATCAGGCGGCGACCGTGTCCCTGTCGATGCTCGGGCCCGAGGGGGAGGCGCAGCTGTCCGGCGCCTCGGGCGTCGTCGTCGACCCCGGCGCCGTCTTCGACATCAGCCTGGCCGGGGTGAGCCCCGGATCCTACGGGGTGCACGTGACCTCGGACCGGGCGGTCGGGGCGGCCGTGCGGCTGGTGCGCAGCGGCGGGGAGTATCCGGCGCGCTCGGGGGCGCTGGTCCACGACGTCGGCTGGATCCAGGCGCAGGACTCGCAGGCGACCGTCTCCGGGGCGCTGACCCTGCCGGCGGGGGGCATGACGAGCACACTGACCATCTCCAACTCCGGCGCGACCGCGGCCGCCATCGCCATCGCCGCCGCCGACGGCTCGTGGAGCCAGGAGGTGGGCGTCCCGGCCGGGAGCACCGTGGCCCCGGAGCTGCCGGCGGGGGTGTCGGCCCTCACCCTCCGCGGAGCGGAGGGCGCGTCAGTGGCGGCCGCCGCGGTGGTGACCGCCGAGGTCGGCGGCGATGTGCCCGGCACGCTCATCGCCGTCGTGCCGCCCGTGTCCGACGCCGCCGTCGCCGGCGCCCTGTCCCTGCTCCCGCGCTGATGGCGGGGCTCCGCCCCGCCGCAGCGGGGACGCCGCCGACCCGCGAGGACGTGTCCCTGGCGGACGTTCCCGCGGGTTGCCCGGCGATCTCGCGCGTCGTTTCCGCCGGTTCCGTGAAGGTCAGGGGATGTCCGGGTCGATCTCCTCGGGGCGGCGCCCCAGCATGAGGGCCACCTGCTCGACGACGACGCGGCGCACCAGATCGGCCAGCTCCTCCTCGTCGGCCGCCCGTGAGGTCACCGGCCGGCGGTAGACGACCACCCGGGCCGGCAGGCCCGCCCGCGGTTCGGCGGCGAAGCCCCGGCCCAGGACCGCCCCGCGCTCCCAGGGGGCGGGGTCCGAGGGCGGCACCTCCTCGACCGCGAACTGGATGCGCGCGATCTGCGGCCAGTCGCGGGCCAGGTCGTCGGCCGCCGAGGTGACGAGCTCGTCGAATCGCTCCGCCCGCGTGCGCCAGGCGGGCAGGATCGGCGGCAGCAGCGGCCCCCGCAGCCCGCGGCCGTGACGGTCGCGCCGGCGCGCGGGAGTCGGCGCGGGCACGGGGAGGCGCTGGGGCGGGCCGGGTTGCGTCGAAGAGGTCACCGCACCACCATACGTACCGCGCCGTCCGGCCGACGACGTCGTGCGGATTGCGCGGGAGGGGGAATTCCCGCAGCGGGCCCGCGCGCGGTAGCCTGCCCTGGTGAGAAGCGTCAGAAGCTGCCGCAGGCCCGGCTGCGAGAACCCCGCCGTCGCCACCCTGACCAGCGTGTACGCGGACTCCACGATCGTCATCGGGCCCCTGGCCACGGAGCGCCAGCCCGAGGCCTACGACCTGTGCTCCAAGCACGTGGAGTCCTTCACCGCCCCGCGCGGCTGGCAGGTGATCCGCCTGGCCACGTCCTTCGAGCCCGCCCGGCCCAGCGAGGACGATCTCCTGGCCCTGGCCGACGCCGTGCGCGACGCCTCGCGCAGCTCGCGCCCCAAGCCCCGCCCGGCCGAGCGCTCCGGGCGCCCCGGCGGGATCATCCCCGCCCCCGTCACCCACGACCCCTCCGCGCTGCCCGACCACCTCACGGGACTGGGCGACGGCGAGATCGCGCGCCGGGGCCACCTGCGGGTGCTGCGCGGCGAGAAGGAGGACTGACTGACGCCCGGCCGCCCCGGGCCCGGTCCCCGCCGCCGCGACCCGGGCGAACCTGCGCGCTCGCGGCCTAGGCCACCCCGTAGGGCAGGCGCTCCAGGCGCAGGACGTCGCGCTCCTCCAGGGCCCGGTCGTGCAGGTTCATGGTCAGCTCCCGGTCCCGGCGCTCGCACAGCACGGCCGCCAGGAAGCGCTCGGGATGCGTGCCCGCGGGCGGCGTGGGCGCCACGAACGGCAGGATCCGCGCCGCCAGGTCCGCCCCCAGGCGCGCGCGGGCGTCGGGCTGAAGGGTCGCGGTCCGCTGGAGGAAGGTCCGGCCCGCCAGCGCCAGGTTCCCCGGGAGGGGGCGGATATCCGTCTGCGCGGCCCAGTGGGCGAGCTCGGGCGGCATAATGAGCGGCGGGACGCTCATGGCCCCCGAGCGCTCGTTGATGACGTAGGTGCCCGCCAACAGGTCCCCCAGGCGCTTACCGCGCCTGGTGACGACACAGGAGCACACGGCGGGTATCCCCTGGATGAGCCACACCTCGATCACGGCGGTGAGCGTGCGCACCAGGCAGTGCCGCAGCCGGATGGCGCCGCCGTCGTCGCGCACCACCCGGCAGCCGGTGACGAGCCGGCCGGCGCTGCTGCCGCGCGAGAGGACCTCGATCGTGAGCGGGATCACCACCATCCAGGTCAGGGCCAGCACGGAGACCTGGGCGATGGCGGCCGCGAACGACATGCCCGGGTACAGGTGCGCCTGGGCGGCGGACCAGGTGGCGAGGGTCAGGACCGCGCCCGCCGCGTACAGGCCGTAGTCGATGAGGCCCGACAGCAGGCGCAGGCCCACCGACGCGGGGGTGACCTCCAGGGCGACGGCCTCCCCGGTGATCATGAGCTCGGGCGTCATCATTCGCTCGGACGAGGCGTCCGTCATATCGGTCATGAAACACTCCTGCCGTGGATATCGATGCCTTCTCCGCCGCCCACCGGGATCAGTGGGAGCGGTTGGACCATCTGGTCTCCCGCCGCCGGCTCACCGGCGCCGAGGTCGATGAGCTCGTCGGCCTGTACCGGTCGGCGGCCAGGGACCTGTCGCGCATCCGCACCAGCGCCCCCGAGCCGCAGCTGATCGCACTGATGTCGACCCGCGTCGCCGCCGCCCGCGGCCGCGTGACGGGCACCCGCGAGGTGACCCCGAACGACGTGCGCCGCTACGTGCTGGAGAGCGTGCCGGCCGCGCTGTACCGCCTGCGCTGGTGGACCCTCGGCGTGACCGTCGTCGAACTGGCCATCGCCGTGATCGTCGGGGTGTGGACCCTGCGCAGCCCGGAGGCGATGTCCGCCCTGGGCAGCCCCAGCGAGCTGAGCGGCTACGCCCACGAGCAGTTCGAGTCCTACTACTCCGCCTACAGGGCCCCCGACTTCGCCGCCATGGTGTGGACCAACAACGCCCGCATCGCCGCCGTGTGCGTGGCCGGCGGCATCACCGGCCTCCTGCCCGCCTACATGCTCTACGCCAACGCCGTCGCCCTGGGCCAGGCGGGCGCCGTCATGGCCGACCACGGCCTGTTCGGGCTCTTCCTGGCGCTCATCTCGCCCCACGGGCTGCTCGAGCTCACCTGCATCTTCATCGCCGGCGCCGCCGGTCTGCGCCTGTTCTGGACCATGCTCGCGCCCGGCCCGCGCCCGCGCGCGACCGCCCTGGCGGCCGAGGGGCGCTCCCTCATCACCGTGGCCGTGGGCCTGACCGCGGCGCTCGCCGTCGCCGGCCTCATCGAGGCCTTCGTCACGCCCGCGCCCGTGCCCTGGCCCGCCAAGATCACCGCCGGCGCGCTCGCGCTCGCGCTCCTGTGGGCCTACACCCTCGTCCTGGGGCGACGCGCCGTCGCATTGGGCCGGACCGGCGACCTGGCGGAGGAGGACGCTGGTATTAGCGAGGTCGTGGCGGCCTGAGCCGGCCCCGGCAACGGCGACGACGGCGCGGGCGGCGACGGCCCCGGCAACGGCGGCGGCGCGGGCGGTGACGTGAACGACGGCGCGGGCGGGCGGGCGCATTACAGCCTTCCCGCGGCCTTGAGCATCAGGTAGGCGTCGGCCAGCCGCGGCGCCAGGTCGCCCGGCTCGGCGCGCACCACCTCGATGCCGCCGCGGCGCAGGCGCGTACGCACCGCGTCGAGCTCGACCAGGTCGCGTTCGGCCGCCGCGGCCGTGTACACGGCCTCCGAGTCCGAGCGCCGCCGGCGCAGCTCCTCCAGCCCGGGGTCGGTCGCGGAGGCCAGGACCACCGTGTGGTCGCGCGCCATGGCCCCCAGGGCGCGGAGCATGCCCGCGTCCGCGCCGGCGCCGTCGAGCGCGCTGAGGACGACGACGAGGGCGCGCTGGGACAGGGTGGAGCGCACGGTGTCGGTCATCAGCGTCCAGTTCGTCTCGGTCAGGGCGGCGTCCACGGGCGCCAGCGCGTCGGCCAGGGCGCTCATGAGCGCCGGGCCGGACCGCCCGCGCACCTGGGCGCGCACGCGCTCGTCCAGGGCCACGACGTCGATGCGGTCGCCCGCCCGGGAGGCCAGGGCGCTCAGCAGCAGGCAGGCCTCGATCTGGGCGTCCAGGCGCGGCTCGTCGCCCAGGCGGGCGGCCGCCAGGCGCCCGGTGTCGATGAGGACGAGGACGCGCCGGTCCCGCTCCGGGCGCCAGGTGCGCACGAGGACCTCGCCGCGCCGGGCCGACGAGCGCCAGTCGATGGAGCGCACGTCGTCGCCCACCACGTACTCGCGCAGGGAGTCGAACTCGGTGCCGGCCCCGCGCACGTTGACGGCGCTGCGCCCGTCCATCTCCCGCAGGCGCGCCAGGCGGCTGGGCAGGTGGCGCCGCGAGGCGAAGGCCGGCAGCACCCGCACGCGCGCCGGCACCCGCAGGGAGGCCTGCCGCCCGGCCAGGCCCAGGGGCCCGCGCACGCGGATGGTGACCAGGTCGGCGCGGCGGTCGCCGCGGCGGGTCGGGGTCAGCACGGTGCGGGTGCGACGGCGCTCGCCGGCGGGCACCGCCATGGTCGAGCGGGTGGACTCGGCCCCGGCCGACGGCGGCCAGGCGTCGCGCACCTGCAGGAGGGCCGGGCGCCGGCCCCCGTTGCCGATGGTGAGCGTCGCCGTGGCCGACTCGCCCAGGCGGATGGCGCGGGGCGCCTCCCGCTCGGCCCGCATGGCGCGCGGCGAGGGCGCGGCGACGACGTCGACGAGGACCGCCAGGGCCACCCCCGCGCTCCACACCACCGCCGTCAGCGGGCGCGGGAACGCGATGACGGCGATAGCGCCGAGCGCCATCGCCCACACGCTGCGCAGCGTCAGGTACACGCTCTCCTCCTCTCCCCGCGCATGGGCGGGCGCGCGCTCAGCGGGGCACCGCCACGGAGCGCAGGACGCCCGTGATGACCGACTCGGTGGTCACGCCCTCCAGCTCCGCCTCGGCCCGCAGCCCGATGCGGTGGCGCAGCGTCGGCAGGGCCAGGGCCTTGACGTCGTCGGGCGTGATGAAGGAGCGCCCGGACAGCCAGGCCCAGGCGCGGGCGGTGGCCAGCAGCGCGGTGGCGCCGCGGGGGGAGACCCCCAGGGACACGGACGGGGAGGAGCGGGTGGCCCGCACCAGGTCGACGATGTAGGCCAGGACCTCGGGGGAGGCCCCGATGGTGCGCACCTGCTCGCGGGCGGCCGCCAGGTCCCGGGGGGAGGCGACGGCGCTCAGCCCGGCGCCGGCGAGGTCGCGCGGGTCGAAGCCCCCCGCGTGGCGGGACAGGATCTCGATCTCCTGGCCCCGCTCGGGCAGGGGCAGGACCAGCTTGAGCAGGAAGCGGTCGAGCTGGGCCTCGGGCAGCGGGTAGGTGCCCTCGTACTCGACGGGGTTCTGCGTGGCGATGACCATGAAGGGGTCGGGCAGCGGGCGGGGCTCGCCGTCGACGGAGACCTGGCGCTCCTCCATCGCCTCCAGCAGCGCCGCCTGGGTCTTGGGGGGCGTGCGGTTGATCTCGTCGGCCAGCAGGAGGTTGGTGAACACCGGTCCCGGCCGGAAGGAGAACTCGGCGCTGCGCGCGTCGTAGACGAGCGAGCCGGTCACGTCCCCGGGCATGAGGTCGGGGGTGAACTGGAGCCGCTTGGTCCCCACGTCCAGGGCGGCGGCCAGGGAGCGCACGAGCAGCGTCTTGGCCACGCCCGGCACGCCCTCGAGCAGGACGTGTCCGCCGGCGAGGACCGCAATGACCAGGCCGGTCACCGCCGCGTCCTGCCCGACGACGGCCCGGCCGACCTCGGTGCGCACGGCGACGAGGCGCGCGCGCGGGTCGGCCGAGCGGTCGCCGCGGCCGGCCGGCGGGCGCGGGCCCGATTCCCCGTCGGAGCGGGCCGGGGCGGCGCCGAACTGGTGGTCATGGGTGCTCATGGTGAGGAGACCTCGCTCTCGAGTCGGTCGAGCTGGGCGGCCAGGTCCGCGAGGGACCCGTCGGTGGGGGGAGTGGGACCGTACAGGACGTCGGCGACGACCCGGTCCGGCAGGCCCGCGGCGCGGGCCACCACCTCGACGAGGTCGCCCGGCTCGGCGGAGGCGGGCACGCCGAGCCTGCGGCCCAGCCGCAGGGCGGTGCCCGCGCGCAGCGCCTGGGCGGCCCGGCGGCGGTCGGCGGCGCGCCGGTACATGCGCCCGCGTCCGCGGGTCGTCTCCGTGGCGCGCACGAGCACGGGCAGGTCCTCGCGCGCGAACCGTCCGAAGCGCCGCCCGAGCGCGAGGGCGGCCACGAGGACCGCGAGGCCGAGCTGGAGCATGAGCGGCGGCATCCACGGCGGCAGGGCGGGGGTGTCCCACACGGAGGGCGGGCTCAGCTGGGAGGCGTCGAACCACAGGAGCTGCTCGTGGTGGCCGAGCGCGCGGATCGCCAGGGCGGCGTGGCCGGAGCGGGCCAGGGCGCCGTTGGTCACCAGGTCGGCGTCGGCGATGACCCGCAGCCTCCCCCCTCCCGGCAGGCGGGCCGTGGCGTAGGCGAACCGGTCCTCGCCCACGGGGAAGCAGCCGGCGGCGCCCGCATCCTCGTCGACGGACACCGAGCCCCGGGAGCCGGCGAGCGCCTCGGCGGCCACGGCGTCGTCGTCCCGGCAGTGCGGGGCCAGGACGCCGGTGGCGGAGGCGCCCTGCGGGACCATCCCGGCGGTCAGGCCGTCGAAGTTCTGGTAGAGCGCGCCGACGACGGTGATGTCGGCGCCCGAGCGGGCCAGGGCGGCGCGCTGGTCGTCGGTCAGCAGGCCGATGTTGACCACCGCCACGGTGGTGCCCGGGCCCGCGGCGACGGCCTCGGACACCGAGCCGGCGGTCCGTACGCGCAGGCCCTCGTCGCGCAGGAGCTGGGCCAGGGCGCGGGTCCCGTCGCCGCCCGGGTTGTCGATCGCGTAGGGGACCTTCGAGGTCCTCGGCTGCATGAGGCCGGTGGCGAGCGCGACGACGGCCAGGGCGGCGGTGGCGATGAGCAGCGGGCGCCACCGCCTCAGGCGCGCGCCGATCGGCTCGCCGACGACCTGGGAGCCGGTCCCCTCCGGGCGGGAGGGGCTCTCCTGTTGTGCCGGGGCGCTCACGCCGGCCTCCCCGCGCCGCGCGCCCCGACGGCCCCGGTCCGGTCGACCCGTGCGGTGTCCACGCGCCGGGCCAGGTCGCGCATCCACGCGTCCTGCTCCTCGGTGGACACGACCTCCCCGTAGCGCACCGCGTCGAAGAGCGCGGCCGCCCGCGTCAGCTCCTCGCCCAGGGCCTCCAGGGCCCCGGAGCCGAGGGTGGCCGCCTCGTGGGCCGTCATGCCGGGGTAGTCCTCAATGAGACCGCGCTCGTCCAGCGAGCGGATGATCGCCCGGAAGCGTTCGACGACGGCGGTGCCCCAGTCTCCGCGCTCGGCGGCGGCGTCGGCGGCGCGGGCCAGGGCCCGCGCGTCGCGCTCGTCGTCGAAGAGCCGCCCGGAGGCGCGTCGGGAGCGGCCGACCGGCCTGAACCGGCGCAGCAGGACGACGAGCAGGACGACGCAGGTCACGAGCACCAGGAGCACGATGAGCCCGGAGAGCAGGGGCGGGATCCCCGGGATGGCGGTCGTCGGGTCGAGGTGCTCGACCAGCCACCTCCACAGCCGGCCCAGCAGGTTCGGGACGGGGTGGTAGGCGGGCTTGGCGAGCTCGGCCTCGGCGGCTTCGCGGGCCTCCTGCGCGCCGGGGGTGGCGGGCGCGTCGGCGGCGGCGATCAGGGCCGGGAGCGGACTCATGGCGGGCACCGGCGGGCGGGCGGGGCCGGACTCACACGCCCGCCGCCTGACGCAGCTCGACGTCCAGGCCCTCGGTGCGCATGCGCAGGTCGATGTAGGTCAGGGCGGTCACGGCCGCGGTGAAGGGCAGGACGAGGGCGGACAGGACGGAGGTCAGGAGCACGGTGACGGCGGAGACGAGGGGCTGCGCCGCGGGCAGGCCCACGGGGACGACGCCGAAGACCATGCCCAGGCCGAAGGACAGCGTCCCGGTGACGAGCCCGGTGATGAGCCCGGCGAGCACGAGGATTCCCAGGACCCGCCAGAAGGAGCCGCGGGTCAGCGCCCAGGAGCGCCCGATGCCCTCGATGACGCCGGTGTTCTCCAGCATGAGCGCCGCCGGCGCCAGGGACAGGCGCACGACGAGGAAGACGGCGGCGATGAAGACGAGGACGATCAGGGCGAGGGCCACCAGGAGGGTCGCGATGATCGCGCCCGCCCCCGGGTCCGAGCCCATGATGGAGGCGGCGATGACGGCGATGAGGACGACGCCGATGACCAGGATGATGATATCGGCGACGATGGTGATGAGGGTGATGAGCAGGGTCTGTCCGATGAGGGGCAGAATGCGGCCCCTGGTGCGCTCCCAGACCTCGCCGGGGGTGGCGATGCGGCCCAGGACGGAGCGGGAGACCGCCACGATGAGCAGGCCGGTGAGGATGGTGGTGGCCAGCGCGGTGAGCAGGGCGCCCACCATCTGGGAGGCGAATGAGCCTATGAATGCGGGCAGGATTTCGGAGGGCCCGGCGTCGGAGGAATTGTTGAGGAGGGCGCCCACGCGGGAGAGGAGGAGGTCGGCGCCGAAGTAGTTCAGCACCGCCGACAGCGCGCCGGTGGCGGTCAGGACGATGAGCGAGGGCAGGAACATGGCGCGGGGGTTGGCGCGCAGGGACTCGAAGGCCCCGCTGATGATCTCCCCGATGCTCAGCGGGCGCAGGGGGATGATGCCCGGTTTGGGCGCGAGGAAGAAACCGCCCGCCGCGTCCCAGTCCGCGCCGGCGGGCGTCGGCGGCGCCGGATAGCCGGCGTCGTCCCGACCGGGCGGGGGCGAGCCGTAGGCGCCGAACCGGGGGGCGTCGTCCCGAGGCCGGGGGGATTCCCGGTCCGCGGAGTCGTCCGACGGGGACTGCCAGCCGGAGTCGTCGTGGTTGTTCATGGGAATCAATGCTGGCACGCATTCGCACCGGCAGCATCCGTCCGCAGGAGGAGACGCCTTGAATCCGGGACGCGGCCGGCCCCCAAGACGTGATCCGAGTCAAGATCTGACGACCTAAGCGTGTTAGCATCATCTGTGTGCCAGGATGTGCTCATGAGCACCCGCATCCTCGTCGTTGACGACGACACCGCCCTGGCAGAGATGATCGGCATCATGCTCGAGTCCGAGGGCCATACGCCCTCGTTCTGCGCAGACGGCGCCAAGGCGATGGACATCTTCCGCCAGGTCGAGCCGGATCTCGTCCTGCTCGACCTCATGCTCCCCGGTGTCGACGGCGTCGAGCTGTGCCGCCTCATCCGCGCCGAGTCCGACGTGCCGGTCATCATGCTCACCGCGCGCACCGACACCCAGGACGTCGTCGCGGGCCTGGAGGCGGGGGCCGACGACTACGTGACCAAGCCCTTCAAGAGCAAGGAGCTGCTCGCGCGCGTGCGCACCCGCCTGCGGCGCGTGGCGGACGCCGACGCCGCCGAGCACGTGCGCGCCGGCGACCTGGACATCGATGTCTCGGGCCACCAGGTGCGCCGCGACGGCCAGGTCATCTCCCTGACCCCCCTGGAGTTCGACCTGCTCGTCACCCTGGCGCGCACCCCCTGGAAGGTCTTCACCCGCGATGAGCTCCTCGAGCAGGTGTGGGGCTATCAGCACGCCGCCGACACCCGCCTGGTCAACGTCCACGTGCAGCGGCTGCGCGCCAAGATCGAGCACGATCCCGAGCACCCGACGATCGTCGTCACCGTGCGCGGCGTCGGCTACCGCGCCGGCGACGCGAGGTGACCGCGGGCGCCCGGCGCCTTCACCCGGGGGACGCGTTCGGACTGTTCAGGCGCAGTCTCGGCCTGCGCATGGTCGCGCTGACCCTGAGCATCGGCATCGTCCTCATCGTCCTGCTCACCCTCGTCGTATCCAATCTCATCCGCGACGACGTCTTCGAGGACCGCAGCGCGGCCATCCTCAGCGACGCCCACCAGCGGGTCGCCGCGGCGCAGGCCGAGCTCGACAACGCGGACACCACCACGGCCGACCAGGTGGCGGTCGCCACCAAGAACATGGTCGCCAAGCTCGGGCAGATCTCGGCCGCATCGGGCGCCATCGGCGTCGTCTTCCTGCGCGCCTCCGACGAGACCTCCACCCCCGTGGTCAACAACATGTACACCGACCCCGGGCTGCTCGGCCTCGTCGGCGACGACCTGGCCGCCACCGTCGCCGGCGGCCAGGAGGGGCGCCAGTACTGGAAGTCGGTGAGCGTTCCCGGCACCGACGGCGAGCAGGTCCCCGGGATTATCGTCGGTTCGCGCCTCAGCGTGCCGACGGCCGGGGGCTACGACCTCTACCTCGTCTACACGCTCCAGCCCGAGCAGCAGCTGATCGATCTCACCACGCGCGCCATCGCCCTGGCCGCCATCGGCTTCCTGCTCATGGTCCGACCCTACCTTCCCCACGTCATCCCCGTCAGCACCGCCACCCACTGCATGACCGCCGCTCTCGTCACTCGCCATCCCAGCCCCCCGGATCCTGACTCACGTCCTCCTCACCCGGGGCCTCCGGCACACCCTTCGGCTCCGGCGACGTCCGGGCCGCCGTCCTGCGCGCCCAGTCGGGGACGGCATGCAGGTCGGCGCCTGCGCCGCTCCTGCCGCTCGTCATGGCGCGGATGATGACCGCGAGCGCATCGCGCTCCGGCGGGGTTAGTAGATGAGATTCGAGCGGTGGCCACCAGGTGCCATGCCCACTGGCGCCGGTCGCTGCCTCGAGGACTGTTGCGACGTCGACGCGCAGTGCCGAGGCGACGGCCTCGACGGTCGCCTGCGACGTCTTCCCTTGGTGCACGAGTCTCGAGACCGTCGACGCGGGCAGGCCTCCCGCCGCCTCGCCGATGCCGGTGAGGCTGGCGCGGACCCCAACTCTGCTCGCCCATGTCACCCATGGCTCGGGTAGTTCGCTCACAAGACCATCCTTCGCCGCGACCGGCCGCCATGTCTATGGGCAGTGTAGACGCGCCGTCTACAAATTACAGACTTGTCACGCGCGTATGCGCTCGTCGCCGTCGTGAGCGGCTGTTGCACGGGTAGACGCTCTCGTCTACGCTGTTGCGTTGTAGCGCGCAACACGCTACTGTCTACAGACAGGAGAACCGCCATGAAAGGAGGTCCCGACTTGAGGCTCATCAGCTCAACCGCCCTCGCCGTCTACATGAACTACCGCGGTATGTCGGTACGCACGCTCGCGTCTAGGAGTGGCGTCTGCAGGTCGACCATCGGGCATCTGCGCTCCGGCAAGAGGAACACATGCGAGCCGAGGGCGGCGAAGCGAATCTCCAAGGCGCTCGACGTGCCGACCGAGGCCCTCTTCGTTGACCTCAATGCGGAGCGCGTAGTCCGCAACAACGCAACGAAACGACGCGGCCGCTCATACGCGCCCGCCGCCGCATGACCCCGCCCAGCAGCAAGGAAGGGAGGACGGCATGAGCGCTTCAGGGGATCTGACAGACGCGCTCCTTCGGGCGCGCACCCAGGCCATCCTGGCGAACACGCAGACGAGGCTCGCCGCACTGCACCTCTTCATCCGGGATGAGCGCGTTCACCGCGGGGTCAGCCAGGCCGAGGCCATTCTCTCGGACGAGCGTTCCAGGTCAGCCCGCGGTGATCGCCAGGACGAACGTCCCGGCGGCGAGGGCGTTCGCGACCTGTGGGCTGCCCATGAAGTCCTTGGTGCTGCTGATGAGTCGGTGCACGACGCCCTTCTTCTCCTCGGCGCGCTCGCCGCCCGCGTCGACGAGGCCGAGGGCGCCGATGAGCCGCTCCAGGTACGCGCGCAGCTCGTTGATGTCATCGACGCTGGCCAGCTTCATGACTTGGCGGCAGTGCTCGATGAGTGTCAGCAGATGGTCGCGCTCATCGTCGGCGAGGTCGATGGCCGTGGCTAGATTCTCCGCCTCCCTCAGGGCGTCCTCGACCGGGCCGAGAATGGCTCTCGCCTGCGACAGCGCCATCCCGCCGGTGGCCCGCCTCGCCCCGAGCAGCTCGCCGACAGTCCCGATCATCGTGATGGCAGAGTCGTCGATCTCCCTGCACTCGCTGTGCGGGTCAGACCAGTCGAGCCCGTGCTGCGTCCGGAAGATCGCCCGCCGGGCTGATGCCGACGCCTGGCCCCAGAGCTTGACGGCGTGCTCGGCTCCGGAGATTTCAGCCATTGCCTCGTCGATGACGCCGACCCATTCGACGGCCTCCATGTGCCTCGCCCA
>ERZ773050.697-NODE-697-length-18881-cov-15.076862_pt1 | contig 18881 bp, 10 predicted proteins | sample MGYA00580632_ERZ773050 | MGnify/ENA primary metagenome ERZ773050 (study PRJEB29015, sample SAMEA2738123) | human oral metagenome | biome: human oral; feature: human-associated habitat; material: saliva | place: China | collected 2166 ... | reverse complement strand
GCCCTGTAATGTTTGTCAAAAGCCACATAGAAATCACCGATTAAGTGGTCGCCTTTCTTGCCAGCTTGCTCGGGAGTAATGCCATTTCCCCACTTCAACCAAGCCAACATAGACTTACAAATGTGTATACCGCGGTCGTTAACGATATTGGTTTTGACTACTTTATAGCCGTTAGCTTGCATGATTTGAGCCAAAGACCAGCCCAAAAGATTATTGCGAACATGACCCAAATGCAATGGTTTGTTTGTGTTAGGTGAGCTATATTCAATCATCACTAATGGCGAATCATCGGATACTTTCTTTTCACCAAACTTCTCATCGGCATTGATATCATTAAGCAAACTCAGCCAAGCGTCTTTGCCAACAACAAGGTTTAAGAAGCCTTTTACTACGTTGAAAGAAGACACTGCACTACATTTCTTCACCAAAGCTTCGCCAATTTCCTGCGCCGTTTGCTCGGGATTCTTCTTTGAAAGCTTTAAGAAGGGGAACACAACCAACGTGAGATTGCCTTCAAAGTTACTACGTGTCTTCTGCAGTTGCACCATTGTTGCCGGCACATCCTGGCCATAAAGTTCCTTCACTACAAGGAGAACAGAACTTGATATTGCGTTTTCTATATTCATACCGATATGTTGTTTCAAATTGATTTCTGTTGCAAAATTACAACAAAAAGGATGGATTACAAAATAAAAGGCATAAGAAAAGGTGCAAAGGAATGGCAAACATTGCGTGGATTACACTTTTCCTATGAGATAATTTGATTTTATCGAGGGTATAATTCAAGCCGACATCAAATTAAAAAAGCGTTTGCTTTGCCATTCATCTTTTTTCCATTAACTTTGCATTCATTGTTATTAATCATTCGAAATATGGAACAAAATCTCATCATTTATAATACATTGACACGTCATAAAGAGCTGTTCAAACCGCAACATGCACCTAATGTGGGCATGTATGTATGTGGACCGACCGTCTATGGTGACCCACATTTGGGGCACGCTCGACCCGCAATAACGTTTGATATCCTATTCCGCTATCTGCAACACATAGGATATAAGGTGAGATATGTACGCAATATAACCGATGTTGGGCATTTGGTCAGTGATGCAGACGAAGGCGAGGATAAGCTTGAAAAGGGCGCTCGCCGCGATGGAAAAACTGCTTGGGAAATCGCTGAATACTACACGCAGCATTTTCTTGACGGCATGAAAGCACTGAATCTTATTCCGCCAACACATATAGCCAAGGCAACTGATTACATTTCGCAGCAGATTTCTTTGCTGCGGGCTCTTAAACAGCGCGGCTGCACTTATCAAACCAGCGACGGCATCTATTTTGATACCAGTACTTTTCCGCGTTACGCCGACTTTGCACAGCTTGATTTGAGCGCCCAAAAAGCTGGCGCTCGCGTCGATGCTAATAGCGAGAAACGTCAACCATGGGATTTCGCGCTCTGGAAATTTACCGAGAAGGGCAAAGTGCGCGACATGGAGTGGGAGACGCCTGCTGATTTGCTAGATACGCCACCAGAAGATAACAAGCCAGTCATGGGCTTTCCTGGTTGGCACTTGGAATGCTCGGCTATCGCCATGAGTTTGCTCGGCAAGACAATCGATATTCATACTGGCGGAATTGATCACATCCCGGTGCATCATACTAACGAAATTGCCCAGAGCGAAGCGGCAACTGGCCAAAGGTTTGCGAACTTTTGGCTGCACTGCAACCACCTGAAGATTAATGGCGGCAAAATCAGTAAGTCTCTCGGTAATGGCTACACGCTTGATGATCTAAAGCAGCATGGTTTCTCGGCGATGGATTTGCGAATGTTTATTTTGCAGGGACATTATTCTAACGAAGGTAATTTTTCATTCGAGAATTTGCAGGCAGCACACAACCGGCTGCAACATTGGCGCGACGTGGCTTGTCTACGACATCAAGTTCACGATCGCTTACATAGCGATACCGAGAACAACGATCTACGACATGACTTCTCGCCAAGCGCGGCTATTGGCGCTGTTAAAGAAGCGTTAAACGATAACTTAGAAACGCCACGGGCGCTAGCTATTGTCGATAAAGCCTTAACTGAACTCGACAAAAAACCACCGCAGAAAATCTATCGAGCTGGATTAATCGAATTTTTAGAGTTTGTTGATGCGGCATTGGGGCTTGAGCTGTTGGACTCAACTCCCGATATTGATGATGAATGTAAGCGGCTATTGGTAGAACGCCGCCGTGCTCGCGATAACAAGAATTGGGTAAATTCCGATGAATTACGCGACGAGCTGCTCAATGAATACGGCGTAGTTGTCAAAGACACCGCACATGATACTTTATGGGCGTACGCTGACGAAAAACCAGAGTAGACTCAAGTGTTTAAAAGATTTTTTGAATGGTGTGAGCTGGCTAGGCCAATCCTTTACTAGGCTTCAGCTTCTGATTTAGCTGCCTCTGGTTTACTTTTTTCGCGGCGAACACGCTTGAGTAGGCGAGCAAGCTTTGTTGGTTTGGCAGCTGGTTCTTCGCGGCGTTCGACCTTGATATATTCAGTTGCAAGCACTTTGGCACAGCCAGCTATCGGTATCGAGATAATACCGCCAACCATACCGAACATGTACAGTCCTATAGTTACCGCCATCAAAACCATTAGCGGCGAAAGTTCAATACGCTTGGATTGAATGGTTGGCGAAATTACATTATTCTCAATCTGCTGATAAATGATGAAGTAAATACCAAAAGCTATCGCTGCTGGCATACTATTAATTGCCAGTAATGCAAAGACGATAATGCCGCCAATTCCTGCGCCGAACATTGGGATCAGCGACAAGATAAACATGATAGCAATCGTTGGCAAAGCAATGTTTGCTGGTACTGCTGGAAAAACTTGACTCAAGATAAATACTGTTAAGCCGGCAAAAGCACCATCTAAACCTGAAACGATCAATTGTCCGCTTACATATCCAGAGATTACTGCATTCATCCGCCGGAAGATGATTCGATGGTGCTGCATTCGCTTGTCGTTGCTATATAATCCCCAGAAGTATCGTGACCAGCGCGGTCCTTCGACTAGCATTAGAAATGTTAGAACTAGCGCTAGCGAGGCCTCGGTGATTAGCGACATTGTTGTTCCGACGCCGCTGAGAAAGTTCTGTCCAAAGTTTGCCAGCCACGACGTTGCATTTCCTTGTATTGAAACAACCATTTGATCAATCTGCGATTCTAAATGATAACGCGATACTATAGCACCAAAGCCCTTCCATTGCGCCGACATTGTTCGTATCGTATCGGGCAGAGTTTGTAAAAAGCTAATTGTTTGCTGAACTATTGGCGGCACTGCCAAAAACAGAATTGCCGCTAGTATTGCTACAATAACGATAAAAGCGATAGCTGTACTGAGGGTTCGGCTGCGGTTGGGTAGCTTATTAGCCAACCAGCTGACTGGCCCATTGAGAGCTAGTGCTAAGAATGCTGCCGCTCCAATAATTACTAACGCTGTACGAGCATTCCAAATTAATAAGCCTGCTAACCCAAAGCCGATTACTACCAGCCAAAAACGTACGAATGTTATAGTGTCTATCTCGATTTTAACCTTCATATTTTCAGTATAGCGCTTTATTGTTAAAAACTAAAATTTGCTATAATGTGCTTATGGCTTTTTACGATAAAACCATTAAAGAAACACTAGTTGAACTTGAATCAACCACCAAAGGATTATCTGATATCGAGAGCGATGAGCGGTTACGTCACTACGGCTTAAACACGATCAAGGTTAAGTCTGACCCGCTTTGGCGTAAAATTGTTGAGCCGTTCAAGTCGGTTTTTATGACAGTGCTGATAGTGGCGGCAATTGTTAGTTTGTGGCACAAGTCGTATTTTGATGCTGGGTTGATTATTTTTATCATGGCGGTGAACGCGATTATTTATTATGTGCAACGGTTTTCGACTGAGCGGATTTTGCGATCGCTGCAAAAACAGTCTGTGGCTGAAGTCGAGGTATTGCGAAAAGGTCGGCGTGAGATGATTGCTGCGACACTGTTAGTTCCAGGCGACGTGATAATTCTTGATGAAGGCGATAAAATTCCTGCTGATGCCCGCATGCTAGAGGCGCGCTCTTTTCGTGTTGATGAATCGCAATTAACTGGCGAATCGCTACCAATCGAAAAAACTTGCGCTGCCCTGCCGAGCGACCGCGAAATTTATGAGCAGTCCAATATGGTCTTCCAAGGCTCATTTGTCGTTGGCGGTACTGCCATGGCTATAGTAACCGCTACTGCTAACGATACCGAGTTTGGTCGTTTGAGCGATTTATCGTCTGGTGACCATAATGTCAATCCTGTACAGCAGAAAATCGATAGGCTTATCACGCGTATAGTGGCTGTTATCTTGGGCATTGCTTTATTTGCTTTTTGGTTGGCGCTAGCTCGCGGTGTTGAGTGGAGCGAAGCTTTGCGCTTTGTGATTGCTCTCAGTGTTAGTGCAGTACCCGAGAACTTACCAATCGCCATCTCAGTTATCTTGGTATTAGCGATGCGTCGGATGGCTCGCCGCAAAGCATTGGTACGGACTATGGGCTCAATCGAGTCAATCGGTGCTATCACGACTATCGCTACTGATAAAACCGGCACGCTAACACGCAACAAATTATCTGTTCAAGAAATTTGGCACCCGCGCCACAACGAAAAACGTATTTTGCAGACACTTGCTGCTAGTATTCTATTAAACAAGAGAAAAACTGCTGATCCGCTTGATAAAGCTTTCGCTTCGTTCATTAACTCGTCCGAAACGGCTCCCAAACTTGGCCAGCCTTTGCGGGAATTTACATTTGAGCATTCAATGGCAATGAGCGGCAATTTGCGGCATGATGGCGCTAAGTATGCTCTAGCTGTTAAGGGCGCGCCAGAGAAAATCGTTGACCATTGTGATATCACCGAAGGCGAACGCGAGAAAGCTTTAGTTGAATTACATCATCTGACTGGACTTGGTTTTCGAGTAATTGCGCTAGCACATGCGTCGCTCAATAAACCAATTGACTCGCTTGAAAGTATTCCAGATAATACGCCGCTGGTTTTTGATGGTTTTGTCGGCGTGGCAGATACACTGCGGCCAGAAGCCAAAGGCGCCATCGCTCGCGCGCAAGCCGCTGGTATCAGCGTGCGTATGGTCACCGGCGACCACTTCGAGACAGCTTATCATATTGGTAAGCAGCTTGGCCTAGTCGAGCATCGCAACCAAGTATTTGATAGCCGGCAGATTATTACATTATCTGACGACGAACTAGCTGAAAGGCTGCGTACTATCCGTGTTTGCGCGCGCGTTTTGCCCGAGCATAAGCATCGCATCCTTGAAGTACTCAAGCGCGATAATATTACTGCTATGACTGGCGACGGTGTCAATGACATTCCGGCACTGACCAATGCTCATGTCGGCGTCGCTATGGGGGCAGGGGCACAAATTGCCAAAGATGCAGGCGATATTATCTTGCTTGATAATAATTTTCGCTCAATTGTTTCGGCTATTCACGAAGGCAGGACTGTTTACGCCAATATTAAGCGCATGGTAACGTATCTGTTGGCTACTAATCTCGGCGAAGTTATCGTATCGCTGAGCGCGTTGATTTCCGGTTTACCGCTGCCGCTGGCGCCTGTGCAGATTTTATGGGTTAATTTAGTCACTGATAGCGCCATGGTAATTCCGATTGGACTGGAGCCGGGCGAGCCTCGGAATATGCTAGAGAAGCCAAAACGCGCTAACGCGCCGCTACTCAGTAAATTTATGACTTCGCGAATATTGTTGATTGCCATAATTATGTCATCAATGACGCTGGGATTTTATATTTATTTCAATCAACGCTTTGGTGCTGATTATGCTCGGACAATTGCTTTTTGTTCGCTGGTAACCGCACAGTGGGCTAGCGCTATCGAGGCGCGCAGTGATTACGAATCATTGATCGGTCGTCTACGCAAGCGGAACGCACCTTTCATTGTTGGACTAATCATCGCTGTCACGCTGCAGATTGCCGCCCTGGCTACACCGCTTGGGCAGTTGCTGCATATTACGCCAGTAGACAACACGCATCTTCTCTTAGTGACTGTCTCTGCTCTCATTATACCTATCGTCTTGATTGAACTGCATAAATGGGTAGGGCGAAAGTTCTTTGGTAAGCGACCGAATCTTCAGCGAATTACCAAGCGTCTTAAACGGCCGCTCAAGAAAAATAAAAAGTTTGCTAATTAATTTCGGCGCTTAATATGTCCACGCAATAATTCTAAGTCAGCTAGGTCTTTGCGACGAGCTAACTTACGTTTAGCAGCAATCAGCCGGTCGGTCGAGACCACGGGTATCCCATCGATGGTTTGCATATCTCGCTGTAATGCTGTCAAGGAATTACCCATCCAACTTTTTAGCAGATTGTATTGTTCATGTACCAAAATTCGCTTGCCGCTAGTTAGTGTCACCTCGCGCCAATGTTTCTTGCGTGCAAAACGGTCATAAACTTCGCGCGATACTACTAAATCAACATTAGGTGTATCGCGCAAATGCATCATATCAAGCACGGCGCCGCCGACCACGATATACGAATCGCTAGCGATTTTAAGGTCTCTGATCATTTCAATTGCCGAAGCCTGTTTCTGATGCGCCAATGCCAGAGACAATGTTGTGTAAATGTTGCGGCTACCAATTATATCGGTAATGCCATAGATATCAAACTGGCTGCGCAATCCCGGTGATACGTGCGCAAAAGCAATCGCGATACCATCTTCGCCAAGCTCGCGGTACAAACGTTTGAGCGCTTCAACCGCTGTATAGTCGATATCATCAATCGCTCCGGCATCAATCACCACGTATGTTACTGGATGTTTAGCGCGATGAATAGCTCGCCGTAACCGTTCAGCGAAATAATTAATATTCTCGAAAAAAAGCGATTCGCCGAAAGCATAAACTAATGTATCTTTTGGCAAAGAGCCTATCTTATCTTTTACCCGATCAGCCGCCCATGATGACAGCTCGCCATCGCGCAGCAGCACAGCGTCATCAGGATGGTACTGCCGGCGTAATCGTTCCATCAGCGAGGCTGCTACCGCTACTAAAATACCTAACTGTACGCCGAATAATACCGTACAAGCTAGAGCAACTAGCGCGATCATAAACTCCTCATGATGGACAGCCCACAAATAGTGCAATTCACGAAAACGAATCAAGCGTAAACCTGCCGTACAAACTATCGCTGCTAGTGCTGCTAGCGGCACGTAGTGTAACAAAGTACCGCCAAAAACGATCAACGCCATCATTGCTAAGCTGGCAACAATACCGCTCAATTGCGAACGCATACCCAGCGAGTCGGCTAACTGGCTGCGCGGCGGCGAGGCGCTAACCGCGTAACCGTGAAATAGAGCTGAAGCAACATTAGCTATTCCAAGAGCTGCTGTATCTTGATTGGTCTGGATCTTATCGTCGTGCTCGCTACCAATGGAGCGCGCTGTCATGGAGCTTTGCACTAGTACTACGAGTACAATTGATAATACGGTCGGCATAATTGTATTTAGCATCTCGAGTGACACCGTGGGCACTATTAAGTTTGGCATATTGCTTGGTAGCGAACCTAAAAACTCTACGCCGTACGCATCGACATGAAATACCATTGCAAATATTACAGCCATAGCAATACCGATTAGTTCGCTCGGTATTCGCGATGATCGCCAAAACAACACTACACCTAGCACCAAGAGTGCTAGCGTAGCGGTCATCCAGTTGATTGAACCAGCTTGCGCGGTAATTGACGCTAAATGACTCCAGAAACCGCCTGATGCTTTCAAGCCTAGTAGAGCTGGTATCTGTGTAACAATTAGTTGTACTCCTACGCCTGCCATAAAGCCAATCATCACTGGTCGCGATACCAGATCTGCCAAAAAGCCAAATTTGAATAACCCCAACAATAGTAGTAGAACACCTGATAGCAACGTCATCGCTGCGATTGTATTAACATATTCTGGCGTACCTGTTTGCGCCACTAGCACTGCGCCTGACGCCAGCAGAATGGCCGTCGCTGAATCTGCGCCAACCACTAATCGATGTGAATACCCCAACAACCCAAATACTAGCGCACCAATAATTGTCGTATATAAACCAGTCTCGGGCGGTAGTCCGACAATTACCGAAAAAGCCAACGCATTGGGAACATTCACGACGGCTATCAACAACGCCGTTATGATATCATGCCGCAAGTAAGATTTCTTGTACCGCAATATGCTCGGCAGAGACACTTTTCGCATATTTATTATACTAATGGTATTTGGGGGTGGCGTCAATAAAACAAAGCAAACTATGAATTTGCTAAATGTTGATACGATTCATAAAAATAAACCGCTTAGGTTATCCAGATCTGAGCGGTTTATGATATTTTCGTTTGCATAATTTGGCTGGGTCGGCAGGATTCGAACCTGCGAATGCTGGGACCAAAACCCAGTGCCTTACCACTTGGCGACGACCCATCACGTGAGCTGCACTTCATTATACCACACGCAAGACTACATAACCAGCACTAGATTGTGTAGAATTAAAGCAACGGAGGGAGTAACAAGGGTAGTGTTTTTTTGTTAGTATATTATTTGTTTACAGTCTTTAATATATAAAATACCACTAAAATTGTATATTGCTATTCATATCCCAACCAATCCAATAGGTTAAACTTATTGCAAATAAAAGAGCAATAGTTATCCAAACAACACGCTGCCACCATCGTTTAACTATCACCGCATTAACAAATGCAAACAATACTATTAGACCTTCTACACATTTGTAAAAATTTGATGTATGTTCTGTTACGAGATAAGCAATGAAGAAACTATACGCCCAAAATATAATAACAGCAATAGTTGCACACTGAACAAACTTACTGATATTTTTCTTATTCTTCACAACCAACCCCTTTCGGTAGTGTATTTAACTTTATTAATCCTAGTAGCTTGTAGCCGTTTGATCCTGGTTTGAGTGTTGGCGATAGGTAGTCTTCTGGTTTTAGGGCATAACATTTCTCGTTCACATCTTTGGCGAGGATAATCGGCGTTCCTTTTTTAATATCACCGTCATCTTCTTTCATAACGACCAATTTATTGAATGCAAGTCCGCGCGTCTCTTCGCTTAAAGTATGTCCAACCAGCGCATCAGCATTGTTCTGGTTTTTCGACTTGTCAACGTAATCGTTCGCGATACCAGTCAAGTTAGCTGCTCGCGTATTGCGAAAGAGATAAATCCGATCCTCATCTTCGCCAAGCGATGACTTGTCATTGCGAGCTGTATAGAGAATTGGGTCGGTGATCTCAGGATCGCAGGCATCGTCGATGCCGTCAAGGTCTTCGTCTTTGTTGGCGGCTTGAGCGAAAGCTCCGCAGGGTTGAAGTTTGTCCGGCGTACCGTTTTCATCAATATCATCTGGGTTTGGACCTTTGACGAGAATTGTTTGACTAGCCCCAACATCTCCATTAATCTCACTCTTACCACAATTAGAACAGGCAATAATCTTGGTTTTTAAGCATAATTTAGACATGTTAATCTTGAAAAGACCCATCTAATAACTTATTAAAATTGAAACTTATTCATATCCCATCCAATCCAAGCCACCAAAAACGCTACGAAGAATAAAGTAACAACTGACCATGTCAATCGCCACCACCAATGCTGACTCATAATAGCGGATGCAAATGACGTTATTATTATAAAGCCCATAATCCATTTATAGAAAAATGACGTCGAAGAGTTTATATAGTATCCGCAAAGATAACTATATAGCCAAAATATAATTAGCACTACAGATATACACTGGATGACAATCTTAATGATATCTAACGTCTTTTTATTCTTCACAACCAACCCCCTTCGGTAGTATATTTAATTTTATTAATCCTCGTAGCTTGTAACCGTTTAATCCTGGCCTCAATGCAGGCGACAAATAGTCTTCAGGTCCCAAAGCATAGCACTTCTCGTTGATGTCTTTGGCTAAAACTATAGGCATGCCTTTTGAAATATTATTATCTTTATCATCTTCTTTCATGATGATAAGTTTACTAAAGAAGAGATTTTTAGTATCTTCTGTTAGGCTGTTAGCAATGAGTGCTTCGGTATTATCTTTGTTACTTGATTTGTCAATATAGTCATTGTTTACACCTGTTAATTTCGCTGCTCTAGTATTGCGAAAGACATAGATTTTACCTTCGTCTTCGTTAAACTCTGATTTACCATTGCGAGCAGTGTAGAGGATGGGGTCGGTGATTTCAGGGTCGCAGGCGTCGTCGATACCGTCAAGATCCTCATCTTTCCCCGAAGTCTTCAAAAAGGCTCCACAGGGTTGATTAGCATCTTTTACTCCATCATCGTCAAGATCTTCCTTATCTTTGCCCGTTACTATCAGTGTCTGAGTAATCTTTATATCCTCGCCGCTTGCGGATTTTCCATAGATAAATAGAGTGTGATAGCCGGCAGGAATGTTATCTGGGATAGTTATCGTTTCCCTCATAGATCCGTCACTTGACACAGTATAGCTGCCTAGGTCCACTGGCTTAGATCGAATCTCGACACGAGCCGAACTGCCAGGTTGCAGCGAGTTCTTTGCCAGCGCAACTTTCTGCTTACTGCCTTTTGAAGGTTTGGAGTTTGCTAGCATTGTAGTATTAACGGAAGAAGGTGCACCTTTATCAAAATAGATTGATGAAGGTGCGTTCACTGATTCATCGCCAGCAGTAGGGTATTTGCTATAAGTCAACAGACTTTCGTGATTCAGCTGTTTCGCTATCTCAACAAATATCATAGTGTGGCCAAACTTGTTTGGATGGTAACTTTCTTGCTCACCCAAGCCTACTATGCCTGTCATGTAAATCTGATGCTTCTCACACATCTTGCCACCGTTCAGTGCTTGTGAAATATCTACATATTTTACACCAGCTTTGCGCGCAGCGGCTTCGATTACTTCGTTCATATATTGAGTAGCGCGGACTATCATGCGTCGCTCCATAACGTTTGCATTACCTGCGTTAAGACCACAATTAGCTGGTTCTTTATCCGTTATAAATTGCGGATACCCAATGGCATATATTTTTACCCCGGGACTTGCACTCCTCAACTCTTTATATAGGCTTACAAGTCGATCAAACTGGCCTCTAATTTGTGATCCAAGTGTTCCCATCTCGCTATTTGCCCAGTCACACGTCTCCGAGCTTGCAAATGGATTTACGCAATCCTTAATCTTTTTGCCAAAATCCACATCATTCCCTCCCGCCGTCAGCGTAATCACCTTTGGCTGGTATTTCTTCACGAACTCGATTTGCTTGACGCGTCCTGGGATCATCTCGTTGAGCGCCATCTTCTGCAGTGTGTTTTTGTCAGCGTAGTCTCTTAGTCGGTCATTTTGCCCGTCGTATCCGCCAGAATTGCTGCCATTCAAGTCATAGATGGTCGCGCCACCGCACGCCACTGTGTCCCATTGCCTAGTGCCAGTTTGCTTCAACTCCATATATTGCGCCAATTTATATGGATACGAACGTGTGCTGATATGGCACTTTTCTCCTGGTATGCCTTGCTTTTTATCTTCGTTAACGTCGGTTAGCTGGCGATAGTACTTTTGCCCAGTTGCATTATTCTTTTCAGTGTCGCCCTCGCCGCTGGAGTACGAATCACCTAGCGCTAAGTAGTCGAGTTTTGTTGGATTGCTTGGAATTCTCATGCCGCGATAACCGTCGGGGTATTCGACGTCGAAGGTGGATTTAAAAAGTTTCATATTGTAGCCATACTCTTCGAACGCTTGATCAGCAGCACCTTCATTTGTATTGTTGCCCCAAAGGAAGCTTACCTCACAATTGCCAGCAGCTTGAATTAGGGCTGGGCTGCCTACTGTAGCAGAATATAGTTTACTAGTTGCGCCACGATTACGCCGAATATACAATTTTCTTTTTGGATACTCACCTAGGAATCTTATTTTGAAGTCTGATTTATTTTCTGCCCAATATACGGTTATAAAATATGGGTTAGATGTATTGTTGTGTCTATTCTTCTGCTCGTATCCTATTGCATAAGCACCCGTCGCCATAGCTTTTTTCAAACTCCTCATATAGTTGCCGTAATAATCTCTACGATAAAAAGCTCCTTGCCGTTCGGTAGCTTTCAGCCACGAGTTAGAATAATCGTTGCCTGGTGAACCGCACGTTGTACCGTAGTAATTATCGATATGATTCACTAGTTTATCGGTAGTGATCTTCTCCATCAAATCATCGTATTGTGATGATGTTGGCCTCCAGGTAAGAGCAGGGTCCTTATTTGGGATTTGTTTGCCTGCGTACCCGTCTGGATATATTGTGTTGAATGTAGATACATAAAGTTCTTTAGAGGAATTTGCATGAATCCATACACTCTGCGTGTCAAAATCAGGATATCCCCAGATAAATTCAGGTGTACAAAGCTTGTACTCTTGAATCAATGGACTAGACACTAATGCGTAATGGAGGTGTTTGTAATGACCAGGCTTACTTTGAATGGCTATACTGCCATCAGTGCGCCACATGTCTGAGAATATAGTCTCGAAGGATTCTTTATCGTGCTCTGTCCAATATACATGTATACGATATGATTTACCCCTATCATTGTCAACACGCTCATATACTACAGCGTACGCTCCATCACTTGAAGAAATGGCTGTTTCTAAACTTTTAACTGCAGCAGGATGGTTCTCGCGATTGTTAGCTTGCTGTCGTCGAAACGCCCACAGCCATTTATTTGCGTAGTCGTCGGTAGTAGAGCCGCATGTTTTACCATACATAGACGTATAGTTAATCATGGTTGGTGTAGTAAGTTTATCAGTCAAAGTGTCGTACTTTGATGCTGCGTGAGCAGTATTCGGTAGTAAAAATGTAAAAACTATTATAGTTCCTGTGATAATACTTACGAGTCTCGTTTTCATAAAGGATGCTAATTTTAAAGCTTATGCTTTATAGTATATCATAGCTTGTACAGTCGCACCCATTCCTCGGGGGTCAATTCTGACGGTTTGCGTTCAGGGTTGATGCTGGCTTTGGCGCGCGGTACGGCAGCAAAGACTTTTTGCGAGGCATAGCATTTTGCGACGAAACTTTGGTACTCGTCGCGTTCTAATGTAGGCAAGAGCGGCTCGGGTCGCGGTTTCAACTCTAGCAGCACGGTATCGACTGCTGGCGGCGGTGTGAAATCTGTGCGGCGTAGCGGTCGGCGGATTCGTGTCTGCCACCATGGAGCTAGTTGTGTGCCTAATTGAGAGGTAAAGTGCCGGTCGCTCGGTACTATTTTTTGCGCGAATTGTTTTTGGACGATCAGGTAAATTGATCGCGGTGCGTGCATTTCATCGTTGCTAGTCAATTTGCGTACTATGTCGGCGCTCAAGTGAAAGGGAATATTAGCAAAAACTTTGTATGGTTCATCTGGTAGTTTTGCTAGCAGAAAATCCTGTGCTATTACTTTGACGTTTTTGTGCCGGTGCATATTTTGCTGTAGTTTGTTGAGAATACCTGGTTCGTTTTCGTATGCTAAAACTTGCCGGCATCGGCGTGCTAACACTGCCGTAATGGCGCCGCTGCCAGCGCCGATATCTATTACCAAATCGCCGCGGCGTATGTTGCTGTGGCCTATCAGCTCGGCAATCAAGCGTGGATTACGCAAAAAATGCTGCGAATGGGTGGCGACTTGGCGTCTCATAATGTGATTTTACCACGAAAAAGCGGCTAATCAGTTGGCAATATTTACCATAACCTTTATAATATAAAGTTATGAATGCACACGAAAAACACTCGATAAAGCAATATTTGCGTGCGGCAGACTATCTGACGGTGGGGCAAATATTTTTGGCAGAAAATCATCTGCTGAAAAAGGAATTAACTTTTAACGATATCAAATCGCGGATTCTCGGACACTGGGGAAGCGGGCCAGGTATTAACTTTGCTTACGCGCATCTCAGCTATTCGGCCAAGAAACATAATAAGGACATGATGTTTGTGCTGGGGCCGGGTCATGGCTTCCCGGCACTGCAAGCTAATCTTTTTTTGGAAGGTACGCTTGCTAATTTTGATCCGTCGATGGAGACTAACCTGGATGGTATTCGCAAACTATGCCGCGAATTTAGCTGGCCGTACGGTTTTCCGAGCCATTCTAATCCCGAGACGCCGGGCGTGATTCTCGAGGGCGGTGAACTTGGTTACGCGCTCAGCACTAGCTACGGTGCGGCGATGGATAATCCTGATTTGACGGTAGCTTGTTTGGTTGGTGACGGCGAAGCCGAGACCGGGCCGACAGCTGGCGCTTGGCATCTCAATAAGTTGCTTAACCCGCGCAAAGATGGTGTAGTGTTGCCAATTCTTCACCTCAACGGTTATAAGATTTCAGCGCCGACTGTTTTCGGCCGAATGAGTAATTACGAACTGATGACGCTCTTTAGCGGCTACGGTTATGAGCCGCGCATTGTTGACGCTACAAAAGACGGCGTCGATCCGCACGACGAAATGGCAAACGCGCTTGAGTGGGCACATAATTTGGTTGCCGAGATTCGTGCTAGTACGAACACAGAAGCGCCGCGCATGCCGATGATTATTATGCGCACACTAAAGGGGTGGACTGGGCCGAAATTTGTCGAGGGTAACAAAATCGAAGGTAACTGCCTAGCACACCAGACAGTGCTTAGTGAAGCGAAATCTGATCCCGAGCAGCTCAAAATCTTGAACCAGTGGCTCAAGAGTTATAAGTTTGACGAGCTATTCAACGAAACGACAGGTTTTGGTGATTTTGTCAAAGAAATTTTGCCAGACAAGTTAGAGAGGCGGCTGGGCATGTCGCCGCACGCCCGTGGCGGTGCTGATGTCTATCAGCCGCTCAAATTGCCGCGCGTCGAAGATTATACTGAAGACGCCGAAATCCCTGGCACTATTGGCTCTAGCAGTATGCGCCGGGCTGGCGCTTACTTGACCGAGGTCTTTCGTCTCAACGCCGAGAGTAAGAACTTCCGTTTCATGAGCCCAGATGAGACCTACTCAAACAAACTTGACGAAATCTTCCAAGCTACTAGCCGTAGTTGGCAATGGCCGATCATGGAGTGGGATAAGGATCTGTCGCGTGATGGCCGAGTCATGGAAATGTTGTCCGAACACAACATGCAAGGCTTAATGCAAGGCTATGTACTAACGGGTCGCCACGCTATGTTCGCTAGTTATGAAGCATTTCTGCAAGTCGTCGGCAGCATGGTTGACCAGTATGCTAAGTTTCTCACCCAAAGCCGTAACGTCGAATGGCGCGGTACTATACCTAGTATCAACTATATACTGACCTCGAGCGGTTGGCGCCAAGATCATAATGGTTTCAGTCACCAGAATCCCGGCTTTATCGACGATATTCTACGCCGCCAGAGTAATTTCAGTGATGTTTACTTCCCGTCGGACGGTAATGTCACGCTAGTTTGCTTAGAGCATATGTTATCAAGCGTTCGCCAGATTAACGCGCTGGTGGCCGGTAAGACTCTCGAGCCGCGCTGGTTGTCGCCAGAACTCGCTCGCCAGCAGGTCGATGCTGGCCTGATGGTTTGGGATTTTGCTAGCGATGAACATCCTGATCTAGTTATGGCCGCTTGTGGCGATTATCCGACCAAAGAAACTATGGCAGCTATTGATATTGTCAAAACGCATTGCCCGAACGCTAAAATTCGCTGCGTTAACGTTTCGAGTCTGACTACTGTTGGCTTTGGTACGTTGCGTCGTGTTGCCGACCAAAAGTTCTTTGACAAGGTGTTTACTGACGACAAGCCAGTTATCTTCAATTTCCATGGCTATCCGCAGACAGTCAAATCGATTCTCTTTAACTATGCTGTCGATTCGACGCGCTTCGATATTCGCGGTTACAAAGAGATCGGGTCGACGACCACGCCGTTTGATATGCATGTTCGCAATGAAACCAGCCGCTATGATTTGGCGATTGCTGCATTCCGCCAGCTGGGCCGCAATGGCGTCGTTCCGTTTGAGGAGGCCGAGCACTTAGCTTCGATTTACCAAGGTAGGATTGACGAGAATACTGCTTACATAAAAGCTAACGGCGTTGACTTGCCAGAAATTGATGCTTGGGTGTGGCCAGCAGCACGCGGACTAGACGAGGCAAAAGAGGAAGCCTGGCACGGGCAAACAAATTAACGTAAAGAAAAGGGTGGGGGAATGTCATTACTACTAATCGCAAATCCAGGCAGCGCTAGTCGCAAATACGCGCTGGTCGACGACAAGCTCAAAGAGGTTGCCGCGTTACATATCGAGCAGAGTGGCAGCGAATTAATCGCGACGCTGCGTACTGGCGGCGATACGCGGCAAGTACCGCTTGGTTTTGCTGACATTTCCCAGTCGGCCGCACATCTGTATGGCATTTTTAACCGCGAACATTTACTAGAAAGTCCTAGCGACGTTCGCGCGATCGGCTTGCGGATCGTTGCGCCGAGCAACTATTTTCTCAAAGACAGGCTTGTTGATGATGACGTTGTCCAGCATATACGCGATATTTTGCCGCTTGACCCGATTCACGTCTCCGGTACGTTGCAAGAGCTAGAGGCTCTGCGCTCGTCGCTGCCGACTATATCAGTGGCGCTAATTTCGGATAGTGCTTTTCACGCTCGCAAGCCGAGCTACGCCTGGAATTATGGTATCAATCTGCAAGACGCTGATCGCTTCGAGATTAAGCGTTTTGGTTATCATGGTTTGTCGGTTTCGTCTGCCGTTAATGAGCTGTGGAACCGCGGCAAATTACCACCAAAGGTCGTCGTCTGTCATCTAGGTAGCGGCTCGTCGGTGAGTGCAGTTTTTCACGGGCGCAGTATCGACAACACCATGGGCTACTCGGCGCTAGAGGGGGTAATTATGGCAACGCGTACCGGTTCTATCGATTACACTGCTGCTATGGCGCTCAAAACTAAACTTGGTCTCGATGATGATCAGTTTGAGCATTATCTTGATGAGAAGGGCGGCCTACTCGGACTCAGCGGAACTAGCGATATTCGTGAAATTCTTGATCGCGAAGCTAATGGCGACCATATTGCTCATCTAGCGCTGATGACTTTGATTCACAGTATCCATAAGGCTATCGGCGCGATGGTGGTCGCCATGAACGGTGCCGACTTGCTGGTATTTACTGGCACGGTAGGGGAACGTTCGGCGAATTTGCGCCGGCGCATCGTTGCTCACTTGGAATGCCTCGACTTCATACTTGACGGCAATCGTAACAAATCATGTCTTAACCCGGCCGAGTTCACTAGCATCTCGCAAGCGGCAGTCAGTAAGCCGATAATTGTCATACCGACAGATGAAGGCGTCGAAATCGCTCGCCACACTGTTAAGTTGCTAGCGTCATAATTTTGGTCGTTGGAAAGGTATGCGTGTCATTACTGTGGAGACAGTCTTCGTAATCTCTACCAAACGGTATCTTTCATTTTGTTATAATAAGTACGATGAAAAGACAGTCACTCGAGACTATTCACCTTGACAAAATCGTTGGCGGCGGGCAAGCGCTAGGGACGCTGGCCGATGGCCGCAAATGCTTCGTATGGGGCGGATTGCCCGGCGAGACGGTTACTGTCCGCATTACCAAAAAGAAGTCGCACCTTGTCGAAGCGGTCGTCGAGGAAGTGGTCTCGCCAAGCTCCGACCGCATCCGGCCGCACGACCCGGATAGTTATTTTTCGACCAGCCCGTGGCAAATCATGCCACTAGAAGTTGAACAAACATATAAAGCACAGTTGATCGACGACGCGTTCGCGCTGCATAATGTTGCATTACCAGCGGCGATTGACATTTATTGTGACAATGTTGCATATGGTTATCGCAATAAAGTTGAATTTAGCTGGTACAGCGAATCGGTAGTATCCCGAGCGGTATCTCAGAAAAAATCTGGGCTGGCTTACGTGGGCCCCGGATTATTTTCTGACGATACCCGAGAGATAGACGCGGATAGCGACCGTGAAGAATCATCTGGCGATACACTTGACTTGGCATTTTTCCGTCGCGGCAGCAAGGGCAAGATTGTCGTCGATGGCACAAGTTTGGCGCGCCCAGAAATCAACAACTTGGCGCGTGCGATCCGCGATTTGCTGCGCCATAAACGCGTCGCGGCTCGCCAGCTCAAAACCTTGCTCATCCGCTGCGATCAGTCCGGAAGTTGCGTATGGCAGTTGTATGTTAAGGATCGCTTGCCCGAAATAATTACTGCTGATGAAGCCGCCAAGCTACCAGCTCAGGGCGGGGAAATTATCTATTCCGATCCGCGCTCGCCAGCCAGCCGCATCACCGAACGCCTGGCGCGTTTCGGCGACACCACCCTGACCGATACCGTCCTTGGCGTGCCATTCCGCTACGCTTGTGAAGGCTTTTTCCAAGTCAACATCCCGGTTTACGAGCAGGCGCTGCGCGATATGCAGCAGTGGACAGGGCGCGATTATAGTGATCAACAGCGAGTAATATCTCAGAAAAAATCTGGGCAGCATAGAGAAAGTAAGCAGCACGGCTCGTCAAACTCTTTTTCTGAAGGCTTTGCCTTTCCGGCAAAGGCGCGCCAAGAGCGCCAGCTAGATCAGTTAGCGGCGCGCCGGCCTGAAGAGAAAGATGTTTGCGAGACGGGCGAGCCAACCCTTGATCTCTACGCCGGCGTCGGCACCATCGGCCTGACCATTGGCAGCGGTAACGTCACGCTGGTGGAAATCAACGCCGACGCTGTCCGCGAAATGCAGCGCAACATCGCCGAACTTGACCGCACCGACGCCTGCGCTGTCCTCGCTCCCAGCGAACAAGCTCTCAATTATATTACAGGCAAGGAAATCGTCATCGTTGACCCGCCGCGCGCTGGCCTACATACCG
>ERZ773050.694-NODE-694-length-19018-cov-4.526815_pt1 | contig 19018 bp, 14 predicted proteins | sample MGYA00580632_ERZ773050 | MGnify/ENA primary metagenome ERZ773050 (study PRJEB29015, sample SAMEA2738123) | human oral metagenome | biome: human oral; feature: human-associated habitat; material: saliva | place: China | collected 2166 ... | reverse complement strand
CCGGGTTCTCGGAGACGTCGCCGACCGCGATGATCGGCGACGGCATCAACGACGCCCCCGCCCTGGCCGGTGCGACTGTGGGCATCGCGATGGGCGCGACCGGCTCCGACGCCGCGATCGAGTCTGCCGACGTCGCCTTCACCGGGCACGACCTCGGCCTGATCCCGCAGGCGCTGCGGCATGCCCGCCGCGGCCGGGCGATCATGAACCAGAACATCGTGCTGTCCCTGGCGATCATCGCCGTGCTGCCGCCGCTGGCCATCACCGGCGTGCTCGGCCTGGCCGCGGTCGTCCTCGTCCACGAGGTCGCCGAGGTCGTCGTTATCGCCAACGGGCTGCGCGCAGCGCGTGCCCACAAACGATAGGGGTGGCATCGAACGTCATGACTCAGACATGTGCTAGCGCATATCGATGACGCCGGTACCGACCTCAATATGCTTCGTTCGGGCAGCAATCGCGGAGAGCAAAGGCATAGGAGAAGCACCCTGGGGCGCGAAATGATGCACCCTGAAGTAGGCGCCATTGACACCTAGATCGTCGGCAGCGACCGACAATTCGATAGCCTGATGAAGGGCATTGCGCCCGCTCAGTCCGCGCCTTCCGTCCCGTGCGTAGTGTCCAAAGCTTAGGAAACCGAAGGCCTTCATCACTTACTCCTGAGATTCGAGCCAGTGCTGCGCATCCAAGGCAGCGCGGCAACCGGAACCCGCAGCGGTAATTGCCTGGCGGTAGGTGTGATCAACAGCATCACCGCAGGCGAAAACACCCGGGAGGTTGGTCGCGGTCCCCGGATCGTTGACCACGATGTAGCCCGCCTCGTCCAAGGCAACTTGATCGGCGATCAGCGAGGTGCGGGGAAGGTGGCCAATCGCAACAAAAACGCCTTCGGCTTCTAGGACGCTCTCGGAACCATCAACGGTGTTGCGCAGGCGCACACCCGTCACCGAAGAATCCCCAAGGACTTCCTCGACAACGGAATTCCACACGAATTCGATCTTCGGGTTAGCCGCAGCACGATCAGCCATTGCCTTCGAGGCACGCAGCTGGTCACGACGGTGAACAACCGACACCTTCGAGGCAAACTTCGTTAGGAAGGTGGCCTCTTCCATGGCGGAATCTCCACCACCGACAACGATCAGGTGCTTGTCACGGAAGAAGAAACCGTCGCAGGTCGCGCAGTAGGAAACACCACGACCAGAGAACTCTTGTTCACCGGGCACATCCATGTGGCGGTATTCGGAGCCGGTCGCCAGAATCACCGTGCGCGCCTGGAGGGTCTCATCCTCAAGAGTGATCGTCTTGATATCGCCCTCAAGAGAAAGCGCGTAGGCATCCTCGTAGCGCACTTCCGCGCCGAACTTTTCGGCCTGCTGACGCATCTGGTCCATGAGGTCCGGGCCCATGATTCCCTCGGGGAAACCCGGGAAGTTCTCGACCTCGGTCGTGTTCATAAGCGCGCCGCCGGCCGCAAGCGCACCCGCGACGACAACGGGCTTAAAACCCGCACGAGCAGTGTAAATAGCCGCCGTGTACCCCGCGGGGCCAGAACCGACAATAACGACGTCATGGATGTTTTCAGACATGGTGTCTCCTATGGGCAGGTTGCGGGTTACTTCACTGACAGCTCGCTGATCCACGCCCATGCGCGACCATCTTGCGAGGTTGGCATCTTTCGGAAGGTAATGCTGATGGCATCGGTTTCCACGGGATGTGCCAGTTTGATGTCCGTTGTGGGAGAGAACGTCGTGGTTGCGATTTCTGTTCCCGCACGAGGTGAATTGGGATCTACAGCACGAACAACGCCTTCACCGCCAGTCGTCGAGGGATCCATCGTCAAGGTGATTTCAGAAACCGTTGACTTCTTCTCGAACTTCACGAGCACGGTGACCGCGGTGTCGTCTAGGAACTGGTTGTAATCGAAATAGCGCGAGTGCCAGCTGGTCTTCGCGTCTCCATCGATCATATTGACGGCCATTTCTTCGTGGTCGCCCTTGTCATCCTTCCACGACAGCACAGAGACACTGGAGATCACCGGCGTCACAGTTGTCGCCTGTGAAGGATTCTCGGAAGGCTGAGCCGATGCGGAAGCCGAAGGCGAGGCGCTCTTCGCTTGGTTCACGATGTCGTCAACACCGGAGTGCTTGACCGGGCTGAGTACGGTTGCACCCGCCCAAATGGTAGCGAGGACCGTCAGCACTGCGGCAAAGATAATCGTTGGGCGCGTGGGATCAATTCCGCGCTCTGCGCTTTCACCGCCCGAGGCCGGTGATCCCTGTGCGCGGCCACCTTCGCCTCGGCCGCCGCCGTTTCCGCCACCGGTACCACCGCTGTGGCCGCTACCTGCGAAGGAAGCACCAGCGTGACCGACGCGCGCGGCAGCCGTCGCCGCCACACCCTCGGCAGCAGCAGCGCCGCCCACAACAGCACCCTCAGCAAAACCCTTGGGATGCGGTGCGGGGATACGAGAAGGAGAAGGCGTAGAAGGAGACTTTGCGGCGGAAGTTTCCGCCGCGGCCTCGGCAGCTGCAGCACCCAAGGGAATACCAGCAGGCGCGGTCGCATCGAGGTCGTAGACGCGCGCTGTAGCTGGGAGGGTGGGAACAATGGGAAGCTCAGGCTTGGCCTGGCTCATCTCGACGCGGCCTCGGGAAGCGTGGTTCTCCTGGGGAAGCGTGGGCTGCGAGGCAGGAACTTCCGGCGCGGGAGTCTGCGGCGCGGGAGCCGACTCATGTGGCCCATCGGGATTGACGATCTCATCGAAAGCAGGCACGGAGAGGTCGACGGAGAGCGGAACCCAGCGAGGCATACCTTCGGCAGGGGTGCGGTGATCCTCAGCGGACATGACTTCCTCCTTGCGTGATGCTGCCAGCCTATTATGAATGCTCTCGGGACGCTGCGGCGACGGCGCGGCCGAAAGGAACGCACACAGTGCTGCGGGGAGACGCAGACGAGTGAGCAGGGGACGAATACTGGTTGCAGACTCTTGCGGGTTGATGAAGCGCATCGCAAGCATGTAGATCACGGTGACAACGATTGCGACGACCCCGAACTTCACGCCAGATACCAGCCAGCGCACCAGTTTTGACGAAATCGTCGTGTAGATTCCCATGAGCCACAGCACGCCAAAACCGACGACTCCAGCCACAACCGCGCAGCAGACGTAGGTCAGGTAGGAGCGCACAATAAGCGAGGAATTGACGAAGCGATTGCGATTGCCAACCCAACGCATCGCAATCAAACCCTGAACGATGCGGCACACTGTTTCGCCAAGAGCCGCGCCGATGACCCACCAACGCACGCCCGTCGCAAAGTAGATCGACCACCCGACGATGATCTGCAAAATCGTGGGGACAATGCCCATGAGGAACACGGGTTTTGCGTCCTCGTAAGCGAAGAAGACGCGCTGGCTCATCAGCACGATTCCCGTCGAGGCCACGCCGGGCATGAGGGAAACCAGGATCAGCGCGTAGGAAGAGATCAGTTCGGGCCGGGTCGTATTGGTGACGACGAGCTGCATCATCGGGGCAGCACCTGCCATGAAGATCGCGGCAGCAAGAACCGTCAGGGAGGTAATGAGGCGAATACCCGTGTGGTAGTGCTCGGCAACTTCCTCGTCGTTATCTTCGGCGACCGCGTAGTTCAATCGTGTGAAGATTGCGGTCGCAAGAGAAACGGTGATGACCGACTGCGGGAGCATGAAGATCAAAAATGCAGCCGAATATCCGGCCAGACCCGCGATGGGCTGGGGGTTCTGGTTGAGGTAGTTATCCGCAATCGAGGCGATGGCGTTCGTTGAGAGAACGCCAACTTGGGACACGCCCAAGGTCGCAAATGTCCAGCCTGCAACCTTCGAGGCCGAGCCGAAAGAAGTCCCACGGAAGTGGAAGTCAGGTTTGAATGAGATTCCCGCTCGTCTCATGGGGATGAACAAAACAAGTGCCTGGCACACGACGCCCAAGGTCGTTGTCACCGACAAGAGCCAGAATTGCGGGGAGGTGAAGTCCGTGATGGCGAAGTCTTCGTGGGAACCCCACAGAACCAAGAAAGCGGTCAGACCTGCGATTGCAATGACGTTATTGAGCACCGGCGCCCACATATAGGGGCCGAAAACTCCACGGGCATTGAGGAGCTCACCAAGCAGGTTATAGAGCCCGTAGAAGAAGATCTGCGGCAAACACAAGAAGGCGAAGGAAACCGCAAGGGAGCGAATCTCCATACTGTAGCCCGGCGCCATGATGATGATGAGAAGTGGCGCAAGAAGGGTCGAAACAAAAGCCACCACGAAGAGGATCGTTCCGGCCAGTGTGATGAGGCGGTTGATGTAAACCTGGCCCTCATCTCTCTTGAGTGCGCGAACAATCTGCGGAACCAAGACAGCGTCGAAAACGCCGGAGGCAAGGAGATTGAAGATCGTGTTGGGCAGGGTGTTTGCTGTCTGGAATGCAGCCGAGACCGCACCGCCGGCCGAACCCAGCGCCGCCAAAAGCATTGCGGTCTTGATGAAGCCAAGGACTCGGGAAACCATTGTTCCCGAGGCCATCAATACGCTGGCCCGTAAAAGCGAACCGTTGCGAGCTTGGCTTTCACTCATTCCTGATCCTCTTCATGTGAGTCGGATGTAGTCGGCTTGGCCGGGGGACGCCCGGCTTTCACGAATGCTCCGGTGGATAGCGGAACGTTGACCGTTCCTTTTTCGACGCCACCAACGCCGGGCAGGTGCGAGGACTCCTCAGTGGTCGAGGCTTTGAAGCGGCGCCGAACCGTGCGGATAATTCCGCCGACGAAGGCAAGTCCGACAAGAACTGCCATGACGACTGTTGCCGCGTCTTCCCATCCGGCGCGCATGCGGACTAGAACCTTTTGTGAATCATCAAGGATGGTTCCACTGGGTGTCGATACCTTGTAGGTCACGCGTATATCGCCCGAACCGATGGCCGTCACGGGTACTTCAACGGTTGAGGAAGAATTCGCCGGAATCGTGGCTGTCGAGGTACTGGTGACACGCAATCTGGGATCGCCCGGGAGCAAAGTGACCTCGACATTGACCGGCCACGGCAAAGAATTGCGCACGCGAACAGGGAAATTAGCGCTCTTATTAATGAGGTTGACCGCGTTAGAAGACTCAACCGATACAGAAGAGCTAAAGGTATTCAGCGACTGAATACTGCTCACGACCGTTTCGGATCGCTGATCCCCAAGGTCTGCCCGAAGCGCGCTTGAAACGGTTGTATCCACCCTCTGGCGAGCCGCGTCAACGTTTTCCGTTGCCCCCGTCAAGGGAAGAGTATCCGCGTAGGCGTCGCTCAACGCGCTCATCTCTGAGCGAAGTGAGTCGCTAAAAGGCGAATCTTGGACGGCCGTACGCTCGATGTCTGTCGCCTCGGAGTTCATCAGGTCACTGAAGGAAATCCCCTCAACCCAGCGGTTATCGAGGATTGCTCGCACGCGCTCAAGTCGGGTCTCATCCAGTGAGGAAGAACGTTGAAGCGGGACGAAAAGTGTCCGCGACAAGCTCGGGCGTTCGCGGGTGATCATTGCGGTCATAGCCGTGAGGAACTGCTGGGTATCGAGTTCGTCATCAAGGCTTTGGGCATCCCAGGAAAGCAGGTCCGTCATGGGCGAGAGGGAACTGAGAGCCGTGTAGCTTTCACCTGAGTGATCATCATTATTGGTGATGGTCTGGCCATCGGCTGAGAGCTGAACCTTCGCCATAGAGGTGAAGTTTTGTTCGCTTTCGGGCGCAAGTTCGCCGGGTGGAGCAATGAAGGTTGAGCCAAGCTGCCCGTTCAAGGACTGCTTTCCCCAGCTTCCCGAGGTCGTCCATGACACGTTATCGATGAGCTTGGGTGCTGCAGTGCTGCTCTGCGTCGGGCTTGCCTCAGTGCTTGGCGAGGGGCTTGGACTTTGCGAGGCCTCACTTGGGCTGACAGAGGAGCTTGCGCTGGCAGAAGCCGAGGCGCTTGCCGAGGAACGGGAGGAAGAGGGAAGAAGAGCCTGCGTCTTGGCAAGAGTCGTAGGAACCTGTGCCCGCGAGTCGACAAGATACTTCATGATCGTGTCGTTATCGAGAGTCGTCGCAAGCGTCAGGTCCGCATCGTTACTGGGTAGAGCCACGAGCTCACGGGTGCGCTCAAAGAAGGTCTGGAGGAAAGCAACGCGCGTATTGCGATCAGCAGTGATCTCGGCCTCGGAACGCGGGGTGGCGGAAGAGGAAGGAGACGGCGAGGCGCTGGTTGCGGAAGTGGAAGGGGAAGCACTGGCCTCGGAAGAAGAAGCAGAAGGTGTTGGCGAAGAAGACGAGGCGCTGGAAGTTGCGCGATCTTCAGGAACGGTGAGCTCGTCGACCAGAGTTTGCGAGTCGGTCGCGAAAGTTACTCCCGACATGGATGCCGCAGACAGGATCGAATAGGAATCACTGGTCATGCGTGGAGTTGAGGACGTCCAGGGCAAGAGAACATTGACACGCGTGTGTTCAAGGGAATATGCCGAATCCCAGATCAGAATGGAGCGGTCACTTCCCCGGTTTTCATCACCTTCAACGACGACCGTGATACCTCGCGGCCCCCACTCAAAGTCCGAGCTGAAGGGGAGGTCTTCAAAAGGAATCGTCATATGGAAGGTCTGTTCGGCGCCGGGCTGGATCGTTGCTTCCAAGGTTCCCGCATGCACGCGCCGACCCTGATAGGACTTCCCCGTCAAATAAGCCGAGAGGTCCGAAGCAGTCAGCGGCGAATAAGTCTGAACATAGGCATCCAAAGACGGATTCTGGATGGGCTTATCTGTCAGATTGCGAACAACGCCCGAGACCTGCACATTGTTTTGAGCAGTGATCACTCGCGGTTCGAGGCGGTTAATCCGAACGTCCACTCCCAAGGCTTGGGGTGCCTCACCCAAAACCTCCGGTCGCGCGCTGGCCTGGGGCGTAAGTGCTGCGGGTAAGGCCGAGGCAGCAGAGGCCTCGTGGGTGCCTGCGGTGGGAAGTGAGGCAAGGGTGGCCGCGCTCGCGGGCTGGAGTGAAAGAAGCAGGGCGCCGAGGGGCACAAGAGTCAGTGCAATTCGAGTGGCTCGCAGTCGCGTCATGATGCATCCCGGTAAAGCAAGTCCAAAGCGATCCCGACAATGCGCCTCTCGTTGGGGTAAGCCAAGTCATGCGAGAGCTCACGCAAGGGAACCCAGGCGGCGTCCTCGGCCTCGTGATCCGGATCCCCCTCAACGGTGATGGACCCGGAAATGTAACCCATCAGGTAGTGGTGGACAACCTTGTGGATCCGCCGATCTGCGCCGGAAAACCAATAATCGATCGAGGCGAGGTGGCGGATGATGCGCCCGTGAATACCGGTTTCTTCAGCGACTTCGCGAAGAGCGGCTTCTTCGGGAGACTCCAAGCCTTCAAGATGCCCCTTGGGGAGGCACCACTCAATTTTCCCCGATCGATTCCGTCTGGCGATGATTGCTGCATAGGGCTGGCCATTGCGAACATCAACAACGATGCCCCCGGCAGAAGTTTCAGAGGAAACGGGAAGGAAATGAGGGGCCGAATTCGCTGTACGCAACGAAGGATGACGACGCGGAGGCTGAGGCACTCCGGGTCGTAACGCTTCAGAAGGTACAGTCATAGTTCCACTTTAAGCGGGATTACCCCTCCGGGTCAGGTCGCACCATCGGTCGAGTGGGAATTACCGCACTTTTTACAGCCTGTGCTATGGCTGCGAGTGACCTTATTCCCGTGTCAACCATGAATGAAGCCGTGATGCGAGCAAGCCAAAGAAGCCCAAAACATGGCATGCTGGAGGGGATGAGTACACAACTGTCGCGAACAATGGGTCAAGCCCGCTCTCACGCACCCCGTCCCTCTGGTTTAGGCGAGGGTGATTTGGGCCTACTCATGGCCCAGGCGAAAGAGGCTTTCTCCCGTATTCCCAAGGAAATCCTCGAACTGGGTGAGATCTTCACTCAGGCCGGTGAGGAAATCAGCTTGGTCGGAGGACCGGTTCGCGATGCTTTTTTGGGGCTGACTCCTCACGATTTTGACTGCACGACCTCTGCTCGCCCAGAGAAAACCGAAGAGCTTCTTGCTCAGTGGGGAAACTCAACCTGGGACATTGGCCGCGAGTTCGGCACCATCGGTGGCAGGCGCGGCAATTTTGTCGTCGAAGTGACGACCTATCGCACTGATTCCTACGAAGTGGGATCGCGAAAGCCCGAGGTCGAATACGGCGACACTTTGGAAGGTGACCTCACTCGCCGCGACTTCACCGTCAACGCCATGGCGATGCGCCTGCCGCAATTGGCGCTCGTTGACCCTCATGACGGCCTCTCTGATCTGGCCGTTGGTCGTCTTCGCACCCCGGTTAGCGCACTGCAGTCCTTTGATGATGACCCGCTGCGCATCATGCGAGCCGCACGCTTTAGCGCCCAGCTTGGCATTGACGTGGATGAGGACGTCATGGATGCCATGGAATCTATGGCGGGGCGCTTGGAGATTGTTTCGGCAGAGCGTATTCGCGCTGAACTCGAGCGACTGATTATTTCCCCGTGGCCCAGGCGAGGCCTTGAACTCATGGTCCACACGGGCGTTGCTGACATTGTTCTTCCTGAATTGTCAGCCCTCGTGTCAACAGTTGATGAGCACAATAGGCACAAGGACGTCTATCAGCACACGCTCACCGTCTTGGATCAGGCGATCGACCTGGAGACCGACGCGGATGGCCCGGTTCCTGAGCCGGACTTTATCTTGCGTTTTGCTGCCCTCATGCACGACGTCGGTAAGCCTGCTACGCGCTGCTTCGAATCTAATGGCACGGTCTCTTTCCACCATCATGAATTGGTGGGCGCAAAGATGACGCGCAAGCGCATGAAGGCCCTGCGTTTCGACAAGGCCACGACCGATGCCGTGTCTGACTTGGTTGCTCTTCACTTGCGTTTCCACGGTTACGGCGATGCGAAGTGGAGCGATTCGGCGGTTCGTCGCTACGTCGCGGACGCGGGAGAACTTCTCGAGCGCCTTCACCGATTGACCCGAGCAGACTGCACGACTCGCAACAAGCGTAAGGCCGCATTCTTGTCTGCCGCCTATGACGATCTGGAAGAGCGTATTGCCGCGTTGCGCGCCCAAGAAGAACTCGACGCGATCCGCCCCGATCTTGACGGGGATCAGATCATGGAGATTCTGGGGATCCGCCCCTCTAAGGCCGTGAAGATGGCGCGCGACTACCTCCTTGACCTGCGCATGGAAAACGGGCCGATGGGTGAAGAGGCCGCGCGCGAGGCCCTGCTTGCGTGGTGGGCATCCGATGAGGTGCGAGAAGTTGCCGAAGAGTATCAGGCTCAGCAGGCTCGCTGGGAAGAAATGGTCGCGCAGAAGAGGGCTCGTAAACGTCGCGCTGCCAGCGAAAACTAAGCCGATCCGGAGCTACCTTTAGGCAATTGCCTGCCTTTCTGCGTAGGCTAGTCACGATGAACCTATGCTGAAAGGCTGGATTTCGTGGCACCTTCACAAGCAAACGACGATCAGGGACGTCGCGCCCTTCCCTCGCGAGCCGAGGCGACTCGACGTCGACTTGCGCAGCAGGCCCGTCGTGAAGGCGAGGGAACCATCCCCCAGACACCTGCTTCTTCTGCACCTAAGCGCACTTCAGCGGTTGCGCGAGTTTCTCGCGGCTCCTCGAGTGGGGCAGCAGCCAGCTCAAGTGGAAGTCGGCGCGCAAGCACTCGCGCGGCCTCGTCGGGGAGTACCTCGCGCACGGGGTCGACGCGTCCGGCATCACGTACGGCAGCGTCCGGCAAGGGCGGCGGAAAGAAGAAGGGTCCGGCCAAGGGGAAGAAGAAGCGTAGCCTTGCAGCACGGATTGCACGAGGAGCCTTCTATACCTTCCTCGGCCTCATTATTGCCGGATTTGGTACCTTCCTCATTGCCTATGCCTCGTTGAAGATTCCGCAGGCGGATCAGGTTGCTCTTGCGCAGACGACGACCGTCTACTACGCCGATGGCACCACCGAAATGGGCCGGATGTCGCAGGTGAATAGGAAGATCATCGATTCCAGTACCCTGCCCGACTATGTCTCACATGCCGTGGTTGCCTCGGAGGATCGCACCTTCTACACGAATTCGGGTGTTGATCTCAAAGGCATCGGTCGCGCGTTGGTCAACAATATTAGGGGCGGGGCGCGCCAGGGTGCTTCGACCCTGACCCAGCAGTATGTTGAGCGCTACTACGTCGGTGAAACGACCGGTTATGTGGGTAAAGCCAAGGAAGCGATCCTTGCTCTCAAGATCAATCGTGAGCAGACCAAGGACGAGATCATTGGCAACTACCTCAACACCATTTACTTTGGTCGCGGTGCTTACGGGATCGAAGCCGCATCTCAGGCGTACTTCGGTCACGAAGCAAAGGATCTCACCCTTTCCGAGGCCGCAATGATCGCTGGGATCATCCCCGCTCCTTCCGCGTGGGACCCGGCAGTCGATGAAGAGAAAGCACGCTCGCGTTGGCAGCGCGTCATCAACCTGATGGTTGAGGATGGTTGGATTTCGCAGGCGGACGCAAACGCCGCTGAGTTCCCAAAGACCATCGATCCCGATACCTTGGGTGGTCCGACGATGGAAGGCCCGACCGGCTATCTCATGGAGCAGGTCCGGACTGAACTCGCGGCAGAAGGCTTCACGGCAGACCAGCTGGCGACCGGCGGATACCGCATTATTTCAACGATTGATAAGGACAAGCAGGATCAGGCCGTTGCCGCTGCAGAGTACATGTACACGGTGCGCGGATGGAATGAAGATTCCATGCACGTGGCTTTGACGTCATTGGATCCCGCTACCGGCGAAATCGTCGCGGAGTACGGCGGCAAGGATTACCTCACGCGCCAGCAAAATGCGGCAACGCAAGACATTATGGCTGCCGGTTCAACCTTCAAGCCTTTCGCCCTGGTTGCTCACGCCGAGCAGGGGGGGTCGATCTACGACGTGTACGATGGCTCCTCGCCCAAGACCTTCAGTGGAATGTCGCGTGCAGTGAGCAACGATTTTGGTGTGTCTTGGGGCCGTCAGAACCTGGTGAACGCAACGAAGAACTCGATCAACACTGTTTTCGTTGGACTCAACCAGGAAGTTGGCCCCGCAACAACGAAGAAGGTCGCGATCGACTTGGGAATCCCCGAGGATACGAGCGGTTTGGATGACTCGCTGCTCAACGTCTTGGGCTTTGCGGCTCCCCACAACATTGACCTTGCGCACGCCTATTCGACGATCGCTTCGGGTGGAAAGCGAACCACTCCGCACATTGTCCGCGAGGTTCAAAACTCTGATGGCTCCAAGGTCTTTAAGACAAACGTTGACCCGGAGCAGGTTTTCGATACTAAGACCATGTCCACCGTGCTTCCCGCGCTTGAAGCAGTGACCGCTTCGGGTGGTACTGCCGAGGCCGCGGCCGCACTCAAGCAGGACACCGGCGGTAAGACCGGTACCTCCGAAGATCAGAAGACCGCGCAGTTCGTTGGTTTCACTCCTGAACTGGTCACCGCAGTGAGCATGTACCAGCTCGATGAGAACGGGAACCCCGTTTCTTTGACGAATATCGGGGGGCTTGGCCAATTCCACGGTGGTGACTGGCCAGTGACCGTGTGGATGCGCTACATGAAGCAGGCAACCGCGAACCAGACGAAGCTCCACTTCGATTGGTACACCCGCCAGTCCGCTACTCCTGTAGCCCCCGCACCCCAGGTTTCGACGACCCCCACTCCGAGCGAGGAGACGCCGACTCCGACCCCCGAGGCGACCGAGTCGACTCCCGGATCTGAGGTACAGCCGACCCAGACTCCGACCGCTCAAAATACGGGTGCTGCGGGCTCCGAGGGCGGCGGTCCGAGTCGGGCAGAAGGCAGGTAGTTTCGGGGGGCCATCGGCGCGGACACGTCTTCGTGCGTCGAATGGAGCGCTGCTCAGGCAGCTGCCTGACACCCGTGAAAAAGAAAGACAAAAAGGCCGGGGCCTCCCGAAAGGGAGTGCCCCGGCCCTCTTTATGGTCTTGTCAGACGCTCACTTGACAGCCAGCACGCGGACCTTGAGGTTCGCGGTGACTTCGGAGTGAAGGTTGACCGTCACGGTGTGGTCACCGGTGGTCTTGATCGGGTCAGCGATGATCACGCGACGACGATCGATGGTCTGGCCCAGCTGTTCCTTCACGGCTTCTGCAATCTGAGAAGCAGAGACGGAACCGAAGAGGCGTCCATGTGCGCCGACCTTGCTGTTCACGGTCACAACCGCGGCCTGCAGGGCATCGCGCACGATGCGAGCATCGTCGATGGACGCGATCTCACGACGGCGGCGAGCAGCAGCCATCTGATCGATCTGAACCTGTGCGCCCTTGGTCCACTTGGTGGCGAAGCCACGGGGGATCAGGTAGTTACGAGCGTATCCAGACTTGACCTCGACGACATCGCCGGCGGATCCGAGACGATCCACATCGTGGGTGAGGATGAGCTTGGTAGTTGCCATTTTTCAGTCCTTCCCTTCGAATCAGCGGCCGGTAGAGGTATAGGGCAGCAGAGCCATTTCGCGTGCGTTCTTGACGGCGCGAGCAATGCGACGCTGCTCCTGGACGGAGACACCGGTGACGCGGCGAGCGCGGATCTTGCCACGGTCCGAGATGAACTTACGCAGCAGAGCGGTGTCCTTGTAATCGATCGATTCGATCTTGGCCGACTTCAGCGGGTTGGCCTTCTTCTTAATGGGCTTATTGCGAAGTTGAGGCTTCGCCATGATGTTCTCCTTGATGATCTGAGCGAGTGAACGCTCCCAAGCATGTGTTCAGCACGTGTGCGCACCGGTTACTTGGCGCGCGGTGCTATTTAGAAGGGCGGATCCTCGGCGAAAGAGGTCGCAACACCGGAATCGGATGTGCGCCACGGATCGTCTTGTGAACCGCCGGCAGGTGCGCCGTAGCTGGCCTGGCTCTGCGAGTAACCACCTTGGTTTCCGTAGCCCTGCTGCTGTCCGTATCCGCCACCCTGGGAGTAGCCTCCCTGGGGTGCGCCTGCCGAGGCCTGGCCGCCCGTGCGGGTGACCTGTGCCTTTGCGCGACGCAGTGAGGGGCCGACTTCTTCGACCTGAAGTTCGACGACGGTACGGCGTTCGCCCTCGCGGGTTTCGAAAGAGCGCTGCACGAGGCGACCGGTGACAATGACGCGCATTCCCTTTCGCAGGGATTCGCCGACATTTTCAGCCATTTCGCGCCAGACGGAGCAGCGCATGAACAGGGTTTCCCCGTCCTTCCATTCGCCGCTTTGACGGTCGAAGGAACGCGGGGTAGATGCCACCGTGAAGTCGGCGACGGGTGCTCCGCTCTGCGTCCAACGCAGTTCCGGATCATTGGTCAAATTGCCAATGATCGTGATGACGGTTTCTCCAGCCATTGGATCTCCTTGGTGGGCTGTGTGAGGTGATTGCTCAGGCGAGCAAAGGTCAGTGGGCGTCCGGACGCAGGAGCTTCGTGCGCAGGATGGACTCGTTCAGAGTCATCAAGCGGTTGATTTCCAGCGCAATTTCGGGGGTGGTCGTCATGTTGATGACGACGTAGATGCCCTCGGAACGCTTGAGGATGTCGTAAGCAAGGCGGCGCTTGCCCCAGATATCAACGTTCTCGACGGATCCGCCGTTGGCAGCCACGGGCGCCAGGTACTTCTCCATCGTGGGGGCGACGGTGCGCTCGTCGATCGAAGGATCGAGGATCACCATCAGTTCGTATTCACGCACGTTGATACCCACCTCCTGTGGTCTTCGCGGTCACGGTATTTCCGTGACAGGAGGGTCATGCGTTGCAATCACCGGAGTTCCACCGGCTTTTGCACACGGACACATGGGTGTCCGCGAGACTGAGTTCCATCCCGGGTGGGTGGAAACAGTCCAGCGTCCAAGTCTAGCGTTTTTTCAGCTTCCTGTCACGAGCGGTGAATCACACTGCGGCCTGTGATGGAGCGAGCGAATCATCCCGCGGAATGAGCGCATTTCGCGGCGAAAACCACGTGATCCACGAGTTTGTGATCGCTCGGGTCACCATGTACAAACCGGTCACCAAACCAATGAGTACCGCTACCGCCGCGGTCTCACTCAGGCGGGGACGAAGAAGCGTAAATCCCCACAGCGCGGGAAGCAGGATCGCGAGGTTGAGGAATGCTGCCTTTGCCAAGGAAGCTCCGCGCCCTGCGCCAATCAAGACACCGTCGAGCAGGAATGCGTGTGATTGCGCGGGGAAGAAGACCGCATTGACGATGACTGCGGGGATCGCCATGTGGCGGACGACGGCCTCGGAAACGAAGAAGGAAGGGATCCACGGGGAAAGGGAAGCGGTGAGCGCGCCGATGATGACGCCCGCTCCGATTCCCCACCACGAGAGGGTGCGGAGCAGCGTGCGCAGCTGCGAGCGATCCCCCGAACCGATGGCGAATCCGACCAGAGTTTGCGAGGCGATAGCAAGGGAGTCGAGAAGGAAGAGCGGGATTTGCCAGGCCGACATGACGACTTGGTAGGCCGCGAGGCCGTTGACGCTGATCGCCGTCGCGCTCCAGATCGAGGTGAGGAAGGCCAGGCGAATCGCGACCGAGCGTGCCAAGAGAGGGCCGCCGACGCGCGCGGATTGGCGGATTCCTGTCAGTGACGGACGTAAAGAAACACCCTTGGCTCGCGCCGGTCGGGCGAGGATTGACACCAAGCTGATCGCCATGATTGTAGAGACGATCGAGGTTCCAATACCGCTACCGACAATCCCCAGATTGATCCCGTAGATGAGGAAAGCATTGAGGCCAACGTTGAGGAGGGCACCGACTCCTGCGGCGATGAGCGGGGTGGTCGTGTCCTTCATTCCGCGCAAAACTCCGGTGGCCGCCATGGTGATCAGCGATGCCGCAAGCCCTGGCAGTGATGCGTGCAGGAATGACGAGGCGTAGGGCATGATTTCCTCGGCTGCTCCCAGTACTCGCAACAGAGAAGTGCCGATAAGTGCGAGAACCCCTGCGAGTGTGATGCCGATGATGGCGGCCAGCCACATGGCGTGGACGCCGAGCTCGCGGGCGCGGCGCTCGTTTCCGGCTCCCATTGCCTGGGCGGTTTCGGCGGTGGTCGAGTAGGCCAAGAAGATCGACATGCCGTAGACCGTGTTGATCACGATCATGGCAAGTGACATGCCGGCGATTTTTTCGGCGCCGAGGTGACCAACCATTGCGGAGTCGATCGTGAGGAAAAGTGGCTGCGCAATTGTTGCGCCTAGGGTGGGGATTGCGAGGGAGAGGATTTGGCGTGTCAGGCTGGGCTTTTTGCTGTGAGTTTGTGCGGATTCATCGCGCTTAACTGGGGAAGTGCTGGAAATATCCTCGGATGCGTCAGTGAGTGTCGGTTTATCCACGGAAGTGGATTCATCTGTGGATAAAGCCTGTTCAGAGCACTCTTGTGCAGTTGATGCAGCCTGGTTGTGGATCGCGAGTTGTGACTCGGGTAAACCTTCAATCTGCGATTGAGACATGTCTTTTCGCTGATCGGCGCTATCCACTGATTGTCCCTCCACTTTTTATCCACAGACTGTGTACACATCTGTGGAAAGATCATACTCGGAAAATGGCGGCTTTCTGAGGAAAGCCCAAACTGAAGGCAAGCTGAGAATAGGCTTGTGAAAGACGCTTCATCCACAGGTCATGTGGAAGACACGCGGTGCTATCCACAGAGTATCCACAATCCGTCCACATTCGTGTTGAACTTGAGAGTGGCAGTGGCGCTCGCTTGGCAGTAGGCTCGCGTGTACGCGCTTTGCGTTTAACCCCCATCCACATGCGCACAATCCGCCTGAGGAGAGCTTCACACATGGCATCGGAAGACTTCGATCGCACCCCACCCCAAGACATCGACGCAGAGATGTCCGTCTTGGGTTCCATGATGCTCTCCAAAGAAGCAATCACCGATGTCAGCGAAGAAATTCGTGGAAGCGACTACTACAAGCCTGCCCACGAAATCATCCACAACACGATCATCGACCTCATGGGCCGGGGCGAACCCGCGGACGCAGTGACAGTCGTTGGCGAACTCCAAAGGCAAGGCGATCTGTCAAGAGTTGGCGGGGCCTCGTACATCCACAGCCTGATCGCATCGGTTCCTACCGCAGCAAACGCGGGCTACTACGCGCGAATCGTGAAAGAGCGCGCGATCTTGCGTCGCCTCGTCACTGCGGGCACGCGAGTCGTCCAGCTCGGCTACGCGGACGCCGGTGGCGATGTCGATGAAATCGTCGACAAAGCACAGGCGGAGATCTTCGCCGTCGCAGAACGCCAAGCGCAAACCGACTATGTGTCGATGGCCGAGATGTCCGAAAACATCCTCACCGAGCTCGAAAAGATCGAACTCAACCAGGGCAAGGTCGCCGGCGTCCCCACCGGATTTGTCGACCTTGATCGAATGACCGGTGGTCTGCGAGGCGGGCAGATGATCATCGTTGCGGCGCGTCCTGCGATGGGTAAGTCCACGCTGGCACTTGATTTTTGCCGCTCCGCCTCCATCAAGCACGACATCACATCGGTCATCTTCTCGCTGGAAATGTCCCAAAACGACATCGCCATGCGTATGCTCTCCGCCGAGTCCTCGGTCTTCATGAGCAAGATGATGAAGGGCGAGATGACCGAACGCGATTGGCGCAAGGTTTCGGAAACGACGGGGAAGATCTCCGAAGCCCCGATCTTCGTCGACGACTCAGCGAATGTCACCATGACCGAGATTCGCTCGAAATGCTACCGACTCAAGCAGCAGCACAATCTGGGCCTGGTCGTCGTGGACTACCTCCAGCTCATGACAACGGGTAAGCAGGTTGAATCACGTCAGCAGGAAGTTTCTGTTCTGTCGCGAAACCTCAAGCTTCTGGCCAAAGACCTCGATGTCCCGGTCATCGCTGTCGCGCAGCTGAACCGTGGTCCCGAAGCGCGAACCGATAAGAAACCGATGATGAGCGACCTGCGTGAATCGGGCTCACTCGAGCAAGACGCGGACATCATCATCCTCTTGCACCGGCCCGAATACTACAATCCTGAGGATCGTCCGGGCGAAGCCGACATTATCTTGGCAAAGCACCGTAACGGTGAGACCGGAACAATTCGCGTCCTCTTCCAAGGACACATGGCGCGCTTTGCGAACTTCACCTCTCGCGAGGAACCCGCCTAATGTACGACCTCAATTCGATCACCCCCGCCCAAGCTCAAGACCCGACGATGCCGCCCGAACTCATGGCGCAACTCGCGGCCGAGCGCCCTGACCTTCGTCGGCATCTGCTGAAAAACCCCAGCCTGTATCCACAGTTGCGCCAGTGGATCCTTGACTCTTCCGGGGGAACGCTCGAACCGCAGATTCAGTACACCTCGAACATGCCGATTGGCCCGAGCGCTTCCGAAATGGGTATGCCCCCGGCCATGGGGACACCGATCATCGATTACGGCGTCCAGGCAGCGCCAACAGCACCGCAGCAGCTTCAGCCACCTCAGTCTGAACCTGCCCAAGGCACAGCACCGCAGTACGCTCCAACGGCGATCCCCACCACGGCCTCGTCAGGTGAAGCCGTGGATTGGAGCTGGCGGGAAACGGCGAATAGCGGTCCACTCAGCGACCTCGAGGCCTTCGCAAACGGAACGCGCTCGCGAAAGCCTCGCGGGGAAAAGAGCGTGCGAAACCGCGTGATCGCGGGGATCGTGGTGGCGATTATCGTCGCAGTGGGCGTCGTTATTGCCTGGCGCGTCGCATTCTGATCACGCCGTCGACACTGAGCAGAGCAAGGGCGACCCAGACAATTCCGGTCGCGATCCAGCGCGTCGGTTCCATGTACTCGTGGAAGATGCACACGCCAATGACCAGCTGGATGCTCGGGGAAATGTACTGAAGGAAGCCCAAGAGACCCAGGGGGAGTCCCTGCGATGCCTTGGCGAATGTGATGAGCGGAATGACGGTCAGGATTCCCGCTCCGATGAGCATTGCCAGGTGAAGCTGCCAGGACATCGCACTATCGCCGGCGCGCTGAAGGGTATGGAATGACGTCGATTGGTGGGCAACAAGGTAGGCGTAATAAATCCCTAAAATCGGGATGACGACCGCGGTTTCAATGGCCATTCCATCGAGGGGAGCAACCTTGAGTGCGACCTTCTTTTTCACCAGTGAGTACAGGCCGAAGGATGCGGGAAGTGCGAGCGAAATCCACGGGAGCCGGCCGAGCCCCACGATGATGACAATCACTGCAAGAACGCCTAGGCCAAGAGCAACGCCTTGAAGGCGCGAGATTCTCTCGTGGAGAACGACCATCCCCAGGGCGACCGTGAAGAGGGGATTGATGTAATAGCCGAGCGCGGCATCGGTCGTGTGGCCAATGAGGATCGCGTAAATATAGGTCGTCCAGTTGATGACAACCAGGAAACCTGCGGCGGCAAGCGGCGCCATGAGCGCGGGAGTGCGGATCACGCGCCACATTCTGGGAAGGGAGCGAGTCAGTGCCAGTGCAATCAAGCAGGCGATGAAGGCCCATAGCGCTCGGTGAACGATGATTTCCAGCGAGCCGGCCGGTTCAAGAAGGTGGAAGTACAGCGGGAAAAATCCCCACATGACGTGAGTGCCGATACCTAAAGCAAGGTATTTTCCGAAGTGCTCGTTTCGTGTGGGATGTTCGCTGGCCATAGGTGCAGCGTAACGGTTTGGATGAAAGGGTGCCCGGCGGCGAAGGGGGATTCGGGCGTGGGCTACCCTAATGACATGTTCATACGCCCCGCCACTTCCGAGGATCTGGATTTCATCGAGTCTGCTTTTGACCACGCCCGCGAATTCATGCGGGCGAACGGTAATCCGACGCAGTGGCCCAGTGATTACCCCAACCGTAGTGACGCGCTCAGGGACATTGAACGAGGCGAGTGCTTCCTTGTTTGTGATGAACAAGGGCCTTTGGCAGTGTTTAGTTTCGCTCGCGGGCCGGAAGAGGAGTATTCCCAGATTGATGGTGCGTGGCACTTC
>ERZ773050.682-NODE-682-length-19163-cov-21.637063_pt1 | contig 19163 bp, 19 predicted proteins | sample MGYA00580632_ERZ773050 | MGnify/ENA primary metagenome ERZ773050 (study PRJEB29015, sample SAMEA2738123) | human oral metagenome | biome: human oral; feature: human-associated habitat; material: saliva | place: China | collected 2166 ... | reverse complement strand
CCGCCGACTTCATCGCGTTTGCGAACCCGACGTGGGCGCTGGGCGATGGCGACGCCGACATGCACGAGCTGTTCCTGTCGAACTTCTTCGCCCAGACCAAGGCCCTGGCCTTCGGTAAGACCAGCGAGGAGGTGCGCGCCGAGGGCACGCCCGAGGCCATCGTCTCCGCCCGCGTGTTCACCGGCAACCGTCCCACGACGTCGATCATGGCCCCCGCCCTGACCCCCTCGGTCCTGGGCCAGCTGATTGGCCTGTACGAGCACATCACCTTCGTGGAGGGTGCCGTGTGGGGCATTGACTCCTTCGACCAGTGGGGCGTTGAGCTGGGCAAGGTCCTGGCCAAGCAGATCCTCCCCGCGATCGAGGGCTCGTCCGAGGCCCTGGACGCGCAGGATCAGTCCACCCGCGCTCTCATCGAGTACTACCGCGCGAATCGCACGAAGTAGTCTCATCTGAGCGATACTCGGGGGGCCGTGCCGTGTGTGGCACGGCCCCCCCCGACGAGCATTTGGGGAAAAGAGAAACGGTGCGAACTTAGTAAAGTATCCGTGATGCTATGTCGACGCGCGTAGTTTCTTTCTCAACCAGGTCACTACGGGGATTTTGTAATGCATAGCATTAGCAACTTGGGGATTTTCCGCAGAGGCTTGTTCGATTCGGTACCACTCCTTATCGCTGAGCGCACCGAGAGACGCGATGACGTTGGCAATGCATCGCGTGTTTCGGAACGAGGAGGAATGCACCAACGCATCAAGAAGCGATGTCTTCGTTTCTTCGCGTGTCTGAGTCTCAGATAACAGCCAAGAAGCCACCATCTGTGCAGTCCGTTCTGAGGATTCGGTGTCGAGAACCTCGAGGTCCTGCCGGGCCGCGAGGAAGCCAACGGATCTTTCCTCGCCGTCATACCGTATCCACAGGACCGGTAGATTCCGTCCGATTGCCCATCCAATCTCCTGTTGGCACCACGCGCTCTTCGTGTAGCCAGTCGTGCCGATGCATAGAAGAGCAGAACTAGCTTCAAGGTGTTCGCGGATCGTCAATGCCCAATCTGCGCCTGGACGGATTGAGTGTCTGGCCATGGTTGCGTCGATGCCCAGGATTCTCAGTTCGCCTTGAAGAGCCGACGCGTAGGCGTCGCCTTGTTCGTCTTCGTGGTAGCTCAGGAACGCTTGCATGTGCTCTCCTGATGGTGTCAGTGGTCCGCGTTGTGGCAGTGCGCAGGTGACGAAGCGAGCCCCTTTGCGAGCAAGGTGCCAAGCTCGGATGCTCGCTGCGTGGTTGCGAGGAGCCGTAGGTCATCCTCGGACAGCCCGGTGCGCGACGGATCAAATCTCTCTTTGATCTCCTCAAGTGAGCTCCGATAGTTCTTGCACTGCCTCGTCTCCGTCAGGGCGGCATCTGCAATTGGCAGATCAGGTCCGAGACCGAGCTCGCGTGCCAGAAGAGCAGCCGCACCACCGAATCCTCCCGCGACAAACAGGGGCTGACCTTTCCGAAGCGTATGTAGTGCTTCCTCGATGATTCCCGGATAGTCGCCAATGTATCCGTTCGGGTTTTCCGGCGACTGCCGTAGAGTCTTTCCGCCGATCAACAGGCGAGCGTTGCAGAAATGGGGGAGAGCCTCCCTGATGCGCGTCAGTGCGCGCTTGGTTTCTTCAGCTGTCCCTTCCCACGGGTTGAAAGCCTTGAGGTCGTCGTTCATGTTGCCCTCTTTGTCGAGGACGCTGATCGATGCGTATGGAGCGAAATGATTGGCTGCGCGGTCGAGTCTCTCGATGGAGGCCGTGTCTCGCAGAACGACATGCGGGACGGTGAGACTAAACATTTTTTCGTAGTGGAGGCTCTCTACCTGCGAAGGAGTGGTGCTGTGGCGTGCGTAGGCCTTCACGGAAGTGGTGTAGCTTGCGACGGTATCCATGATCGCGTTTGTTAGATCCGGAACGTGTGTCCCCGGAGCGCCGGCGTAGAGGATGCTTCCCCCGCCGATCAGCACCATTTGTGCTACCTCAGCGACTGCACTCTCAAGATGTGTGGGGCTCAGGCCAATGCGGTCCAGATCTTCAGACAAGGCCATTGAGATTCCGAGTTTCTTGCCTATGAGCGGGCGATCTCGCGAGAGGATCGGGGTTGTTAAAGTGGGTTCACAGCGGCCAAACGTGCCACCTGCAGCGAAGAATGAGCGCGGTGTCAACAAATGCACCTGCCCATTGTCGTAACCTGCCTGCTCACAGAGGGCGACCAAGAATTCTTGCTCAGCGGGAAGAAGCGGTGGATCGGGGTGGATGAGCCACAGGTGATGATCGTCTTTAAACTTGTCCCGGTGCTCCTGGATGACCTTCAGCAGTATCGCAGGCTCGGGCGGGGAAGGGGGTGCGCTATCGAAGCCGGGGTGATTCGCGGATTTGGGTTCGGTTGTACTATTGGTGGCAGCGTACACTGCTGCGGGGATTTCCTGGCAGCGCCAGAGGGCAAATTTGAGGGTCTCGTCAACGAGACGATTCAGAGCAGAGATGATGGCGTTGTCAGTAGCATCTGCTGTCTGATTTCCCTCTGTGGGGTTCTGCCCTTCAAGAATCTGCGGATATGCGACCGTCGGGACGTGATCGAGCAGGAAGGACCCGCGCGACTCTCCAGCGTTCAGTGCTGAGAGGCAGACGATGGGCATACCCGCTTGTTTTGCCTCGAATACTTCCCGTTGTGTCCACTCGCGGCTTGAGTAGCTATCCGTGCGCACCATGAGGAGCGCACTCGTGCGGGCTCGTTCTCGTATTGAGGAGTTCCACTCACTGTCCGCTTGGATGTCGTATACGTCGAAAAAAGCATCTAGCCGAGTCTGTTGTGCGATGGCCTTCACCTTGGCGATGACTCCCTGTGGGGTGTTGCCCGTGAGGTCATTGGCGGGGATGTCCCCACGGGCATGCGAGATGAATACTCGGAGGCGAGGACTTTCCGATGAGGACAGCATTCCCGTCTGCTTCCATAGAAGGCGTTGGACGATGGCTTGTCCGACATCGCGAGTCAGCGCTCCGGCAGCGTATGCATCGTCGTGAAGGACCATGCCCTGCCGATCCGTGAGGGAGCTGATGACTTCGCCGGATGTATTGAGGCCCTTAGTGTCGATGATGGGCACTACGAGCAGATGGGGTGAGTGAGAGGCCAATGTGTCGTCGCGAACCGTGCACAGACTCCTCAGGTAGGAAGCCCAGTCGCTGTTGTTGTCGTGTGCCGCGCTGATCATGTGGCGGCCGATGACTGGAATGATGACCGTGAATGGAGAGGCGGTGTTGGCTGGCGTGCGCCGGTCAGAAATGTCTGTGCTGTCGATCCCGTTACCGACTTGTCTGTCGCGCGTTGCAATGGGACAGGGGGTCTCGGTCTCGGGGGTTAGGGGAAAGGACCGAGAGAAAACCTCGATTGCGCTGCCGGCTAGACCAGAGAAGTGCTCAGAGTGGTAGTGCGTGACCAGCTCGTTGAACACGTCCTTACCGGCATGGTCGCGAGGATGCCAGACGACGTAAATGTCGAGAACTGTTGGGGAGGGGGCTGCGAGTTCTTGCTCTCCAACGGCGGGGGATATGTTGTCTGTCATGCTGTGTCATTGTAGGCTCATCGCTCCTGTGTGACAAGCTAGTTCGGTCTGCCATCCAAAGGATTTGTCTTGGTATGTAACCTGGGTGCTTGCCGGTGTGCGCAGGATCAGTCGACTCGAGCTCTCATTGAGTACTACTGTGCGAACCGCACGAAGTAGTCTCGCCTGAGCGATACTCGGGGGGCCGTCCCGTGTGTGGCACGGTCCCCTCTGTGTTATCGGGTTGTGCGCCGACGCCAGTAGCCGATCAGGCCGACCGTTAGCGCGGGCGCCCACAGGGTCAGCATGGGCGCGTAGGCTCCGACCAAGACTGCAAGCTGCCAGCCGTTCATGCCATCCGAGGGTGTCGCTCCCTCGGCCAGGCCCAGCCAGACGGAGCCGACCCTGATCAGGAGGGTGGCGTTGATGTAGTAGAGCAGGGCGTTGCCAACCCCTCCGATCACGAGGGGCAATCCCCTGGGGATCTCGCGTCCACCGAGGAAGGGAAACCAGAGGGGAACGCGTTCGCCCCAGGGGTAGATAAGGCCCAGACCCAGGGTCCCAGCGAGGACCTGGATGGCCTCGAGACCCAGGACGTAGGCGATGGCCGAGGCGTTGGACCTGAAGAACTCTGCCTGGGAGAAGCCAAGGTCCACGCCGCAGAGCATCGCGATCCTCCACGCCACGGGCGCGAGGGCACTGATGAGGGCCGTCCAGCAGGCGATTCTCGCCCAACGCTGGGGTGGACGCCACGTGGTGGGGTCTTGCCCCGTCCGAGCGCGCATGCGTCACTCCCAGCGGAAGAAGCGCGCCGCGGCCGCGGCGCATACGGCGCCGAAGACGACCAGGACGAGAGCGGCCGCCCAGTGCTGGCCCCACCCGTCGCCCGCCCACAGGCCCTGCGTAAGGTAGGTGAGCTGGGTCATCGGCGAGTACTTCGCGATGGAGAGGATTCCGGGAGGCAGCATCGCGAGGGGAACCGCGGCGCCCGAGGTGAAGATCAGCGGGTACATGAGGATGTTGCCGAGCCCCTGGGCGGCGCCTACGTTGCGGAAGCGCCCGGCGATGAGGTATCCCACGGCCAGGAACGCCGCCAATCCCAGCATCGTCGCAGCCAGCGCGGAGATGAAAGCGCCGACCGATGCGGGTCGGACCCCGAAGCCGAGGATCGCGATGGCGTACATGGCGGCGAAGGACACCAGGCCGAGGACCAGCCGCGAGATGATGTCGGCCGCCAGGTAGAGGGCGGGGTTGAGTGGGGTTGCGCGGAAGCGCCGCAGTACGCCAGCTCCCCGCTGGGTCACCAGGTCGACGGGGACGATGATGAGAGCGGTGATCGCGATGACGATTCCGGGGAACGCCGTGAAGTTCGCCTCAAGGAATCCTTTCCCGCCGAACTCGGGAACCGGGTCGTTGCCGAAGATGAGTCCCATGCACCCGATGAACGCGGGGGCGAAGAGGACCATGAAGATGACGGAGACGGGTTCGCGGAGCGTGCGCAGAGCGGTGACGCGGCACAGTTGGATGAAGGTGGTCATGGCTCATGCCTCCTGACGCATGTCGCGGCCGGTGAGGGCGAGGAACACGTCCTCCAGGCCGGGGGAGCTTGTCTGGATGTTGGCGACCGTGGTGTCGGTGGCCTCGATGGCCTCAACGGCAGCCTGAGGGATGCCCGTGCCCGACCACAGCATCGAGACGGAGGTTCCGGCGATCGTGACGTCGCTGATGCCGTCGATGCCCTCCAGGACGTTGGGGGCGATCTGACGGGATGTTCGCAGCTGGACCTTGGTGCCCTGCGCGATGGAGGCGATGAGCCCCGGCACGGTGTCGAGTGCGATGAGCCTTCCGGAGTCGATGACGGCGACTCGGTCGCACAGGGCCTCGGCCTCCTCCATGTAGTGGGTGGTCATGACCACCGTGGCGCCGCCCTGGCGGATGGAGCGCACGACGTCCCACATGGCCAGGCGCGCCTGGGGGTCGAGGGCGGTGGTTAGTTCGTCGAGGAAGACAAGTTCGGGTTTGCCCAGGAGTGCGAGCGCGATGAATACCCGTTGGCGCTGTCCTCCCGAGAGCTTGTCGACGTAGGAACGTCCCTTGGCGGCGATGCCTAGCTCTTCGAGGAGCTTGCCGGGGTCGGCGGGGTCGGTGTACATGGAGGCGAAGAGGGCCATCGCCTCGTTGACGGTGATCTTGGGCGGCAGGGCGGCGGTCTGCAGCTGGACGCCGATGCGTTCGTGCCATTGCCTGGTCGGGTGGGAGGGATCCTCTCCGAGGACGCTGATGTCGCCGCTCGTGGGTCGGCGCAGGCCCTCGAGGCATTCCATGAAGGTCGTCTTTCCCGCGCCGTTGGGGCCGATGATTCCGAAGATCTAGCCGGGCAGGACCTCCAGTGACACGGAGTCGACGGCAGTGAGGTCACCGTAGCGCTTGGTGACGTCCGATGCGCGGATTGCTGGGGTGGTCATGACTTCTCCTGAGGGTGTGGAGGGGGTGGTTACGAGGCGGTGGTCTCGTCTTCGGGATCGTTGTCCGCCTCGGGGGGCGTGCCGCCCGCCATGGTTGTGCGCACGAGGGCGGCGATGGGGTTGGTGTCCGCGTGCTGGGCGAGGAGGATGGAGAGTGGGATGAGGGCGAGCCCCTGGGCGGGGTCGGTGAGGACGACCAGCTGGTCGCCGGGCTCGAGGCCGAGGGCCTTGCGCGCTTGAGCGGGGATGGAGACTTGTCCTCGGGTGCCAACGGTGACGGTTCCGAAGAATCCGCGTCCGCCGGGGCCGTAGTGCGCGGGGTTGCGTGGTGTCATGTGTGTGTCCTCTCCATCAAGTCGGATAAACCATGCAAAACACGTATACATGTATTATCTGCCTCGGAGAGATTCTCGTGTGAGCATTAAATTGTGATTTAGAACATGCTCTATGGTGATTGTGTGAGCTCTCCGGGCATGTAGCTGACGCCTTGGGGCACTATCCGGTGTCCCAAGGCGTCAGCAAGCGCGTACTATGCCCGGCTTCTCAGGTAGGCGCGGTGCCTGGCCAGGAGAATGGCCCCTCCTACTCCCGCAGCCACGACGAGGCCAAGAAGACCCGATTGTGCCCCCGAGTTTGCGAGCCTGGGGCCCTCGCCCGAAGGGAGAGGCGTCTCGGGGTGGCTCGCGCTTGGGCTTGGCTCACTCCGTGCTAAGGAACGCGGAAAACGCAGCTTGGACTACACCAAGCGGTGGTCCGAGGTCGGAAACGGATACAGAGCGGTCAAACGGAAAGCCTCGTCCTCGCGCGTCGGCCAGAACACCCCCGCGTCCTCGACCTCGGTCCCGGTGTTTGGTAGGACGTAGTCAATGCGCAGGTTCCCCGGCCGCGGAGTGTCGTTAAAGTCGCCGGTATCGTACTTGGGCTCCGTCCTATGCTCCAGGTTTGCGCCTCCCTGAAGCTCGGCTTCGCGCTGGCCTCCCAGTGAGGTCGGCGCCGTGTCCAGCACTCGGGAGTTTGTCAGCAGCTGATCGATGGCCCCCGGATACGAGTCGCCGTCGAGGGGGTCAGAGTTGTAGTCCCCGAGGATCACGAAGTTGGCATCGGTGGACAGGCTGCCCCTCACCCCGGCATCGTCGTACAGGTAGTCGGCCCGGTTCGCCACTTAGTCGGCCCACAGCCGGATCTCGTCGAAGTTGCGTCTCTTGTTGCGCTGCTCGGCTCCGTCGAACGACGGCGGGGTCGGGTGCGCGGCCAGGACGTGGATCGTCGTGCCGTTAACGTCCACTGGCAGATCCACGTGTGTCTTGGACGACAGGGGGAAACGCTGAAGAACCTCCTCGGAGTACCAGCCGGTGCTGTCGGCGTTGGAGGGCAGCAGCGCGCCCGGCATATCCCTCCACAGGAAGTGCTGGAAGGTGCGAACCTGCTCCGCTTTGATGGGGTACTTGGAATAGACGACGAAGCCATACTGGCCCGGGAACTTTCCGAAACCCCATGCGTCGGCGGGGCCGGTCGTGGTCCCGTCCCCGTCCAGGTCGAAGCCGCTGGGCTCGCCCGTGTTCACTGGGCCCGACCAAGCATAGGGGTAGGACACCGGTTGCGCGCCGTTGTGCGGGACCTCAAGGTAGTTCGAGCGAAACAGGTCGACTGCCGCGCCGCTGGCATCGTAGTCGAACTCGTTGATGAGCAGGATATCGGGATCTACACGCTGGATGGTTTCCGCGACGTTGGATGCCTGGGCGTTGTGTGGGGTGGCAAGGTCGTTGATGAGCTCACCGGGTGCCTCTCGGTTGAGGCTGGCGTTGAAGGTGGCGACCGTGAGGGAATCGGTCGTGACCGGCTGGACTGAGTCGGCGAAGGCGGGGTCGGCCGACGCGAAGCAGAGGGACAGGGATAGGAGTGCCGCGATGGCGAGCGAGAGGGGTTTCATCATTGAATCTCCTTCATCACCTTTGAGATGGATGTCACAAATGGTAGATCCTTGGGGGGACAACAAACAAAGACGCGGTAGTGCCGCTAGGCCGGGGCGCTAGCCTGGGTGTACCGGCGCGGCCGCGCTTGAACGACGCTGAATCGAGGTTGTCATGGTGTCAACGCTGTCCCTGGTGTGCATGGGCTTGACGGCCCTGGCTGCCGTCGTCCTACCCGTCGTCCTCGTCATCCTCGGCCGCCGCAGGTGGCACTTCTCGCTGTGGTCGTGCGCGGTCGGCGCGCTTGTCTTCGTCGTCGCGGTCCTGATCCTCGAATCGGCGACGCACTCGCTCGTTTTCGCTGCCGCGCCGATCCTGCGAAGCAATCGCGCCCTCTACGTGCTCTACGGATCGCTCGCCGCGGGAGTGTTCGAGGAACTTGGGAGGGTCTGTGGCTTTGCCGTGCTGCGCAGGAGCGGCCGCGGACCCGACGACGTTGGGCGCCCCATCGGGGCGGGCATCGGGCACGGAGGCATCGAGGCGATGGCGCTCGTGGGCGTCGCGATGATCTCCAGCATCGTGACCTCCGTGAGCATCATCAACGCGGGAGCCAGCGACGCCTTCCTCTCCCGCCTACCCGAATCCCAGCGCGACGCGGTTGCCCATCAACTCGAATCGCTGATCAGTACCCCCACGCCGTTCTACCTGCTCAGCATTGGCGAACGCGCCATCGCCATCGCCTTGCACATCACCCTGTCGGTCCTGGTGTGGATGGCGTTCACCGCGCGTATCCGCCGCTGGTGGATCTTCGGGGCGATCCTCGCCCACGCCCTGGCAGACGTCGGTGCAGCCCTGTACCAGGTCGGGTTGCTGAGCGTGATCGCCGTGCAGGCCTGGGCGTTGGTCGTCACCGTTATACTCGCTGTGGTGGTGCGGCGGATATACCGGTCCGCCGAGCCTCCGAGACCTCGTGAGGGCGCCAAGGCCTCGTGAGGGCGCGGCGCGAGGACCGGGAAGGCAGGTCGCTCACGCGGGAATGTCGCGCACGCGGTAGGCGATCAGTCCTCCAGCGCAGCAAGCGATTCCAACCCCAAGCTGGACGGCCATGGGCAGCCAGTGGGTCTTTCCCCACGGATCGGCCACGTGCCCGAGAATGGAGAGGTCCTGCGCCCACTTTGGCAGGTCCATGAAGCCTCCGAAGATGCGAGCGAAAGAACTCCATGCGATGAGCGCCCACGCCAGGGAGCGCCACCGCGGGGCTGCTCCCACCAGGCCGGCGGTGAAACCAATCGCAGCCGAGAGGCCGGGAAGGTGACTCACGGCGAAGACGAACGCTCGGCCGGGAGCGTGCTCGTCGCTCAACTGCAGCGCCGTGGACGCGGCCATCGCCGCCCCCGAGGCGAGCAACAGCAGGAAGCCGACCGCTATCGCCTCCGCGAGCGCTGTGAGGAAGATACGCGTGCGTGAGACGCCGCACGCGATGGTGATCTCGGCGAGGCCATGCTCCTCTGAGGTGAAGAGGGCCAGGATACGTTGCACCGTTGCGACCGCCACGACGGAGGCCATCACGACGGTGAGCAGCGTCGTGTACTGAACGATCGGCTCGGCCTGCGGGACCGCGACGTCGAGGTAGGCTGCGCTGGTCGGGGTGCTCTCGATCAGCTTCGTCAGCCCGCTGGCCATCGAACCAAAGAGGGAGCCGAGCAGCACGACGGCCAGCGCCCAGGCGGCCAGCCTGCGGGCGCCGAGGCGAGCGGCGAGGTCGGCCGCCCCTCGCAAGCGCCACCTTCGGCGCGACGCAGACCTTCCCGTGAGTATTCCAGCCAGGAGTTCACGGCGGGAGTGAAGGAACGCCGCTAGCGCCACCGCAGCCCCGATCGCAGCGGCGAAGACCGCGAAGGCCCACGCGTGCAGGCCGTCGAAGGGATTGACGATGTCGCGCCAGGCCGTTGGGCTGAGCCAACGAACCCACGCGAGCCCGGTCTTGTCTGCCAGGACGCGAAGAGCGAACGATGCCCCGAATATTGCCAGTCCCAGGCCTCGGGCCGTGGAGACGTCCGGAACCAGCTGGCAGAGGATCAATGAGATCGCGCAGAAGGCTAGGCCCTGCGCGGCGACAACTCCTCCGAACGCGATGGAACCGGGCAGGGGAGTCTGCCCGGCGGCGCTGTTCACGCCCACCAGAGACACCGTCATACCTGCCCCCGTGAGCGTCATGACGCCCAGGAGCCACAGTGCCGCCGATGCGAAGGGCGTCCAGCGCCCGGCGCCCGCTCCGAGCGCCACCTCGACGAGTCCCTCCTGCTCGTCGCGCCTGGCCAGCGCGGTTGTGAGCATGATCGCCATGATGGCTACCAGGTACAGGATGTAAGCGCCGTCGAGCCAGCTGACGAAGCTGCCGAGCTCCGCGCTGTTGGGAACGGGACCAAAGAGGAGGCTAACGCCGGGCGCGTTGCGCATCTGGGCAAGGAGCGCGCTGCGCTCAGCGGAAGAGGGGTAGAAACGCTCCAGGGCAATCGGGTGCAACAGGAGGAATGCCCACAGGGGCAACATCCAGGCGATTGCTTTCCACCTGTAGCGCCTGTTTGCCAGGGACAGATAGCGCGTGAGTCCTGTGACGGTACTCATTGCGGGGCTCCCGAGTGATCGCAGTAGTGGCTCATGAACAGGTCCTCCAAGCTTGTCGGTTCCACCTGGATGTCCGTGATTCCCAGCCCCGCGATCGCGGCAAGGACCTGGGGTACTTGGGACGAGGCAACGTGGGTCTCCAAGCGGGTGCTGGTCGTGCGCACGGGGGAATTAAGGGTGGACAGTCTCGCCTCCAGGTTCAAGCGCCGCTCATCGCCCCGCGCGATTCCAACGCGGATGGAGGTCTGGGCGAGGGAGCGCAGGCGCGCAAGATCGCCGCTTTCTACGGTGCGACCGTCCTTGATGATGGTGACGTGGGTGCACAGTTCCTGGACCTCGGCCAGGATGTGGCTCGACAGCAGGACGCTCTTGCCCTCGTCTGTGGCCTCCCTAATGGTCTCGGTAAAGACTCGCTCCATGAGAGGGTCAAGCCCCGATGTCGGCTCGTCGAGGATGAGGAGGTCGACGGGGGCCGACAGGGCCGCCACGAGCGCGACCTTCTGGGCGTTGCCCTTGGAGTAGGTGCGCACTCGCTTGGTGGGATCCAGGTCGAAGCGCTCGATCAGCTGATCCTCGCGTGCCCGGTCGCGTGAGCCGCGCAGTCCGGCAAGGGTGTCCAGCACCTGCCCGCCGGTGAGGGTTGGCCACAGGTTCACCGACCCTGGAACGTAGGCGAGGCGCCGGTTGATCTCGGAGGCACTGTGGGCGGGGTCCATCCCCATAACCCGAGCGTAGCCTGAGTCCGCTCTGTACATGCCGAGCAGCACTCGGATCGTCGTGGATTTTCCCGCACCGTTGGGGCCGAGAAAACCGTGGATCTGGCCCTTCGCGACCCCCAGGTTGAGGCCGTCCAAGGCCTTGACCCTCCCGAAGCTCTTGACGAGGCCCTTAGCCTCGATGAGTTCAGACAATGTCCCAGTCCTTTCCTGTTCTTTCCTCAAGTACCGGACCGAACTCTGGGTCTTCGCGAACGCGACGAAGCAACAGCTCGATGACTCGTCTCTGATCCGGCTCGGGGTAGCCAATCTTGGACAGACGGGCCACCCGTTTCCATAAGAGGTGTCCTGGCCCGCCACTGGGCAGGTCGCGTAGCATTGCCAGGGCGGTCGACCTGTTGCGCTCAAGGACTGCCCACTCGGTCTCCTCAAGTTCCTTGATGACGCGCTCCCTCTCCTCGTCGTCATAAGCATTGGGGTAGCGGTTGCGGTCGAGCTTGGCGAAGACGGTCAACATGCTCGCCACCGCTCGGTGGTCCTCGTCGCTGAGTCCGTCAATGAAAGGACCCAGCGAGGCCGGAATGAGTCCCGAGATCGCCAGCACCAAGACCATGCGCCGGTCCGTGTGCACGATGGGCAGGGTGGCCGGGTCCTCAACGAGGACCTCGATGCGATCGTAGAAACGTTCGAGGACGACCGGGAGGGGAGAGAACACCTCGCCGGAGCGCACCCTGGCGACGAGTTGGTCAATCCTGCTGCGCTGATCCTTCAAGACCTCGATGCGGGCATCGATCTGGGCGCGGGTCGCCAGCAGGTCCGCCTCGATGTCGGTGCTCCCCCCGGTGGGGTGTTCGGGGAGCATCTGGGCGATCTTGGCCAGGGGGACGCCAGATTCGGCCAGCCATCGAATTCGCAGCAGGCGGGCCAAGTGCTCGATTCCGTAGTCGCGGAGTCCTCGAACGATTGGGGGAACGGCGAGCAGACCGAGGCGGTGGTAGTAGCGCACCGTCCGCGTCGTCGTCCCCGCCAGGTCAGCCAGCTCTTTGACTCTCATGGGACCCATGGAACACTGTGACCCTACGTCGCTGTCAAGGGGGCGAGTGAAAGCCGACACTCGTTGCCGTCGGTACCCGCCCACGCACGATTTCCGGGGCATTGTCCGGGGCACGGCGCCATCCCTTATCGTCTTGATTATCATGGAGCTATGAAAACTGTGGTCGTCGGCGCTGGGATTTCCGGGCTCGCGTGCGCGGACGCGCTCGCTCGGAGCGGCGCGGACGTGGAGGTCTACGAGGCGAGCGGGCGAGCGGGTGGCCGCATTGAAACGGCGACGGTCGCCGATTGTCGGGTTGAGGTCGGTGCGAACTTCCTGTCGTCAACCTATCGCGTCATGCCGCGGATTGCGCAGCGCCTGGGGGTGCCGCTGCGTCCCATTCGTTCGCGCGCAGGACTCATCGTTGACTCGGCGGCGCTCACCTACGCTCCCTCCGCTTATTCGATGGTGCGCGCCGGAGTGATCGGCTGGGGCGACGCCGCCCGGGCGGGCTGGCAGCTGGTCCGTCAGTTACCGCGCCTCGCTAAAGCAAACCCGGCTGACCCCGCCCAGTGGCGCGACATCGACGTGCCCGCCGATGAATGGTGTTCCGCTCGCTTTGGTCAGGCCTTCACGCATGCGGTCATTGGTTCCTCGTTTCGGGGCTACTACTTCCAAGATCTCGCCGACACCTCGGCCTCCGCGGCGCTCGCCATGGTCTCCTACGGTGCGCGTCCCTTCGTGACGCTCACCGCGGATCCCGGGCTTGAAGCGATACCCCAGGCGCTCGCCTCGGGCCTGACCGTTCACTACGACGCTCGCGTTGCTCGCGTCGAACGCGACGAGGCCGGCGCGGCTGTGGTTCTTTCCAACGGGACAACGGTCGAGGCGGACCGGGTTGTCCTGGCGGTGCCGGCTCCCGCTGCGAGGATCCTCCTCGCGGATCCCTCCCCGCTCGAAGGGAGTCTCCTGTCCACCCCCTATAGTTCCGGGCTGCTGGCGGTCCTCGCGTGCAGGCGTCGTCTCGAGGAACGGGAGCTGGGGGGCGCCTACGGCCTGCTCTCGTCGCCCAGCCAGGACGGTCCGATCGCGGCGCTGTGCGTGGCGAGCCGCGCGGGGCACGCGGCGCCCGGCTCAGACGCCTTGACCGTCATGTTCGACGGGCGGGTCGCCGAGCGCTCGATCTCCGTGGGGGAACCCGACGGCGAGGTGATGACTCGGGCGGTCGCGGCGCTGTGCGAGCTTGCACCCTCCCTGGAGAACGCGGTTGACCGGGAAGCGAGTCGCGTCGTGAGGATCCCCGCGGCGATGCCGACCTGTCGGGTCGGCCGATCCACTCAGGTTGGGCGCTACCGCAGCGAGCGCGGTGGCTCGGTGATTCTGGCGGGTGACTACTTGGCGTTCCCGTGGTCGGACTCGGCTGCCCTGACGGGGCTGTGGGCCGCGAACTGTGCGAGGGTATCGGGCGAGCGCGACTGAGGAACATGCGGTTGCGCCGAGTCGAGCGTGCGCGGGTCATCGCGTGTTAGCAAGATCTGTGGGGCGGTAGCGGTTTGTGGTGCTGGCGATCGTAACTGGCGAAGCTGTCGTGGGCTGCGTAGGGATAGTTTGTCTCGTGCCGTCTGGTGGTCCATTGTCTCGCACCTGTGGTGCCTGAAGAATCCGGCTTCATAGCACACCGTGTTATTACCGACGATGAGCGTCGGATAATTCATCATGTTTGTCGATTGAATAGCCCCACGCATGTTGAAGAAAGTATGTCAGATAATCAATGCGGTGAAGGTGGCAGTGCAGGGTTGAAGGTACGCGTATGCGCATCAAAGGGAATTTGTAGTAACTATCCAAAAGAGTTGTCTGATACTAATTGGAACAAAATTGTAATGCGAACTTTAGGCGCGCCTCTGTTTAGTCGTCAGACGACTGTTTTGCGCTTTGAGAGCCACGTCTCAGTGATCTTAGAATGCAAAATGAGCAAACAATTGGACCCAGATCGTCCGCAATATAGGCGACGTTAACGCGTTCCGCGCCAGTATTGATATAGGTCGATTTTGGACGAGTGAGGTCCGGAATTCTGAGAAATAATTTGGGACCAAGGTCAGGACAGGGTGCAAGCCTTGTCAATAACATTGACAGTACAAGGTCCCGCGAGTGCTGCTGGTGACCACGCTTCATGGTTAACGGTGATCAGAATAGTGGCTCAATGTCGACAAAATCGAAGATTATCCATTCATCGATGAAGATCGAATGACGGCTGTGGGGCGATGTCAACAACCTGATATTCCAGCCCCTTGAATTCATGAAAGGTGGTCGCAGTGCTGAGCATGCTCACTCAGGAGCGTCACGCGAATGATCTGACGCCTTCCCATCGCTTCTTCCTGCTCGTTCTGGTCTCCATCGGCAGTTCCATCATCTACACCCCGTCTACCTGCAGTACGTCTTTGAGGACCCGTTGGGTAAGGCGCTGATTGCCTCGAGTACGGATGCCACCTCACGATTGAGGACGGTCCCGCCATAGTGGCGCACGATCTGACCCGCCTGGGTCTCATGATCATCGGCGACGCCGCGGGCTTCACCCTCAACGCGGGCCTGACCATCCGCGGCATGGACCTGGCGGCTGGCTCCGCGCTGGCGGCTGCCGAAGCCATCGAGAAGGCCTTCCAGACCATGGACTTTGGCCAGCAGTCGATGGACCAGTACCGCGTCCTGCTCGACACCAGCTTTGTCGGCAAGGACATGGCGACCTATGCGAAGGCCCCGGCCTTCCTGGAGCACCCGCGCATGTACAAGGACTACGGCAAGCTCGCCGCCGAGGTGTTCTATGGCATCTTCAACCATGACCTGACGCCGAGGCGCCACATCCGCAAGGTCGGACTCGACGCCCTCAAGGCGTCGGGCCTGAAGCTGACGCTGATCATGGGCGATGTCCTCGTGGGCATCCGCGCCCTGTGACGGGATTTCTGAAAGGAGGACGAGCAATGGCTCAATTCGTCATCGAGAGTGTCCCCGCCCGCCTGGCTGGGAACACCTACTACCTGGATGAGGAAGAATCCCACATCGAGGTCAATCAGGAACTCGCTCGCGCCACTGGCGCTGGCGCTCTGCTCGAGCGTGTCTGCCCGGCAAAGGTGTACTCGGTCGAGGCCGACGGCACCGTCGGCGTTGAGTACGCGGCGTGCCTCGAGTGCGGCACCTGCCTGGCCGTGGCACCGAAGGGTGTGCTCAAGTGGCACTACCCGCGCGGTAGCTTCGGCATCATGTTCCGCGAGGGCTGATTCAAACCCCACAAGGCGTGGCCGAGAGTTGTGCCTGTGGTGAGGCGGTGGGAGCGTTAAGCTCCCGCCGCCTCACCGTTTGTGTATGGAGGTGAAGTGTCGCTTAGTGCTCGATGTGCTCGTGGCGCGCGTGCTCGGGGCATTCGAGCTGGAACGTGGAGTGCGCGATAGGGAAGTGGTGGCACGCGCATTCGCCCAGCTCGTGGACGATCCGGTCGCGCGAGGGGCCGTCGGCCTCGTGCATGACGGTCACGTGCGCCGTGACGGTGACCAGGTGCGAGGAGACTGCGGCCACGTGCAGGTCGTGCACGTCGAGGACGCCGTCGACGCCCATCATGTGCGAGCGCAGCTTGGCCACGTCCACGCTGGCGGGTGCCTGCTCCATGAGGATCGCAACGGAGCGGCGCAGAAGCGTGAGCGCTCGCGGTGCCATGAGGACGGCGATCAGGAGTGATGCGATCGCGTCGGCGCGGGTCCACCCGAAGGCCCACTCGGCGCCGGCCGCGACGATGACCGCGAGGGACCCGAGCGCGTCGTTCGCGACCTCCAGGAACGCAGCGCGCATGTTGAGGCTCGCCTCGCGCCCGCCCGCGAGGATCACCAACGACGCGACGTTCGCGACCAGGCCGATGACGCCGACGAGGAGCATGGGGCCGGCCTCGACCTCGGGCGGGGATACCAGGCGCCACGCGCCCTCCCACGCGACCATAACGCAGATGACGAGGAGCATGCCGGCCTGCAGGGCGGCGGCCAAGACCTCGGAGCGCGCCCACCCCCACGTGTGCTTCTCGTCGCGCGGGCGGCGCATGAGGCGCGTGGCGATCAGCGCGATAACGAGGCCGGAGGCGTCCACGACCATGTGCCCCGCGTCCGCCGCCAGCGACAGGGAGCCCGACCAGAAAGCACCGACCAGCTCGGCGACAACGACGGCACCCGTGACCGCGAGCGCCCACCCCAGGCGTGCCGCAGACGCCGACGAATGGGAGTGATCGTGCGAGTGCGTGCCGTGCTCGGTGCCCGGAGAGTGCGCGTGATTGTGGGAGTGGGCCACGGCCTCGTCGACGTGGGACGAGGCGGGGGCGGGCTTCTCTGACCCGGTGCCGCCGGGCGGGGGCGAAGGGATAGTGCGCGACATGCCCCCACTCTACGACCCTGTCACGCCGAAAGACAGATCCCGCACCAGCCTCGTATGTTGTAGATCACGTGGGTGGGGTGCCCTGTTGGGACTGGGTGCCCGGGTCTGAGTGTGACGGACGACGTATCCTAGGAGACAGAGCGCGGGGAACCCCGCGACTGCAAGGGCACAAGCCCACAGGACTGTAAAGGAGCGCCACTCATGGCAGAACCTCGTATCGTCACCGTCACTGGCGCAGCCGGCAACATCGGCTACGCCCTCCTGTTCCGCATTGCTTCCGGCCAGCTGTTCGGCCCGGACGTGCCCGTCAAGCTGAACCTGCTCGAGATCCCGCAGGCCGTCAAGGCCGCCGAGGGCACCGCGATGGAGCTCGACGACTGTGCGTTCCCGACCCTGGCCGGCGTTGAGATTTTCGACGACGTCAACCGTGCATTCCAGGGCACCAACGTCGCGTACCTGGTGGGTGCCATGCCGCGCCGCAAGGGCATGGAGCGCGCCGACCTGCTCGAGGCCAACGCGGGCATCTTCGGCCCCCAGGGCAAGGCCATCAATGACGGCGCCGCCGACGACGTGCGCGTCCTCGTCGTGGGCAACCCCGCGAACACCAACGCCACCATCGCCCAGAACGCTGCGCCGGACGTCCCCGCGTCGCGCTTCACCGCGATGATGCGCCTCGACCACAACCGTGCGATCGCGCAGCTCGCCCACAAGACCGGTGCCGCGAACGCCGACATCAAGGACGTTGTCGTGTGGGGTAACCACTCGGCCGACCAGTACCCGGACGTCTCCTTCGCGAAGGTTGCCGGCAAGCCCGCGACCGAGCTCGTGGACGAAGAGTGGCTGTCCAGCTACTACCGTCCCACCGTCGCCAAGCGTGGCGCCGCCATCATCGAGGCGCGCGGCGCCTCCTCGGCCGCCTCCGCTGCGAACGCCGCGATCGACCACATGTACTCCTGGATCCACGGCACCCCCGAGGGTGAGTGGGTCACCGCCGGTGTCATGTCCGACGGCACGCACTACGGCGTCCCCGCCGGCCTGAACTTCGGCTTCCCCGTCACCTCCGATGGTGGCGAGTGGCAGGTCGTCGACGGCCTCGAGATCTCCGACGCGACCCGCGCCGGAATCGACCACAACATCAAGGCCCTCCAGGAAGAGTACGACGCCGTCAAGGCGCTCGGCTTCATCAAGTGAGGCTACCGCCCTCGCGGCGGTTGGTGGGAAGGGTGCGCGCCCGGCTGTTTGGCCGGGCGCGCACCCGCATGTATGGGGTTGTTGTGGGCTGGCGGTGTTGTATGCGCGATTGTGGTCTGATGCCCACCGCGCTTTGGTGAGCGGCCCAGGGCCTAGTCAAGGTATTCGAACTGCAAGAGGTGCGCGTCCTCGAAAGAGCTTGTTGCTGATCGGGTCGTGCACCCCATCAGTGACGATGCACCCCATCAGTGACGATGCGCCTCATCAGTGACGATGCACCCGCTCTGATCGGATGCAATGTTCCTTAACGGGTGTGGCGCCGGAAAAGTCGCATGCAATTCCCCCACCTGTATTTCAGATTTTGAAACCGAAACGTTGAAATCATGCGGTTTCTGAGGCATTGTCGATCTGTGTCTGCAGGGAATTGCATGCGAGATTGTTGGGTAAGTGCGTAAGGGTGAGAGCCTAGCGTGTCGTGGGGCTAGCCGGGGCGCCGCCGTCTAGTGGTTCCTTGAGCCAGTCGTAGGCGATGCGCTGCGTGCCGTTGGCTACCGTGATCGTTCCACATTCGCGGAATCCGAAGGAACTAAGCGCGCGCAGCATCGGTGCGTTGTCCTCGTGGGTGTCGCAGCGCAGGTAGTCCGCGTGCTCAGCCGCGAACGTAAAGATCGCCCGCGCGACCCCATGCCCACGCACGGCGGCCACGCGGTGAATCACGTGGTAGTCGGCGTCGGAATGCCATGCGCAATCGATCGACGCGTAGGTCTCGTCTGGCCCGGGAGCGAAAGAGAAGACGGCGAGTCGTCCCTCGTCGTCGGACACAAGGAAGCAGTGCCCGCGCGCGATGTCCTCTTCTGCGTCAATCCGGCCGGGGTACCCGTCGGGCCACTGAGTCGCATTCCCATTCGCCTGCATGAACGCCCGGGCACACTCATACGCCCCCTCGATGAACTCGAGGTCGTCAGTGGACGCAACACTAACTTGCATGACAGCAGTCTAATACTGGCTCTTCGCATTTAAGGGTGTAGGAGGTGTTGGAATCCGCCGGAGTGGAGGAGGCAGCGTAGGCGGTAGTTTCGGTGGTTGATGAATCCTTGGGCGATGCCGCGGAGGTGTTCGAGGCGTCCGTTGATGGCTTCGGTGGGGCCGTTGCTGGTGTGGGGGTGGTCGAAGTAGGCCAGGATGTCTGTGGCTCGGCGTTTGAGTGTCCTGCCCAAGGTGGTGAGCTCGGTCAGGCTCCTCGGT
>ERZ773050.674-NODE-674-length-19261-cov-6.674633_pt1 | contig 19261 bp, 19 predicted proteins | sample MGYA00580632_ERZ773050 | MGnify/ENA primary metagenome ERZ773050 (study PRJEB29015, sample SAMEA2738123) | human oral metagenome | biome: human oral; feature: human-associated habitat; material: saliva | place: China | collected 2166 ... | reverse complement strand
TATCTCGGGTCTAACGCACAGAAATGAGGTGACACCCAGTGACCACGAGCTTCAGAAATTGCACACACACTACCGCGAATGCCTCATCGGAAATCCTTGCCACGACAAGACTCCTCCGCGAGCTCGACCCGAACGCAGACTCAATGAAGACCCAGAAACTCCTCTACTTCATTCAAGGCTCCTACCTTGCCCAGACAGGAAAGCCCCTATTCCCCGAGTCACCTCAGGCATGGACCTATGGCCCAGTTTACCCCCGCGTTTACTTTGACATTCGAGACAACCGAGGGGCAACTAAATATGCGGACACTTCCATTCTCACAAATGCGCAGCGAGAACTCATCACCGCAGTCGTAGAGAAGTTCAAGGGGATCTCGGCGGCCTCTCTTATGAAAAAGACCCACGAGCCTGGACCGTGGACCGAAGCGCGTACAGGCCTTCCCAACGGAACCTCTTCCCAAAAGAGGATTACGCATCAGTCGATGATGCGTCACTTCTCGCGCCCCGGGATGGCAATTGTTTCACCTCACACTTGCTCTGAGAGTCGCTGGGACGAACTTCCCGAAGGTTTCATGGAGTCTGAGGAGAACCGGTGGGCAGGCCTCCTGGCCCGTCTTGCTTCGTGAGCGACGATCCGGCATGGGCGCTACACATTTTTGCCATCTGTTATAATAAGCGTGCCTGCGGAGATCAGCATCTACTTATCGGAGCCGACAGACTCCGATCAGCATGTGGCCGACCGTTCCACACTTTCGACGGTTACCCTATCACCCCCTCGGTGGCCGGTCGTGCCGCTCTGATTCTTGACGGAATCAATCAAGCCCACCCCTTCCAAGATGGAAACAAACGCACATCTTGGATGTGCATGATCTATTTCTTGGCTCGATCAGGTTTTTCACTTGACTACGAATCCGACGAGACGGCTGAAAATTTTGTTCTTGGGCTTGTGAACCATTCGATCACCACTGAGCAGGCAACAGAATGGATCGCTAGCCGCCTAGTCGCACGCCCATAGAACAAGCCCATCCAGATCAGCCGGAACTGCTTGACGTCAAACCAGAGACGCCACCCAGGCCGCACCGCACGAACTTCAAATTCTACCGGTCGGAGGCGAGCGTCACTCCACAAGCCCCCGACCCTCGTGCAGCACGGACGTCTCACGACGTCGAGCGGCCGCCGGCCATCGACACGGGCGGCCTCGAAGCGGGGAACCGAAACAGGGAACGCGAAGGGCCCGCCACGCAGCTCCTGGCTGCTCAACGGGCCCTCGCCGTGGTGGCGGTAGCGCTGGGATTCGAACCCAGGGTGGCTATGAACCACGTAGTAGCAGAGGGTTGCAGCACGGTCCACCCCTTTCGCTTTTCGGCACTATCTCAACGTTTCTGCTACAGGGAAGCACTAGGTAACTGCGAGTAGTTGGCGAGAGTTGTGGGCAATATGTGGGCACGGTCTATGCTCTTGGCGTGGGCGAGACGTTCTGGGCTGCAGCCGGAGTCGTTGTGGCGCTGGTCGTGGGCCTTGGCGGCATCGGCTTGTCGGTGTGGAGCATCATCACTGCACGTACGGCGAACAGGACCGCCGAGGAAGCAAGCGGTGCTGCGGCTGAGGCGAACCGGCTCGCAGCGAAGGTGCATACAGACAACCTCAAGCTGCAAGCGCCAATCCTTGATGTGAAGACCTTCGCTCCTGGAGACACCGGAGTGCAGGTCGTGGTGCACAACTACGGCTCCGGCCCGGCAGTCTCAGTAAGCATCCGCTTCGATGACGACGACACTAACGACCGCTTCCCGCCGTTTACACCAGGCACGATGCGGGTGATTGAAGCTGGCGGAGACGGCGTGTTCTGGACCCACGTCAGCAGCGATGAGTATCTCGCTCACGTGGACCCAGACGGCCGTATACGCATCAGGTGGGCGAATCAGCTCGGAGAGTATCAGGAGGAACGATCTGACACACGAGCGGACGCCAGGGGACTCTCCGACGCGATACTTCGTCGCAGCATGCAACAGCTTCTTGAGTCGGATGACTCCCAACACCTCGAGCCGGACGAGCACGGCCAGGACGGCACCAAGCAAAGCAGCGCGGGAGAGAGCACAGGCAACGAGGCTCAGGCTGTCACAAAAACTGACCACAACTCCGTCAAATCCGGAGAGACCTCACCCTCTGCTCCGGCGCCGCAAGACGGGAGTCCCCCTCAGCCCCTTCCTCAGCGATTCCAAGGGATTATCCGTTTCCGAGGAATCGCGAAGAGCGCGAACTAACCACCACCCCACCTCACCGCCACACGGAAGCACCTCTAGTTTTCCGCAGTATTACAAGCAAAAGTCCAAGTCCGAAGATCGCCAGACCCGTACACAGAAAAAACAACAGCATCTCACGGTAGTGGGGCGGGGTGGGGTACGGGGTCCCCACCCCGCCCACTTCCTCGAGTCGAACGTCTGTGCGACGGTTACGAGCGAGATGGCGCGCGATGGTGTCAGCGGTAGATCTGCTCGAGGTCGCGCCAAGCGCTCTTGATCTCTTGCAACCGCTCGACGGTGAGCTCGACGCCGTCGTCCATGGTGATCCTGCCGCCGTTGGGCACGAGGCTCTGGCCGGATTCGGAGAAGGCTGGCTCTTTGACCAGGACGTTCACGGGCAAGTCGATCCCGTTATGTCCGTGCTGGACGCCGGTGTAGGCAGGCAGATCCTCGCGCACCCGCATGAGTGTGCGCTGGCGCTCGAGCAGGGCGTGTTGCTTGGACAGGTCGAGCTCGGGAACCGCGATCTGCTCGGGGACGAATCCCATGGCCCTGTTCCGGGTTTGTAGCGCCGTGATGAGACGGGGCAGACCGACGTTGGCGTCGAACTGCGCAGCAGCATTCCTGCACTGCGTCTCTGCCGAGTTCAGAGCTTCCTGATACGCATCGGCTGCGGACTGGAACTCAGCTCTTGCGTTGGCGATGATCTTGTCGGCGTGCTCGATCATCAGGTCGCAGAGGCGGCGGTAGCTCTCCTCGAGGGCGGCGTGGGTGGCAGTGGCGGTAATGGAGGCGGCGTGGTTCTCCCGGTGGGCCCGGTCCACATTCGGGGTGGCGTCGAGTCCCTCGGTGTCGCCGGCCAGGATCTTGTTCTTGAGGGCCTGGGCGTCAAGGAGCTCGGCGCTCTTCAGGTTCTGTTCGCACGCCTCCTTGCTGGCGGCGACGTGGGTCTCCTCCCACTGGATCTCGAGGGCGTCGATCTTCCTGGCAAGGGCGACGACGTCAGCCGGGAAGATCCGTTCGTCGGTGGGGAGCACGGAGATGTTCTGGCGGTCGATGGCGGTGCTGTTGCGCTGCATGGTTCTCCTCACAGGGTTGGCATGGCCGCGGCCAGGTCAGAGGCGGTGGCGGTGGTGTTCGGGGACGTGAGGCGCTTGGCAACCTGCACCGCCCCGGAGTAGGCCGAGAAGATGCGGTTGTTGGCGGCATTGACGTCCTTGGCCGTGTAACCCTCTGCGAGGAGGGCGCGGCTCACCTGGCGGGCGTAGTCGGTGACGGCTTCGTCTCCGCTTGCGAGCAGGTCGGTGGTGGTGGGGCGCCTGATGTCTGCGGCGATCTCTTCCAGGTGCCGCTGAGTGAATCGGAGTGTGGGCGGTGGTGTCATGGTGTGTTTCCTTTCAGCCGTGCTGCGGTACGGGCAGCGGGGTCATGTGGGGATCGGACGGTGTCGGCCCCCGGCATGGTCCGGGGAGCCAGCGCCTACTTGGTGGTGACGTCGAGCAGCGCCGTCGTGGCGTCCTGCTCGGTGACGGCGGGACGGGCCGCGGTGCCGGCGGCCCACATTGCTGCGGCCGTGCTGAAGCCGTCCGGGGCGCTGGCGGAGGCGGCGTTGGCGAGGGCCTCGGCGCCTAGGGAGGCCAGGGCGTCGAACTCTGCTGCGGCCTTGACGCGCTCGTTCCGGGTGGCGGTGAGGGCGTCGAGCATCTCCGTGCGTAGCCGGCGCCTGTCGGCGGGGTCGAGGTCGGCCAGGTCGGCGGCGAGCGTCGCCACGGCTGGGGCCTCGGAGATGAGTGTGAGGCCGGCGCAGCCCGTGGCTGCGAGGACGTCGAGCTGATGGCGGTGGGTGCCGCCGGTGAGGTCGTCTATGGCGGCTCGAAGGTGGGTGAAGGCAGGGGTGTTGGGTCGCATGGTGGGGGTTCCTTCCTGGTGTTGTTGGTCAGGCCCGGGCGAGAGCTCGGGCGGGTGCGCGTCGGGGTGGCGTGGCCACGGCGGCGATCTCATCGGCCCGGCAAGCGGGACACACGCCGCTGCGGGTCAGGGGGCGGTCATGGGTCGGGCAGTACCGGTCCGGGCTGCGGTTGCGGGACGGTGGCGGCGTGACCACGGCGGCCCGTAGCGCGCGCACCAGCAGCCCAGGACCGGCGTCGGGTGGCAGGTCACTCAGGAGCAGCTGGATGTCCCGGGCATGCCATCCCCGAGCGGTGAGCGGAGCCACCAGCATCGCCACGTCGACGCGCAGCCCGATAGCGCACCGGTGGCGACGGACGACGTCGACGGCGTCCCGGTTCTCGCCCGGATCCCCCGCGCTCGCGGCCCCGGCGGAGCCGGCGGCCGTTGAGGTGTTCTCCTCCCGCCCGCCGTCGTCGAGCTCGTGCCCGCGCTCCGGTTGGTTGAGGGGGGTAGGGGGGAGGGGGATTGTTTGATCTTGGTCTGATCGGAGGACATGGTGTCCTCCCTGGAGTGCAGATTTGTCCTCCCTGGAGCACTCAGAGGGGACATGCTGTCCGCCCTGGGTGGGGTTATCCACAGGCGCCGCTGGGTTCAGGGAGGACAGGGTGTCCTCTCTGGCGTGGTTATCCACAGGGCTCGTGGTGGTCGGAGACGCTGTTGTGGTGTCCTCGGGGCGATCGGTACTGGCACCGATGGGGGTGGTCTCACCACTGGCGGTGAGGACCTGGTCGTCATCGGTACTGGCACCGATGGGGGTGGTCTCACCACTGGCGGTGAGGACCTGGACGTTATCGGTACTGGCACCGGTAACGGGTGGGATGGTGAGGGTGTAGCGGGGTGCGCGGTGCTGGGAGGCCTTGGCGGTGAGGGCGAGGAATCCGGTGGCCTCGAGCCGGCCCATCGCTCGCCGTACGTTGCGCCGGCTCATCCCGGTGGCTTCGGCGAGGCGCTGTTGGGGCGCCCAGGCGTCGCGCACGTCGCCGGCTCGGCGAGCCAGGACGCACGCGACGTGCCGGGCGGAGGGCTCCAGCGGGCTTGTGGGCGCCTCGACGGCGTCCAGCCACTCCCACTTGCTCGCAGCAATCGCAAGGTTCCTGCCGGAGCTGCGGCGGCCACTGGCGGCTACCGCAGCAGACCCCATCGGCAGGGCCGCGAGCGCGGGGTTGGTGGTCATGCGTCGTGCTCCTCGAGGTCTCGAGGGTCGTCGGGCATGAGGATGGGGGCGTAGACGGCGATGGTGGCCGGGGTTGTGGTGAAGGTAGGGGCGCCGTGGGTGAGGGTATGGAGTGCGGCTGTGGCTATTCGTGGGAGCTCGTCGGCGGGTAGGTCGGCGGCGGCGAGTGCCTCGATGCGGTCTGCGGTGTGGAGGTTGATGGTGCCGATGCGGCGGCGGATGCCTTCGGGGGCGTTGTCGTCCTGGACGTAGCGGATGGGCTGGGTGTCCTGCTCGATGGTGATGGCGGGCGTTGCCAGGGCGTGGGCAAGGTCGTCACGGGTGGTGGTGTCGACGGTCAGGCCGATGGCCGGCGCGACCACGTGGCATGTGGGGCGGAGAGTGGTGGGGCCTGCGGTGGCTGGTGGCCGTGGAGCGGCTGTGGGGAGGTCGAACATGGGTACGTCCTCCCATGGGGCGGGGGCTGGTCTGCGGCGTCTCATAAGGTCGCCATCTCCTGGTGGGTGGTTGTTGCTGGCTGTGTGGCGGCGGTGAGTGCTTCGAGCTCTTCGTCGAGGCGGGCGGTAGCCGGGATGGCGACACCGATGACCTGGCAGTCCTGGTGGTCTAGGTGTGGGCACTGCATGGCGACTGTCGTCCACTGGTCGGCGTGGGCGGCGACGTCGAAGGCGCATGCGGCGATGGCGGGCAGGTCGGAGATCAGTAGGTCGGGGGCGACGCGCAGGAGGACTGCGCGGCCGTGCTGGACGTGGATGGTGGCGACGTCACGGAGCGCTCGCTGCTTGTGGTTGGGGAGCTCGTCGAGGAAGTACTCGGTGCTCTGCTGGCGCACGCCGAACTTGATGCCGAGGGCGTCGAGCGTGGCCATGCTGTCACCGGAGGGGCAGGCGGTGGTGGGGGTGGCGTAGTAGTGCAGGCTCATAGGGGTTGCCTCCTGGTGCGGGTTGAGGGGTTCTCCAAGGCGGGTGGGGAAGGGGTGGTTGGGAACTCCGTGGGTGCCGGCCGTCGGGCCGGAGTGTTCAGCCCTGCTGCTCGCGGTTGGGGCCGCGAGCGCGGGGGTGGTGAGGGTCATCGTGGTGTCCACGTCCCTGCGGTCTGGTAGGCCTCGAGGGCGCGGGTGTAGGTGTCCAGGGCTGTGCGTAGGTGCTGGGCTGCCTCGGGTGAGTCGATGACGACGTCGGGGATCACGAGGACGGGGGCGTCGAGGTTGCAGATCGCGGTGATTCTCACGGGTGTGTTGACGCCGGTGCCGGGGACGGGACCGAGGTCGGCGATGTGCTGGCCGGGGAGGCAGGCGGTGGGGTGGCACCACGGCAGGTGGCCGGTGGGGGATGAAGCCGTTGGCGTGGGCTCGGCGTCGTCGGGGTTGCCCCATCGTCCGCGGCCGTGGTCGTCGTTCGTGGTCACGGAGCTCGTTGTGGCCATGGGCGAGTCAAGTCGTCCTGAACCGGCGAGGACGTCCGGGCGGGCGCCCGTGGAGTGGGAGTAGCCGGGTGTGCTGGCGGGGGTGCAGGTGGTTGGGGGTAGCATTGTGGTGATCCGATCTACTGGCTTGGGTCAGGCCCCCGCGTTGCTGACTGGCGCGGGGGTCGTCTTGTTGGTTGTCCTGCTGCGGCGTCGGCTGCGGTGCGAGCGCGGGACGGTTGCGGTGGTGGGTTCTGGTGCTGTGCGGCCGTGGTTGAGGCGGGCGCGGATGGTGTCGAAGCCGGTGCGGCGGATCCGCCAGTGGCCGTTGTCGGGCAGCTGGTAGGCGGGGAGGAGCCCGGTGCGGCACATGGCTTCTATGGCTTGGCGGTTGGTGCGCATGATGCGGGCGGCCTCGGCGGTGGTCAGGTCGCAGCCTCGGGCGGCCTCGAGGGCGCGGGCGGCTGCGGCGTTGAGGGCGGGGGTGTCGAGCTCGTAGGCGTTGGGCAGGCCCAGAAGTGCCAGAGCCGTACGCGCGTCGACGGGGTTGACGGCTGGGGCGAGGTCGGCCGGTGTTGGTGCGGTGGGGGCCGCGAGCGCGGGGGTGGTGCCGGTGGTCATCGTGGTGCGTCTGTCGGGTCAGGCGTCGGCCAGGACGCTGGCGGGGTCGGTGACGCACTCGGCGAGGTAGTTGTCGAGGTCCTCGAGGCGGTAGCGGATCTTGCCGCGTTTGCCGCCTCCGAGCTTGAGGTAGCGGGGGCCTCGGCCCTGGAAGCGCCAGCCGGCGAGTGTCTGGGGCGCGTAGCCGAGGTAGTCGGCGGCTTCCTTGGGCGACAGGGTGCCCGACAGGCCGGACAGCGGGGCAGCGGGATCAAGCATGACAACCTCCATATCGAATGATCTGATTCGAGATCAGTGTCATGCTAACACGTTTTTCGTGTTGCTCTGACATTGATATCGTGTCGTCTATGCGGTATTGAAGTCAACAGTTACGATTGCAGGGTGGCTAAGGTGGATGACGAACGCATCGGCGCGCTTGTTGCTCGCGCGCGAGCGGAAGCAGGACTGTCACAGTCGGCTTTGGCTGAACGTGTGTCCTCGACTGATGGCATGGCTTGGACCCAGACCACGGTGTGGAACATCGAGCACGGGGAGCGGGCCTTACGTGCTTCAGAGCTCCCAACTTTGGCTGTGGCACTAGGAGTGACCGTCGACCTACTCCTGCGCGGAGTTGGTGGTCCTTACACGGCTCGCGCAGCGATCCGAGACCTCAAACGGGCGCACGAAGAGCTGGGGTGGAGGCTTGCCGACTTCGCAACTGCGCGAACAGAGGTAGCAGACCTTGATGCCGAGGATGCCGAAACCCTTGGCGACCTAGATCCTGAGGATGCGAGCGCAGCGCTAGCCTCTTACACACTCCGAAGCGCCGCCGAAGCAGCAGCAACCAGTGTTTCTGAACTGTGGGCCGAGGAGAGGGCGGGTAGAGCCCCTCTGACCGGTGAGGACATCTTGAACATGTGAGTCCTGCTGGCGGGGTGCACTGGGTTGTGGGCTCCCGCTGCGGGTGGTGGGGCGTGTCGTACACGTCCTGCTAGTGGGGGCGTGCTCGCACGTCTCCGTGAGAGGCCCACCGTCGGCCGCCGGCCCCGCTACAGGCATGGGGGGCGTGGCCACGGGCGGTCCTCTCGGGTGAGGTGGCCGGCGGCTGCCTCACAGCGCCGGAGGCGGGTGGTCGGTCCCCCGCCACGGCCCGGGACGACGGCGCACGCCGCCGGGCCCGGAAGGTGCCCCGGCACAGTCCCGGGCACCCCGCATCCCCTACCGCATGACGGCCACCCCAGTAGGCGGCTGACGAAGCTGGTGGGGCAGTCAGGAAGGGCCGACAGTGGCGACCATAGAGGCGTACAGGACAGCGAAGGGCGAGAAGCGGTGGAGGGTGCGCTACCGCACCCCGGAGCGCCGTCAGACCGACAAGCGCGGTTTCAGGAGGAAGGCGGACGCGGCGGCCTTCGCGGCGTCTGTCGAGGTATCCAAGTCCATGGGGGCCTACGTGCCCGCGAGCGCGGGGCGGGTGACGGTCGGTGACCTGTCCGGGCCGTGGCTTGAGCGGAGGCGTGGCGTGGTCAAGCCGAAGACGGCGGTGATGGATGAGTCTGCGGTGCGGGTGCACGTGCTGCCGCGCTGGGGTGGTGTGGCCGTGGGTGATGTGCGGGCCTCGGCGGTGCAGGCGTGGGTCAGTGAGCTCGTGGCCGGCGGGGCGGGGTCGTCGACGGTGCAGGCGGCGCATGGGGCGCTGCGGAAGATCTTGCAGGATGCGGTGACGGATCGGCAGATCGTCGTGAACCCGGCTGCCGGTGTGCGCCTGCCGAAGGTGGTGCGGCGTCGTCGGACGTACCTCGACGTCGAGCAGCTGGCGCGGTTGGCCGTGTGCGCCGGGGAGCTGGGGCCGGTGTTCCTGGTCCTGGGGTGGACGGGGCTGCGGTTCGGTGAGCTGGCCGGCTTGCGCGTGGAGGACGTTGACGTGCTGCGGAGGCGGCTGACGGTGCGCAGGACGGTGTCGGAGGTGGCCGGGCGGCTTGTGGAGGGGACGCCTAAGACGGCGCAGGGCATCAGGTCGGTGCCGTTCCCGGCGTTCCTGGCGCCGGTGGTTGGGGCGCAGCTGGCGGGGAAGGCACCGGATCGTGAGGCCTTCTCCTCGCCCCTGGGCGGGCCTCTGCGGGGCAACTACATCCGTCGGCGGTTCTTGGCGCCCGCCCGGGCGCTCGCAGGTACCGCTGTGGAGCGTGTGCAGGCTGCGGTGGGCGTGGCCACGAGTGCGCGGGGGCCTGTCTACGGGGAGGCGACGGTAGCGGCTGTGAGGGCCTGGCAGGCCCGTCACGGGCTGGCGGCCACGGGTGCGGTGGACGTGGCGACGTGGGAGGCGCTGGAGGCCGCTGAGGGGCTGGAGGGGCCGGCGCTGGTGCTTGAGGAGGGGGCCAGGGACTTCGGGGCTCTGACGCTGCACGATCTGCGGCACACGGCGGCGTCGTTGGCGATCAGCTCGGGTGCGAACGTGAAGGCGGTTCAGACGATGTTGGGGCACCGGTCGGCGGCGATGACGCTCGACGTCTACGCGGACCTGTTCCCTGATGACCTGGACGCCGTGGCCGGTGCTCTTGATGCTTTGGGTAGCGCCACGACGTCGGAGATTGTGGGCAATATGTGGGCAATTCGGCCCGTGGCGGTGTGATCGGCCGGGAACGAGGGAGGCCCGTCACCGCGACTTTTCGTTGCGGTGACGGGCCTTTCCCGTGGTGGCGGTAGCGCTGGGATTCGAACCCAGGGTGGCTATGAACCACACAGACTTTCGAGATCTGCACCTTCGGCCGCTCGGACACGCTACCTCGCCCACGAGGTTACACGGACGTTGCCCCGCTCCCCAATGCGACGTCCTGCGGTATCAGTCACGACCGACGTCGCTCCCGGCTGGCCCGGCGACCCACCGAGCCCGGCGGGCCCAGCCGGCGGGGCCCGTCAGCGGCGGTCGGCGAAGAAGGCGGTCAGGAGGTCCTGGGACTCCTGGGCGCGCAGGCCGGCGCGCACCTCGACCTGGTGGTTGGCGCGGGTGTCGCGCACGACGTCGCGCACCGAGCCGCAGGCCCCGGTCCTCGGCTCCCAGGCCCCCAGGACGAGTCGGGCCACCCGGGCCAGGACAATGGCGCCGGCGCACATGGTGCACGGCTCGAGGGTGACCACGAGGGTGCAGCCGTCCAGGTGGGAGTCGCCCAGGGCGGCTCCGGCGGCGCGTAGGGCGCGGATCTCGGCGTGCGCCGTCGGGTCGTGCTCGGCCTCGCGGGCGTTGGCGGCCTCGGCCAGGACCGCCCCCTCTGGCGAGAGCACGACGGCGCCCACCGGCACCTCCCCCGACTCACCGGCCGCCCGGGCCAGCTCCAGGGCGCTCACCATGGCGGCGTCAATGACCGGACTAGCGGCCGGGCTGAGGGCCGGCTTGATGACCGTGCCGCCGCCCCGCCCCACGGCGACATCCGCCCGCCCACCGGGCGCGCCGGCGTCGGAGCCCGGGCTGAACGGGCTCGGCGGCTGCGCAGAAGAAGGTGAAGACGTCACGAGTTCATTATCTCGTTATAGGCTCCCGACGACATGCCCGGGCTCGGACGGTCGCCTGCCCCCGCAGCCCCCGGCGGCCCCGGCGCCGCGCCCCGGGCCAGCACCCCAAGCCCCGCCACGATCCCATAGAAGCCCCCGCGAAGACCCCACGAAGAACGGAGCAGGTCGGTGAGCCGGTCCCCCGAATCGAGCGATGAGAGCGAGTCCGCGCCAGACGGCCCCTCCGAGGACTCAACCCGGCCGGCCCCGTCGTCGGACCGCTTCTCAGTGCTGCGGCTCCCCGGCGGATCCCTCCCCGGCACCCTGCTCGGCAAGCTGCCCGGCAAGGAGCCCCTCAACCCGGTGGTGTTCTTCGTGTCGGCCACCATCATCGCGATCGTCGCCCTGGCCGCGCTCATCGCCCCCGACCTCGTCAAGAGCGCCTTCGGGGCGGCCGTGACCTGGACGAGCCGATGGTTCGGCTCCTTCTACATCCTGCTTATCACGGCCGCGCTCGTCTTCATCCTGGGGCTGGCCTTCTCCCGCTTCGGGCGCATCCGCCTGGGCCCGGACAACTCGACGCCGGACTTCTCCACCTTCGCCTGGACGGCCATGCTCTTCGCCGCCGGCATCGGCACCGAGATCCTGTTCTTCGCCGTCGCCGAGCCGGTCGACCAGTACGTGCACCCGCCCACCGGCGACGCCCAGGCCATCCCCCCGGCCGCCCGCGCCCGCGAGGCCATCGTCCTGTCCCTGTTCCACTACGGCATCTCCGGCTGGGGCCTGTACGCCCTGGTGGGCCTGGCCATGGCCTACTTCGCCTACCGACGCCGCGACACCCTCACGCTGCGCTCCACCCTGCGCCCGCTGCTGGGGCGGCACACCGAGGGCGTCATCGGCGACATCGTCGACGCCGCGGCCCTGGTCGGCGGGGTCTTCGGCATCGCGGCCTCGCTGGGGGTCGGCGTCGTCCAGCTGAACGTGGCCCTCAACATCCTGTTCGGGCTGCCGCAGGGCTTCCCCACCCAGATCGGGCTGACCGCCCTGGCGGTCGTCATGGCCACCGTCTCGGCCGTCTCCGGCGTCGACCGGGGCGTGCGCGTCCTGTCCACCATCAACGTGCTGCTGGCCATCGGCCTGGCCCTGTGGGTGCTCGTCACCGGTGACGCCGCCTTCCTCATCGACGCGCTCATCGGCTCCATCGGCGACTTCTTCACCCGCTTCCCGCAGCTGACGCTGGAGACCTACGCCTACAACCGCCCCGATGACTGGCTCAACGCCTGGACCCTGTTCTTCTGGGCGTGGTGGATCGCCTGGGCGGCCTTCGTGGGCATGTTCCTGGCCCGCATCTCACGCGGGCGCACCATCCGCCAGTTCGTGCTCGGCAGCCTCCTGCTGCCCTTCTGCTACATCCTCATGTGGGTGGCGATCTTCGGCAACCACGCCCTGGACCTGGTCATCCGCGGCAACGGCGAGTTCCGGGACATCACCCTGGAGCGGCCCGAGCAGGGGCTGTACTGGATCCTGGAGCACCTGCCGGGCCAGAAGATCCTCATCGCCCTGGCCCTGTTCGTGGGGATCCTCTTCTACGTCACCAGCGCCGACTCCGGCGCCCTGGTCATGGCCAACCTCTCCAGCCGCATCCGCTCGGCGCGCCAGGACGCCGCCGCCTGGCTGCGGATCTTCTGGGCCGCCCTGACCGGGATCCTCACCATCGCGATGCTCGTGGCCGGCGGCATCCCCATCCTGCAGCAGGCCACCATCGTCATGGCGCTGCCCTTCTCCGGGGTCCTCATCCTCATCATGTACACCCTGTGGCGCTCCCTGAGCACCGAGGACACCTACAACCAGGCCCTGAGCCGGGCCGACCGCAACCGGGCCCTGGGCTTCAACGGCTCGGCCGCGGGGCTGGAGCAGACGCCCTGGCGCGAGCGCCTGGCGCACACCCTCAACTCGGTGTCCCCCGACGAGGCCGGCAACGCCATGGAGCGGCGCATCGTGCCGGCCCTGGAGGCGGTGGCCACCGAGCTGCGCAAGGAGAACGTCTCCGCCGAGGTCTTCGTCGAGGGCCCCGAGGCCCAGGACCCCGACGACGAGCGCACCTTCCTGGGGCGCGCCAGCCTGGTGGTCTCCTCCCACCCGGCCACCGACAGCGGCGAGGAGCAGTCCAGCTCCATCGACTCCTTCCGCTACGTGGTGCGCATGGTGGTCACGCCGGTGCCCGCCTACGGCTTCGCCGTCCACGAGGCCGACGACCTCACGGTGCGCCTCGAGGTGCGCCCGCACAGCGGCGGCCAGGGCTACGACGTCGTCGACTGGAACTCCGACCAGGTGGCCCACGACGTCCTCGACCACTACGAGCGCTGGCTGGAGTACGTGGGCACCTCCGAGAAGAGCGAGTCCCGGTTCTCCCGCCGGCTGTGAGGCGCACTCCCGCGCCCGCTGTCGGGCCGCCCCAGCCCCGACTCCTCCCCGCCGTCTCTCAGTGAACCCCCAACACTGACGGGGACATCGCACGCAACCGGGGACTTTTTCTCCCGGGCGGGGGCATCCTGCGCGTGCGGGGACGGGATTCCTGTCCCCGACGGCGTCGAAGGTCCCCGCCCGGAGCGGGCCGCACCCGGCCGCGTGGAATGTCCCCGCCGGATACGACCGCCGGTAGCCGGATGCGGCCGCAGACGTCCGGGGATCAGTCCGCCTCGACTGTGTAGGAGGCGAGGCGCTCCTGGAAGGCGGGGTCGTAGTGGTTGACGACGCCCTGCCCCTCATCGAGGGCGGCGATGGCCCGCATGTCGGCGTCGTCGAGCTGGAAGTCGGTGACGTCGAGGTTGGTGACCATGCGCTCGCGGTGGACCGTCTTGGGGATGACGATGATGTCGAGCTGGATGAGGTAGCGCAGGGCCACCTGGGCGGCGGTCTTGCCGTGCTTCTCGCCGACGGCGGTGAGCACCGGGTGGGTGAAGATGTTGTTGCGGCCCTGGGCCAGCGGCCCCCAGGACTCCAGGGCGGTGTCGTACTTGGCGTACCAGGCGCGGTTGTCGGCCTGCTGGTTGAAGACGTGAGTCTCCATCTGGTTGACGGCCGGCGGCACCTCGACGTGCTGCGCCAGGTCCACGAACCGGTCGGGGAAGAAGTTGGAGACGCCGATGGCGCGGACCTTGCCGGCGGCCAGGGCCTTCTCCATGGCGCGGTAGGTGCCGTAGTAGTCGCCGAAGGGCTGGTGGACGAGCAGCAGGTCGATGTAGTCGGTGCCCAGGCGGCGCAGGGAGCCATCGATGGAGCGGGCGGCGCGCTCCTCCCCGGCGTTGGAGATCCACACCTTGGAGGTCAGGAAGAGGTCCTCGCGGGGCAGTCCGCTGGCGGCGACGGCCGCGCCCACACCCTCCTCGTTGCGGTAGGCCTGGGCGGTGTCGACGTGGCGGTAGCCGACCTCGAAGGCCTCGAGCACGGCCCGCTCGGTCTCCTCCGGCGGGGTCAGGAAGACGCCGTAGCCGATCTGCGGGATGTCGACGCCATTGTTAAGAGTGATGGTGGGGGTGGAGCCGCTGGCCATGAGTTCTCCTTCGATGCGGTCGGTGTCAGCAACCTAGCCCCGCAGGCGGGCGCGATGTCGCCCCTTTCGCGCCGGGCCCAACTGGCGTGCGGGCTGCCCTGGCCCGGCTGTGCGCCCGGGCGCACCCGTACCTGGGGTTGTCGCACCCCACGCCTGAACCCAGGCTGGGCGGGGGCTGGCCTGGGGCTGGCCGCACCTGCGAGCCCGAGCCCGGCCACCGGCCGGGGACATCCTGCGCGGCCGGGGACTTTTCCTTACGGCCGGGGGCATCTCACGCGTCGGAGGACCGGATTCCTGTCCCCGGCGGCGTCGAAGGTCCCCGACCGGTGCGGTCTGCACCCGGCCGCGTGGAATGTCCCCGGCCGCACAGCACAGGACGGAGCCTGCGGACGGACCCACCACCCGTGAGAGAGACGTTGGGTGTCTGGGACCGGTTTGATCGGGGTGTGCATCGGGAAGCGGCGGCACGCGGTGCCCGAAACGGCCCCTGCGGCGGGCCCGATGTCCAAATCGGATACAAAGAGCTTTGCCGGACTGAAACGAGCGAAACGAAACCGCATGATTCCGCGGTTCTGTTGAAGGCCTGAAGAACGCGAAGCGTCCTTTGTATCCGATTTGGACACAACCCGGTCAGCGTCGCGAGATATCAGCGGGGACGCCGGCGGCAACTCCGACACCGGAGACGCATCCAGCCCGTCGGAGCGACGTGACCCCACCATGGGCACGCACGAGACCAGCACGCGTTGCGACGGTGCGAACCAGGCTGCGGCATTAGGCTGTCCCCATGCGCCTCCACGTTGCCGACCACCCCCTCATCGACCACAAGCTCTCCGTCCTGCGTGACGAGAGGACACCGTCGGCGGTCTTCCGCCAGCTGGTGGACGAGCTCGTCACCCTGCTCGCCTACGAGGCCACCCGCGAGGTGCGCACCGAGGAGGTCGAGATCCGCACCCCCGTGGCGCTGGCCCAGTGCCGCCGCCTGGCCGACCCGCGGCCGATCGTGGTGCCGATCCTGCGCGCGGGCCTGGGGATGCTGGAGGGCATGACCCGCCTGCTGCCCACGGCGGAGGTCGGCTTCCTGGGGATGAAGCGCGACGAGGACACCCTGGAGGTGGAGACCTACGCCAACCGCCTGCCCGATGACCTCTCGGGCCGCCAGTGCTTCGTCGTCGACCCCATGCTCGCCACCGGTCACACCCTCGTGGCCGCCATCGACTACCTGCTGGAGCGCGGGGCGCGCGACGTCACCGCGCTGTGCCTCATCGCCGCGCCCGAGGGGGTCAAGACGCTGGAGGATGCGGTCGGCGAGCGCGCGAACGTCACGGTGGTGACCGCCGGGGTCGACGAGCGCCTCAACGAGCACGCCTACATCGTGCCCGGTCTCGGCGACGCCGGCGACCGCCTCTACGGCATCGTCGACTGACTCACCGCTCCTCCCGCCCGCACTATTTCAACAGCACGGTCGGAGGCTGATGTGCCCATTCTGTGACCTCGAGCCATAGATTTCGTTAGGCTCGGGAGACATGACGACGGGGCACTCACCTTCTGCTGGCGACTACGACGCGACAACGGCCCTCAGCAGGTTCGCCTCGCCGCAGGACCTCGAGCGGATTGCCGAAACCCGCCCCGACCTGCACTCGATCCTGGCGACCAACCCGTCGATCCCGCCTCGGGTCCGCGAGATACTGGAGCGGTCCGACGACGCCGTCGTGCGGGAGGTGCTGGCGCGCCAGGCCGGTCGTAGTGCTCAGCCGGCGCGGCCAGCACAGTCTCCTGTCCCGGGCGAGATCGGCCCGATGGCTCCGACGATGGCGGTGGGGACAGCTGCTGGGACGATAGGGGTGCCGCCCCAGCAACCGGTTCCCACTAGTTCCGGGTACGCACAGGCCCCTCAGGGATACGGCGGTCACCAGCCGGGGGCGCCCAGTGCGGCACCACAGGGAGGCTCGCTCCAGGGGCCGCCCCCTCAGGGGTATGGGGCCGCGGCGCCTCAGGGTCCGCAGGGCCCGCCCCCGCAGGTGCCTCAGGCGGCGCAGCCCGTTGCGGCGGCACAGGCCGTCGCGCCACAGCCGGATGCCCAAAGGTATTCGGCGCCCTCGATGCAGGCAGCAGCTCAGCCCCTGGACCAGCAGACCGCGATGCCGCCCGGGGTGCCGAGCCGGGGGCCGTCGGAACACAGAGTGGGCCTCGGCCAGGCCTATGACTCGGGGCAGGCATACGGTGCGGGTCAGCTGGCCGCGCCGGCCTATGGGACACCGATGTATGCACCACCGGCGCAGGCCCCGAAGAAGCGCCGCCTGCTCAAAGTGGTCGCCGTCGTTCTGCCGATCATTCTTGTTCTGGGCGCTGGAGGTGCGGCCGCCTGGTACTTCTTGGGGCGCAGCGAGGCCTACTTGGGTTCAACGTACGTGACTCCGTCGGGCGCCTGGGCGAACGGTGCGGACAAAGCCTGGAGCATCGACGTCGATTCTTATGAGGATCCTTACGTATTCGGCGATCATCTGGTGATAGTCGACAAGGGGTCTGACACCCTGACCGCTTACAGCCCACTGGGCGACAACATGAAGGAAGTATGGAAAACCACTATTGATGACGGAGACTTCAGTTCATCGTACGGCATTTCCTCCATTCTCCTGAAATGGGGGGACAACACGCTGGTTCACAAGTCCACCCTCATTGACCTGAAAACCGGGAAAACCTCAAAGGCGCCCTGGGGGGAAAGCAATCCCGTAGTAATCGTCGGCGACACCGCTATTTCCTGCAAAGAAAGCGACAAGTGCACCGCCTGGGGCGCGAACAAAAAACAGAAGTGGTCGCGCAAGATCGCCGGAACGGGGAGCCCCTTCAAATCACTGAACATGTTCAACCCGACTTTCTTGGTCAAAGACGAGCAGCGTTACCTTGCGTTGTTCAACGCCGTCGTCAACATCGACAACGGCGAGACCCTGTTCCTCGGAGGAGGATCGAAGGCCGATTCGGACCTTGTCACTTGGTACTTCCAGGACGGCTGGGGAACCCTGGAGCTGGAGGAGGACTCTGACTCCGGTTCGAGTTCATCAGCCGACAGGGAGTACAAAGTGACGGTTTATGATTTCAAGGGGAAGAAACAGGGCGGATATCGAGAGACGCTGCCTGCACACGAGAGCGTTGTCGAGGAAGACAAGAAACTCCCCACGGCCGAGGAGCATCGCACCTACTTCAAGGACCAAGACTTCAGCGACGCCAGTCTCACCGCAAAATCCAACAGCGACGGCTGCATCACTCGGGTCAAGCCCAAGCAAGGCAGCTCCATCAGCGTTCCCGAGGCGGACACGAACAGCATCTTCTCCGGATGCCCGTCTGTGGCGAAGAGCTCCGAGGATGGCCGCGTCGTCAAGTTGATGGTGATGAATCGTGGGGACGCCAATACAATAACTGCGCTCATCAACGTCAAGACAGGGAAGGAAATTAAGTTCAGCGGAATCGACTTGGAGAATGACGATACGCTCATCATCGCCAAACCCGACCTCATCATCGGTTACAACAAGTTCGATGGAAAGGTCATCGGCTTCAAGCCTGCCTCCTAGGGCGGTGTCGCAGCGGCGCTGATGGGGCACTGTCGGTGACGTTCCGCGGGCCGGACGCCATCTGCTCTTCAGCAGGGGACGCCTCACGCGCAGGGGACTGGATTCCTGTTCTCGACGGCGTCGAACGCCCTCACTCTCGCTCTCGCAGCTCCGCGCCGGCCTTGGCCAGGAGGCTGTGTACCCGGGTGGTGGAGTAGCCCGATTGAGTCGAAATCTGCCGAACTGACGCCCCCTTCGCATACTCATCGGCCACGATTCGGGCGACGCGATCCGAGAGCCAGTCGCTCATCTGCTCATTGAGTTCCAGGTACGGCGGGGAGTCGATATCGCCGCCGGCGTACCCCCGCTGCGCCTTACCCTGCGGCGTTGTCTCTTCATCCGACTCATTGCCCCACACGGACCACCCCGGTTGCGCGTAGCGGGCGAACATCTCCAGGTACGGACCCGGCGAGCATGACTCAATGAGGTCGTACTGCTCGTCGGGCTTGCGGCTGTGCTCACGCTTGCGCGTCTCGATCATATTGACCGTTGAGCGCCCCGGCGCCAGCGTTCTCATGGATCCTTTGACACCGAACAGGATCGGCTCCGTGACATTGCGGAAGTAGAAGCCGACGCCGCGGCCGTCCGGCCCGCCGTCTTTGCGTCGCTTGGCCCAGATGATGTTCGAGACGTAGCGGAAGCCCCACGCCTGCATGACCTCCAGTCCCTCCGGAAGCAAGGCGTTGGGTACCCACAGGTACAGGTGGGCATTCGCTGCGGTCACGTCACCAACCGGGAGCTCCTTGATCTCCTCGAGGGACATCGTCCCGTACCTGCCCAGACGACGGTGCTCGGGAGCGACCTTGCCGGTTCGATTGGTGAACCGCCACGGAGGGTCGGCCAGAACGGTCTGGAATCCTCCTTGCACTGTAGGAAGTGGAGCGATTTCCGCGGAGGATCCCAGAGCCTTGGACACTCCTTAGATGTACCAGAAATAGATCTGGTTTGTCACTCGTGAGGATTTTACGTGGATGGGGACCGCTCGCGTCCCATGTCATCAAGCCGGACTGCTGGCAGTTCCACGCTGGGGGCCGGCTGGACTGGCGCAGATCGCACGCCTCCACTGCATCCTGAGGCGACCGTGCCTCCACCACAGGCGGGGACATTCCGCGCGGCCGGGTGCGGTCCGCTCCAGGCGGGGACAGCCCACGCGTTCGGGGACAGGATTCCCGTCCCCGACGGCGTCGAATGCCCCCGCCCGCACGGAAATGTCCCCGGACGCGCGGAGTGCACCCACCAGCACCGCATGCCT
>ERZ773050.672-NODE-672-length-19301-cov-11.234594_pt1 | contig 19301 bp, 17 predicted proteins | sample MGYA00580632_ERZ773050 | MGnify/ENA primary metagenome ERZ773050 (study PRJEB29015, sample SAMEA2738123) | human oral metagenome | biome: human oral; feature: human-associated habitat; material: saliva | place: China | collected 2166 ... | reverse complement strand
TTTACTCCCGCTTGGTAAGCCAAACAGGACTAATGCTTTTGCACTAGCCCGAGTAACGCAACAACAAAGCAAAATTTGAATATTGGGTTGACTTCATGTTTGACTGACTCCTTTTGAAATGTTATTGTCTAGTATTTTAGCACAGTATCATTGGGCTGTCAACAGATAATTCAATATTTTCTGAAAATTTTTAATATGCTGGATTATTTTGTGGTCTTATTACTATAAATGCGAAAAAGGAGCAAATTAGCTCCTCCTTCTTCAAGTATTATATTGATTACAATGCTAACCAGTCATTCCTCCCCATTCGAAGAGAATTATACGCCGCAAATCTCTATAATAATTATCGAATGTTTTTAATTGCTAAATGGCAAAGTAAAAAGATTATCATAGAATATGCTCTCTAAACACACTAATCATTGATTTCTATATTCCTTTTCTTTTTCTAATACTTTCAAATATTTGGTTTTTTTAAATTGCCCAGACAGGAGTAAGAGCAAGAAACAATACCATATCACAATCGTCAAAAATAAAAGTAGGAAACTGCCAAATAGAAGATAAAGCCAAGAGAAAACAGCTGAAATCAAGGCAAAGAGGAAAATGAGAGCATAGGTTTTAAGACCGTTGGATTTTTGGGTGGCAAAATAGTCTCTGGGCATCTCATAAGGCACTACTTCAACTACTGGTTTCTCCCTTCTATTTTTAAACTGGTAAAGAGCCAGTAAAAGCATGAGAATGAAGGAAAAAAGTAAAGGGAACAAACCTCGTACAGTCAAATTCTCCGTTAATACATACAAGGCATAAGATAAACCAGCACTTGGTAGAAAAATCATTGGGAAAGGCACACTTTTCCCTACAAAAAGCTCATTTCGCTTAATATCATAAAACACAGTTTTTTTAACATTTCCTTGATCTGCTCCAAATTCGATAAAATCAGATAACTTCCTAGTGACTGTCAATACTGACTTTGGTTCTGTATGCCCATCTTCTTCAATGATCTCTAACTGCCCAAAAGCGTTCAGTTTCCACGAATCTTCCTTAGGCAGAGGCTGTACTTTCCCTTCCAGATGTTCTTGAATAAACTGCTGGAATTGACAGCTCTTCCACTTACTTCCAATTAACTTCAGTGTTACTTTTTTACTGCTGCCGTTTTTAGTTAAGGCTTCCCCTACAATAAATAAAGGCCATTCATAATTCCCACGATAAGCATGTCTGCTTTTGCCGAAGTAGAATGTAACCGAAGAAAGAGGGAAGTGATAGTGTTTAAAATTTCGGAAAACAAGCAAGTATTGATCATCAAGCTGAATTTTTCCCATAAAAGCAAAGGCCATCCACCCCACTGTGAACAATAAAGCAACTGATACTAAGAAATAGAAAAGGTTTGCTGACAAATTGTCTTCTAGAAAGATATTAAAAAAACTGGTCACCGCCATTAAACTAAATAGACTAAGCAATCCTAGTGCTGATCTTTTATAGATAAGAATCGATGGCTTTTTTATCAATTCGCATCCTCCTCTACTGCCTCGGCAAAAACCACTTCTCCCTTATCGTATTTTCGCACAGCTAACAGCCAGCGAATGGGATTGTTTTGGAATAATAACAAATAAGAAACAACTGGAAAGAGGCCTGCTAAAGGCGAGAAAAAGATTTGTATATCAAATACCTCTTGCTTAATAAATGAGTCAATAGTGCCAGGTATTGTAGCAGCAAATATTACTATAGTGGCCATAAAAATTAGTAGTATAACAATCATAAAAGCCAACATTTTCGCAAACGTCGCTTTTTTCTCACTAAAATTTTCCCAGAACAAATTCGATTCTACTGCCTCTACAAATTGTTGTTTTGTTGCACCTTCGACTTACTTCACTCCTTTATATAAGGCGACTTCCATCATCCATACAAATCCAAATATAATAAAGGAAAGACAAAGAATAAAAATAGGAACCATCACACTATTATAACGAAAGCCTGAGAAAATTGGTATGGCAAGAAATCCTCCAAGCAAACCTAACAAAGAGAATATCGCAATTAAAGGAGCAATCGACCTATTCGACCTTCTTACCCCTTCTGTATCTAAGAGGGCACTTTTGTTCGCCACTAAAGCTTCTTTTGTTTTCGTATTATAGTAGACAGCCTCATCGCCGCTCTGTCCAATAAAAATTATTTTTCTCATATTATCCATTTCTTTACGCATTTGCTGGAGCTTATAGTGCGATAAATCGTTTGGTTAGATACTACTCTAGCAAAACGTGTCCATAAAATCATACTAACATCATACCTAAAAACTTCCTTTTAAAAACAATACATAAAGAAGAAATTACTATTCAAATAGCATAATATGTAGAGTTATTTTCTTAATATTTGATTAATTATATGACTTAATTCCTCTAATTGTTGAGACTTAACATAAAAAAAACCTTCGATAAGTAAAATGCAAAAATTACTATTTTCAAGGGGAATAACAATTTCTGTACCTGCTTTGTTCTCTGGTTTCACTTTAGATAATAATACCGATTCATTAACATTAAAAGGTTTTTGAACATTTATTAACTCTAAATATTTCCCTTCTGGCCTAAACCCAAAAATCAAACGTTCTTTTTGAAAAATTCCTCTAAAATCAATTAGCTCTAAAGTGGTATTTTTAAATTCATAAATGCCTATAAATAAAATTAAAGGTAATGTTTCTTTAATGAGTTCTAAACGATTAGCTTGATGAGCAATAAACTCTCCTTGCACTTTAACTTGTAAAGTTTTAATTGAATCTGATAACTTATCACTATAATTGACTAAAATATTGAGATTTTTTGCTAAGCAAGTCAAAAAGTCAGTATTATTAATAATTGTTACTATGCATAAGTGTCTTAAATACCCTTCATCAATGAATTTCTTTTCGTCAGTATCAACATAATTATCTAAGCATTCAAAATAATATTTAAGCTCATTAATACTATAGATATCAATAGTTAGGTTAATAATCTGTTGGAACTCATCCATAAGTTTTAGAAAAGCAATATTAGTTAAATCCAAATATTTCTGTCGAAGTTTATATAAGTCAATATTCTCCTTTATATATACGTCTTGTTCTAAAGTATCAGTAGTTGAATCTACAAAATCTAAATCAATAGTAGATTTATAGAGTTCTTCTTTGTTGATATTAATTCTAATTGTCAAATAATCAAAAGGTGAGAAACTATGAAAATATGGGTTTAACACTTTCGATAGAACTCTATCATTTTTTCGCATATTACAATTATAACAAGTTGGGACCAAATTGATAGGTGTAATTGAAAGAAATGGAAACTTACTTTTAGGAAGAATATGGTCTAATGTTACTTGGCTATACGCAAACGAACAATCACAAATTGGACATCGTTTTCCAACTAGCTCTTCCATATATTTTCTATAATAAGATAATGATTGTCCACTATAATACTCGGAGTAGTAATTTCGGATACTAGAAAAAGGATAATTGGGATCATGTTCAGTTGTTACGGGTATGTTAGAAAGATTATCATAATTGTTTTTATATTCATTTTCATAGTATGATAGCAAGTCAACAATATCATCAAAAGCTTCATTATCATCAATATCTACTATTTCTAAGAAATCTACAGATGCATCTCTTAATGTATCTAAAATCTCCTTTACAGTAATATCCATCCCTTCAATTTTTCTCATTCACTAGTTCCTTCTAAAAATAAATTGATTAACAATCTTGCCTCACTACCAGAAAACTCCAATAACTTTCTAAGTTCACTTTTAGCATTCTCAGAAAACTTTAATCTTTCAATTAAATTATAATATCCTGATTGTTGAAGACCTATATTAAAAATCTTATCATTAATTACATTTATATTTTCACCAAATGTATTAAAATTTACCGACTTAATCAAATATTCTCCTAGATAATCATCATGATAAGCCTGCTTTACACAACGACTAGGAAACTCTTGAAGAGTGATCGGAGAATGTGTAATGATAAAACCTAAACCGTTTACTGAATTCACAATATCAGATATGAGACGGACATATGATTTAATCATTGGAGGATGTAGGAATAACTCTGGTTCATCAACGAATACAATCGTTCTTTCCGTTAATTTCAAAATAAGTTTTGTTATCGTCAATAATAATATTTTTTGTCCAGAACTAAAATTCTTGATTTTATTATAGGTTTTATCATATTCTATGTAAGTATACCCACTAGTCTTTACTCCGTTCAAATCAATTTCATCAGATTTGACTAGATCATTTTTGAAAATATATATAAGGTTAGCTACCCATTCTTCAAAAATGATCCGTTCCATTGCTTCTAACCAAAGCTTAGATTGATCTATACTAATTTTAATAATTTTTAGGCTTTCTAAAATATCGGCAGTAATTCGATCGCCAATATTTTTATATTCAGTTACTTCATCATAATTTAAAATGCCTACATATTCAAAACAATCTGCATCTTTAGAAGGAAGATCGATGTTTATTGAGTCATCAAATGGACTAAAAGAGAAATATAAAACTCTGTTCATTACATTTGCATCATCTTGAGTATCAAATTTTGAATTTTCTATAGTAATTTCAGATTGTTCATTTAAAATAGCCTTTGATAATTCTCTGATAAATCTTGTTTTACCACTTCCATTTTCTCCAATAATACAAAAAACATTATTTGAAACTGATAGAGGTAGTGATTTACGATCTAACTTAACCGAAATATTATCTTTCGGTTTAACATCCACTTTGAAAACCTCTTGATGTCCCGCTTTTATTGTAAATTTATAATCAGAAAGAAAAGAACTATTAATTGTCAACCGATGGTAACTAAGTAACTTTTCTTCCCACCTTTTTCTTGTTAAATCTCGAAAAAATGATTCGTCCAACATATAGAGCAGTTCACGACTGCTATTATCCTCGTTTTCATATAATGATCTTTCTAAGGTATCAAAGTATTCGATGAATTCTTGTGCTTTAAAAGCTATATCACCGGTTAATTCGAACCATCGGTTTGAATCTGCTTCGTCTTTTAGTGTATTTTGGATAAATTCATAATACTCTTTTGAGTCACCGAATAAAAAAAAACTTATCATCTGCTTCAATTTGATTATTTAAAATTCTTTGAAAATTTTCGTCTGTATTTGGATAAATCTTTACAAGATGATTTATCTTTCCTTTTTCTCCATTAAAAGTCAATTGTGCGGTTTGTTTATAGCCATAATCATCCCAGTAACTCATTTTAAAAGAAATCTTAGATAAAAATTCATCAATATTCATATATTACTCCTAATTTACAATGCTTTCAATAGTATTATATCAAAAATTCTATCTAATTTATTATATAAAGCTATAAACTGAGAATTACTAAAATATTTTTAATTAACTATAAATAAGAAAAAGATAAAAACTGCTGGTAGTATTCCTATTAAGGGCGAAGTTATTATCTGTAATTCAAATGGAGCTTTCCTTTCAAATGAATCAATAATACCTGGAATAAAAGCGATAAATGTTATTACCGTTGAAAAAGCAATAACAGTATAACAACCATAAAAGCAAATATTTTCAAAAAAGTCGCCTTTTTATTGCTAAAATTGTCCCAGAACAAATTTGAATAAACTGCTTTTTCAAATTGCTGTTTAGTTGCTCTACGAACATATTTAACATTTTTATATAGAGCAATTTCTAACATCCACATACTACAAAAGAACACAAACATGAATCCAGCAATGAAAAGCTGCGTCATTCCGCTGCTATATCGAAAACCTGAAAATGCAGGTATAGCTACTAATCCTCCAATAATACCTAAAAAAACAAAAACCAACATCAAAGGAAAAATGGCCTTATTGGTCTTCCTAGCCCCTTCTGTATCTAAGAGAGCACTTTTGTTTGCCACTAAGGCTTCTTTTGTCCTCGTATTATAGTAGACAGCCTCGTCCCGCTCTGTCCGATAAAAATTATTTTTCTCATTTCTCTTCTTTGTTAATAATTTACAACTAAGACTTCTTCATTCCTAAGCCATTCCACCTTTATCTTCGTATATACTGAACCAAGCGGAACATCATGAAGGCAAATAGAATTCCTGCAACGATCCAAATGGTTCGAAGAGCGTAAAATTGGAGCAGATAAGTCGAAATAATGGCTCCGATGACAAAGCTTCCTAACAAAGCAACAAAGAAAATGCCCTCTTTCAAGTATGGTTTTTCCTTCGTTCGCACAAAGTTCCCAAAAGCCACCATCGTTTTCTTGATATTTCCTGTCATAAAGGAATTATTGTAGACTATGCCATCTACTTCGCCAAAAGCTGTGGCAACGACCCCCATACAGAAAGCAATCGGAGGAACAATCAGCATATTTGGCACGGTACTTGGCATAAAGCCAACCATAGTACAGATGAGTACCATTGGTGAAATGCTACTTACCCTCCATATTGATTGTTCAAAAAAGGGGCGGAAAACAGTTATCAGGAAGATACCCAGCATAAAAGCCAGCATGGTAGCCAGTTTGACATCAATTTCCTGAGTTTTATGCTCAATTAACTGAACAGATAAAAAAACGACATTCCCTGTCTGTCCAGCGACCAAGGTACCTCCGCGCTCCATGAAAGTGTAGGCATCTACGAATCCTGCGCAAAAGGTCAGCAGGCAGGCAAAAAACTTCGATCGGGAGTGAAATTCCCTTTTGACTAACTTTTTCATCATTGACCCAAAAAGTCCAGTGTAACACCAGACTTCCTTTCTATCCTTCTCTAGCTTCCTCCAAAATCTTTTCAATCTTGGTGGTAATCAAATCAATCGCAACTTTATTAGAAGCGCCCTCTGGAATGATGACATCCGCATAGCGCTTGGTTGGCTCAATAAATTGATGGTACATAGGCTTTACGACACCCAGATACTGCTCAATGACACTATCCAAACTGCGTCCACGTTCTTCCATATCCCGCTTAATCCGACGAATAATCCGCACATCATCATCAGTATCAACGAAAATCTTGATGTCCATCAAATCACGGAGGCGTTGGTCTTCCAAGACCAAAATCCCCTCTACAATGAAGACATCCTGCGGTTCCTGGCGATAGGTTTTATTACTGCGCGTGTGCTCCGTATAGTCATAGGTCGGGATGTCCACTGGACGGCCAGCCAAAAGCTCCTTGATCTGCTCAATCATGAGATCTGTATCAAAAGCAAAAGGATGGTCATAGTTGGTCTTGACCCGCTCCTCAAAGGTCAAATGCGACTGATCCTTGTAGTAAGAATCATGTTCAATCATGGAAATCTTTTCATTAGGAAAATGGTCTAAAATGGCCCGAGATACACTGGTTTTTCCCCCACCAGATCCACCTGTAACACCGATAATAATAGGTCTATTTTGCATTGTTTTCTCCATTACTTGTTATCTTATCTATTTTACCTTAATTCATGATATAATGAAAGGGTGAATCAAGAAAAATTCAGGAAAATCATTTTAAAGGAGAAAGTATGTTACGACTCGGTATCATCGGTACAGGAAGCATTTCCCACGAGTTTATCAAGGCAGCTCAACTGAGTGGTGAGTATGAGTTTACAGCTGTTTACTCACGAACCTTGAGTGCCGCGGAGCGTTTTACGCAAGCTTATAAAAACGTCGCACTCTACACCGATATAATTGAATTCTTATCTGCCGACCTAGATGTGGTTTATATCGCCAGTCCCAATAGCCTCCACTTCAACCATGCCAAGGTAGCCATTTTGGCTCGAAAACATGTCATCGTTGAAAAGCCAGCTGTATCAAGACCTGAAGAATGGCAAGAATTGGTCAAGCTGGCAGCTGAGCATCAGGTTTATATCTTTGAGGCAGCCAGAAACTACCACGAAGCAGCGTTTGCAGTCATTCGTGACTTTCTAAAGGACAAGAAAATCTGGGGAGCTAATTTTACTTATGCCAAATACTCCTCTAAGATGGGAGCCCTGCTGAGTGGACAAGAACCCAATGTTTTTTCAGCTAAATTCTCAGGCGGTGCTCTGATGGATCTGGGCGTCTACACGCTTTATGCAGCTGTTCGACTCTTTGGTGCTCCACAAAACACCTGCTATACGGCTCAACAACTGCCAAATAGCGTTGACCTCAACGGTTCTGGCAGTCTGATTTATCCTGATTTTCAGGTTCGTATCCAAGCTGGAAAAAATATTCATAGCCAGCTGCCAGCTGAAATCTATACGGACCAAGGCACTCTGACCTTAGACGGTATCGAGTTTATCCGCTCTGCCATTTTCCAAAAGCTCAATGGAGAGACGGAAAGTCTAGCTATCCGCCAAGCAGACCACCAAATGCTAGAAGAGGCTCAGGCTTTTGCTCGTGTCCTTAAAGGCGGCCAGGAAGAACTTTATAGCGACTATCTGCAGGCTGCTGCTACTGTGCATGAGTGCATGTTTGCCATGAGAAAAGATGCTGGCATTAGATTTGAGGTTGACCATGATTAAAGAAATATTTCCAACAGTTTGGCAGGAACAGCTAAATCAGCTCGGTTTTGCTGAACTGACTGCTATCCAAGACAAAATATTCGAGCCCATTTCTCAGGGACAGACGGTGCTAGGCATCAGTCCGACCGGTACGGGCAAAACATTAGGTTATCTCTTTCCTAGCTTATTGAAATTGAAGCCTAAAAAAGCGCAGCAGCTTTTGATTTTAGCTCCAAATACAGAGCTAGCGGGACAGATTTTTGATGTTTGTAAGTCTTGGGCGGAGCCCTTAGGCTTGAGCAGTCAACTCCTCCTCTCTGGTAATAGCCAGAAAAGGCAAATTGAGCGACTCAAGAAAGGGCCTGAGATACTGATTGGCACACCGGGTCGGATTTTCGAGCTCATCAAGCTCAAGAAAATCAAGATGATGAATGTTGACACTATTATCCTAGACGAATTTGACCAGCTTCTCAGTGATTCCCAATATGCATTTGTTGATAAGATTCTGCATTATGCACCGCGTGACCACCAGCTGATTTACATGAGTGCTACGGCTAAGTTCGATCAAGATAAGATTGCCGAAAACACTCTGCGCATCAGCATTGACGACCAAACTTTGGACAATATCCAGCACTTCTATATGCAGGTGGAAAAACGTGACAAGGTCGAACTCTTGCGCAAGCTATCCAATGTCGAGGAATTTCGTGGGCTAGTTTTTTTCAATAGTCTGTCAGATTTAGGCAGCGCCGAAGAAAAGCTTCAATACCGGGGGGCTAGTGCGGTCTCCCTAGCCAGCGATGTCAATGTAAAATTCCGCAAGATTATTCTGGAAAAATTTAAAAATTACGATATCACGCTCTTGCTGGCGACGGACTTGGTTGCCCGTGGCATTGATATTGATTCTCTAGAATGCGTGGTTAACTACGAAGTGCCGCGCGATTTGGAAACCTACACCCACCGTTCTGGCCGAACGGGTCGCATGGGTAAGGAAGGCTATGTCATCACCTTCATCAGCCACCCAGAAGAACTAAGAGCTCTCAAAAAATATGCCTCTGTCCGAGAAATTATCCTGAAAAAACAAGAACTGTATGTTCAGCCTTGAGTGAAAATCACAGTAAACGATAGTTTTATCTGATGATAGTAAAGCAAAAAGCATTGGAAATCTTGCATTTCCAATGCTTTTCTTAATTTCTGCTATAGTAAATCTGATGTGGCTGGAGCTGATTTTCCAGCAGTTCATCAACTGTCACCAGAGTATAGCCGTTATTCTTCAGATATTCAAGAACGCTTGGCAGGGCATCGATGGTCGTCTGATGGATATCGTGCATGAGGATAATAGATCCCGGTCGGGTTTTCACGATCTCCTGCATGATAGCCTTTGTATTGCGTGTTTTCCAATCGAGACTGTCCACGCTCCACATGATAAAGGACTGATCGACAGCATTTTGAACCGTAGAGTTGATGGCTCCGTAAGGCGGTCTTGTAATCATAGGCCGAATACCAGTCGCCTTATAAATGGCTTCCTGAGTATCTAGTATTTCTTTTTTGGCTTGATTTAGAGGCAGCTTGGTCAAATCTGGATGGCTCCATGTATGGATGCCGAGCTGATGGCCTTCATCAAGGACACGTTTAGCCAGTTCTGGATTGGCAGTAACATTTTGTCCCACCATAAAGAAGGTTGCTTTAGCATTGTAGCGTTTCAGAATTTCCAAAGCCTGAGGGGTCGTCTTACTGTCGGGACCGTCGTCAAAGGTCAGGGCAACCATTTTCTCATGCCGCTTGGTTTCATACTGCTGGTAAGCCTCCAAATCAGCTCCCTGCAAATATTCCGGACGGATTAGGTCATAAAAACTAGACAGAGGCACTGTCACGCTCGACACACCGTTGATTTCTTTGGGCAAACGAATAGAAAATAAACTATCTTCGTAATGAAAATTCCACTGGCTCAACTCCATTTCTCGGAGAGCATTTAAGGCTGCTGTTTGCTGGCTTTCCTCCACCTGTCTAAAGGTTAGCTGACTGGTCAACTCCTTCAGGAAAATCTCCTTGGCAGCTTCTGGATTTTGAAACAGCTTGTCCAAAGTGATCGCTGCACCTTCTGGATTAATATACGTCGAGGCTACTTCTCTTGCTTCCTCAGACTTGATGTCTCTTTTCGAGATACTGTAATCTTTTCGCTGGATGACCACTTCCTTGGTATTGGCCAAACTAGTAGACTTTTCCTCCGTGTAGTAAAAGGTCAAAGCAGTCAAGTTTTCCTTTTGCTTTTTGTCATCTGAAATGCTCTGACTGTCCTGCATCATTTTATCTTTGACACTTTGAAGGGGCTGCCCATTCATAAGAGGATAAAAAGCTGCCACATAATGGCTGCCAATCCTACCAGCCTGCTTTTCAGCATTGTCAGCATGCTTTTGCTCTTCCTTGGCAATCACTTCTGAGACCTTTTGCTGGAAATCCCTTTCCTGAAACATTTCATGGATTCGCAGTCCACCAAAAATAAGAAGTCCTAAAAGAAGCAGATTCAGAAGACTGAGAATCAGTCTATACTTTCGTCTACGCTTCTTTCTATGTTGTCTTTTCATCTATTAACCCCTAAGCTATTGTCCTAAAATGATTCTTATGTTAAAAAACTTGTATCTTACAAGTGCTAAAATACAAGTTTAATTATTTTTAAAGACTTTTTTCTTGAATCACTTCAACTTTGTAACCATCAGGGTCTTTAACGAAATAATAATTTGGCGGATTGCCTGGCAAACCTTTTGGTTCCGTCACTTCGTAGCCCTTAGCAGCATGCTTAGCGTGCAAACCTTCCAAATCAGGCGTACTAAGAGCAATATGAGCAAACCCATCACCGATCACATAAGGTCCGTGGTCATAATTATAGGTCAGTTCGAGCTCATAATCATCGCCATCCAAACCAAGATAAACAATGGTAAAAGCGTGCTCTGGAAAGTCCTTGCGGCGCAATTCCTTAAATCCAAACGCCTCTTCATAAAAGGCAATCGAAGCCTCTAAGTTTTCCACTCGTAAACAAGTATGCAACATTTTTGATGTCATAGCTGTACCTCTTTCATTTCTTTCTTTTATTATACCGTAAAAGCAGTCAAATTTGAAATAATATGAAAAATTTTTCAGCTTTTGCTAATACGTTTTCTAATATCTGACTTAAGGGGGAGCTTGATTTCAAAGATAGTTCCACGTGGCTTGTTGTCTTTGACTGAGATGGTTCCTCTCAGAGCGTCTACTATTTGTTTCGCCAAGGATAGGCCCAGTCCAAAACCACCTTTTTGTCGAGTCCGAGCCTTGTCCACCCGATAAAAACGATCGAAGACTTTTTTCTTGTCGTCGCCCGCAATCCCTGGACCATTGTCAGAGATCCGCAAGGTCAAGCTCCGATCATTGGCGGAAGCCACGAAATAGATTTCTCCATCTTCTTCCGTGTATTTGATGGCATTATCAAAAAGGATGGTCATGACCTGCTTGAGCAAGACCTTATCTGTCGTGATTGACTTTGAAACCAGATTTTTGAAATCAAAGACCTTGTCGCTTTCCTCCGCGATAATAGCATAGTTAGAAAAAGCTGTCGTGAAGAAGTCTGGCGTGACTTCACCGTATTCTGGCTTTATGCCGTCATCTCGCCTTGCTAGATTGAGTAAGTTGGTCGTGAGTAGACGCATATTTCGCACTTCCTCTAAACTGGACGCAATACTCTCACTAGACTCCATAATTGTAGCCTCGGGCTTACGGAAAAGAGATTCCAGTCGATTTTGCAGTACAGCTAGAGGCGTCCGCAATTCGTGGCTAGCATTTTCAACAAAGGACTTCTGCTTTTGCATGCTGTCCAAGAGAGGCTTGACACTCATCCGCGCCAGATAGATACTGGCAATCAAGGAAATACCCCAGAAGCTAATCATGACAATCGCAATCAGCTTTTCATGCTTTTCGCTAGTCTGCTCCAGCTGGCTGATACTGGTCATGACAACTGCGTATTTGACATTTTCAATTTCATCATCTGGATCAATATCAAACATATAGGCCCGATAACTCTCGACCTGTCCGTAGCTATTGGTCAGCTGAATTTGCTTGATTTGATTAAGAAATCGTTTATTAAATTTAATCGCATCAAAGTTTAAAAAGCCATTTTTTGCCGATACATTCTGATAATCATCATTCAAAAGAATAGCTGAGGTATTGGCACTGACATTGACCCTACCCGGTTCCTCAATCTTGATATTGGAAGCCTGCTCATGCTCTGAATCCTTGTTCTCTGGCTCTTGGTATTGCCGCCCCGTCGTCCGATAGGCTAGATTGGCTACCCAAGCGGGATTTTGACTGAGACTTTTGAGATTATCATCAACGGTTGTGTAGAGGCTAGAGCGCATAACTTGGATAATAATGAGCGTCATGGCCGAGAAAATCAGGGTGAACACACCAAAATAGCGAATGAAATAAGAAAAATCATCCGCATAAAAGGTTTTTTTGAGTTTATTCAGCATTCTTTAAAATGTAACCGACACTGCGAAGGGTTTGAAGATTATTCGCAAAAGCCGTTCCTTTCAATTTTTTCCGAATCTTAGATACATAGACTTCCACCACAGAAATCGTCGTATCGCTGTCAAAGCCCCACAAACGGTCGAAGATTTGAGTCTTGGGTAAAATGACATTTTGATTCTGAAGGAAGTAGACCAACAGATCAAACTCTTTCCCCAATAGCTCAACTTCTTTTCCGTCTACCAAGGTCGAATTGGTCGAAAGATTGACCGTCACATCGCCATAGGACAGGGTATTTTCATTAAACTTACCAGAGCGTTTAAGCAAGGCCTGAATCCGCATCTTCAGCTCTTCCAGATAAAATGGCTTGGTCAGGTAATCGTCAGCACCGAGCTCAAAACCATGGCCTTTATCATCGATACTTTCCTTGGCAGTCATGATGAGGACAGGAGTGGTTACCCCTTTTTCACGCAATTCTTTAAGCACTTGGAAGCCATCTTTTTCAGGAAGCATCAAGTCCAGCAAAATCAGGTCATACACGCCACTTTCTGCCTCGTATAATCCTTCTTCACCGTCAAAGACTTGCATCACATCTGCAAAATCATCTAAAAAATCAAATACTGAATTTGACAGACCGAGGTCATCCTCTACTAGTAAAATCTTAATCATCCTGTTCCTCCCTTTCTAGAAAAAGCTTATGCTGTGTGGTTTAAATAGAGACATGGCAAACACTTCTCATTCTATCCTAACCTATCTTTTTCTATTATATCATGACTTGTCGAAAATGCTTTAAGAATTTGTTGTTTTCGAGTTATTTTCGACTGTTTCACTGTTCTTATCATCTTTTGTTGTGCCGTCGGCGTTTGATGGCTTCTTCTTTGATTGCTTTCCTTCTTTTGCTCCTCCTGGATGGCCATTTCCTTGTGGTGGCTGACCTCCACCTCCGGGACCGCCTTGACCATTTTGACCGTTTTGTCCACCCATCTGCGGTGGCATGCCATTTTCATTTCCCTGCCCCTGACCTTGAGGAGCTTGTCCGCCTTGCCCTGGCATCTTACCATCTTGATTGTTTTGCTGAGGCATAGTAGCCTGCACTGAACTCTGCTGCGGGCTTTTCTGTGTCAAGGCACCAATTCCATATCCACCAATCGCTCCGACGGCTAAGGATGCACTAGCTACTGCTGTCATCCACCATTTGGTACTCTTTTTAACTACAATCATTTTTTCCATATCCATTTTAAAGTTTTCCTCTTTCTACATTTTATATTTTCATGGATTTTAACATGATGAAGTAATATAATGCTTGAATACACAAGCCTACATCCCTTCACACGCTAGGATTATTATAGGGTGGCTTGCTTAAACGGGACTGAATCTTTTCTTAAAGAAGACTGAAACTATGGGATTCTAAACGACAAAAAAGACCAGATATTATAATCTGATCTTTTCATTAGGCTAAACTGATGCCTTGATTGCATTTTCCACCGCTGCTTTTTCACGGGCAATCAAGTCAACACGCGCTGCGATTTCCTTAATTCCCATGCTGATGTTACGGCTGATAGCCATATCGTCAAGCTGCGGCTCAAAGAAGGCCTTGTATTCTGCTAGCCTTTCTTCTGTCTTGAAAGCATTAGCTGGGTAAATGACGAATTTGTCGAAGCTCATGTCGCCACCCAAAGCAGCCTTAATCCAATCCCAATTCTCACGCGCCCAGGTCCAAGCAGTAGCTTGAGTAAATTGGTGATTCAAGAGAGGGAGGTACCAACTCATAGCCAAATCTTGTGGTTTCACGATATCCTTGTTTTTCAAAGATTCCAAGATACGAGCAAGTGTCTCTGCGTCCTTAGTATAAGCCAAAGCAGATGCCAATTGGCGTTTAAAGCTACCATCAACTGTTGAAACATAATCATTCAAGTATTGGTCAGCCAATTCTTTACTCTCATCATGCTTGATTTGATTGATGAGAATATGCAAGCGAATAGCTGCAGGCAATTTCTCCAAGTTCTCTTGATGAGCAGCAAAAATGCGACTTGCTTCTTGACTTGCTGCTTGATCGTCAGCTGCAATCAGACTTCCTACAACAATCTGACGAACCAACTCATCTTCATCACTTTCGCCTTCTTTTGCTTCAAAGCCTAGACGATCAAAGTTGAATTTGCTAAGTTTAACTACCAATTTATGATAGGCTTTCTCGCACTCGCTTCCTTCGTCCACAAACAGCCTGAGACCATTCAAAACGGCTTTGACTCCTGAGACAACCAAATAGGAGGTTTCTTCTGTCAGTTTTTCAATAACAGGAACCAAATCAGCAAATGAAATGCTGCCTGCTTCAGCCAAGAGACGGCGCTCTTGCACCACTTGAAGCTTGCTGGTGCTATCCAAGTCTGTAATGGTATCTAAAATCTGCTCAAGCAAGACACCTTGATAGTCCGTGATATAGTGAGCTGTATTTTCAGTATTAAAGCGCAGGGATCCTTGGTTTTGAGCAGCCAAGGTAGAGTAATTTGGAATTTCCAGCGTTTCTGTTTCCAGTGTATCTGGCAAACCTTTCCAGTTACTATTCAAAGGCAAGACCCAAGTGCGTTTCTTATCTTCGTGCTCCCCGATAAAGAATTGTTTTTGAGAGAGTTTGAGGGTATCGTTTTCTACTGTAGCTGTCAAAACAGGGTAGCCTGGCTGTTCCAACCAAGAATCCATAAAGGCTGCTACATCGCGATCAGAAGCAGCTCCCAAGGCATTCCAAAGGTCACGACCGATGGTATTTCCATACTGGTGTTTAGCAAAGTAAGCGTTCAATCCTTTAGCAAAGGCCTCATCACCCAACCAACGACGAAGCATGTGCATGAGGCGACTTCCCTTAGCATAAACGATAGCTGGATCAAACAAGGTATTGATTTCGTCAGGGTGCTTCACCTCCACATGGACAGACTGAACTCCGTCTGTCGCATCCCGCTTAAGGGCCAAAGGAACACCTGTGGTTTGGAAATTCTCAAAGATATTCCAGCTTGGCTCAATCGCATTGACACAGACATATTCCATCATATTAGCAAAGCTTTCGTTGAGCCAAAGGTCATCCCACCACTTCATAGTGACCAAATTACCAAACCATTGGTGAGCCAACTCATGGGCGATGACAAGTGCCACATCTTGACGGCTGGATACCGTAGAATTTTCATCTACCAAAAGGTAAATTTCGCGATAGGTCACCAGACCCCAGTTTTCCATAGCACCAGATGAAAAGTCTGGCAGGGCGACATGAAGCGACTGAGGAATCGGATATTTGACACCGTAATATTCTTCGTAAAATTCAATTGAGCGAACCGCAATGTCCAAAGCAAATTCTAAGTTGCTAGCTGGGTGAGCCTTGGTCGCGTAGACACCAACCAAAGTGCCGTTTTTAGTTTTTGCAGTAATTCCTTGCATATCCCCAGCAGCAAAGGCCAAGAGATAGGAAGACATGCGAGGCGTTCTTTCGAACTTCCAAATGCCTGTCGCTTTCCGGTTTTCAACGTCGATTTCAGGCATATTAGACAAAGCTAGTTCGCCTTCTGCTTGGTCAAATTTCAAAGCCAAATCAAAAGTCGCTTTAGCTTCTGGCTCATCCACACTTGGAAAGGCTTCACGAGCAAAATGGCTCTCAAACTGAGTAGAAATAATTTCTTTTTTCACTCCATCCACAGTATAGTAAGATGGGTAAATCCCCGTCATATTGTCAGTAATCTTACCTGTATAGGTCAAGGTTACTTCCACAGGGCCTGCTGTTCCCAACTCAACATAAAGAGCTTCATTGTCATTATCAAGAGTGAAGGGACGAGCTTTTCCATCTACTTCCACGACCTCAATCGTCAAATCCTTTTGGTGTAAGGAAATTTTCTCAGCTTTAGCTTCACCACTAATGGTAACTTTCCCTGAGAAGGTCTTATCCGCACGATTTAAATCCAAAAAGAGATCATAGTGCTCTGGAACAAAAGTATCAATAAAATGTGCAACTGCTTGCATGTTTTTCTCCTCATCTAATTGAAGGGGCTGGTAATAAACCAACCTCCATTCAAGATTCATCTCTTACTATTCTACCATATTTAGTGACTTTATACTCATCCTAACTGACTCAAAATTGATTTTCATTTTCAGACATAAAGTAATCATTTTAAAGCTATCCTGTTATTCACTTTTCTCCTCCCAAAACAAAAAAGACAAGCTTAGCCTGTCTCTTTAACATATATTATAATTCAATAATTTTACCCGTTTCAAAGTAAACGACCCATTCGCAGATGTTTTTGGCATAATCGCCGATACGTTCCAAGAAAGAAATAACCTGAAAATAATCACGGCCTGTAACGATGGCTTCAGGATTTTTCTTGATTTCTTCCGTTGCCAGGTCACGAATGCTATCAAAATAATGGTTGATTTTTTCATCCATGGCTGCTACTTCATAGGCCTGATCTACAGAACCATTCAGGTAGAGATCAAGGGCAGCTTCAACGAAATTTTTTACATCGCGACCCATCTTTTTAATTTCGTCCTCGACAGCTGGAATACGCTGCTCGCCCTTCATACGAATGGCTGCTTTTGCAATAGATACCGCATGGTCTCCCATACGCTCTAAGTCTGAAACGGCCTTGAGAACGGTCAAGACTGTACGAAGATCTTGAGAGACAGGTTGTTGGAGAGCAATCATTTCAAATGATTTCTTTTCCAATTTCACTTCATATTCATTTACTTCTGCATCATCTTCGATGACTTCCTTTGCCAAGTCACGGTCATGTGTGACAAAAGCACGCACGGTGCGGTTGATTTGTGAGAGCACTTCTTGTCCCATTGCGTAGAACTGATTGTGCAATTTCTCCAAATCTTCTTCAAATTGAGATCGTAACATCATTCAACTCCTTATCCAAATTTTCCTGTAATATAATCTTCTGTTTCCTTGTTTTGTGGGTCTAGGAACATCTTCTTCGTATCATTAAACTCGATCAAATCCCCATCTAGGAAAAATCCTGTTTTATCAGAGATACGTGAGGCCTGTTGCATCGAACGCGTTACCAAGAGCATGGTGTATTTATCTTTCAGACCATACAAGGTTTCCTCAATCTTACCTGCAGAAATAGGATCCAAAGCTGAAGTTGGTTCATCTAAGAGGATGATTTTCGGGCTGGTTGCCAAAACACGGGCAACACAGACACGTTGCTGTTGACCTCCTGAGAGACCAATGGCCGAATCATGCAAACGATCCTTGACCTCATCCCAGATAGAAGCACGTTGCAAGGCCTTTTCTACTGCTTCATCTAGAACTTGCTTATCTTTTACTCCATTGATACGTAGTCCGTAAACAACATTTTCGTAGATAGACATAGGGAAGGGATTGGGCTGTTGGAAAACCATGCCGATTTCCTTACGCAATTCAACCGTATCTGTGCGAGGACTGTAAATGTTGTGGCCATTATAAATCACTGTTCCAGTTGTTGTCACCTCAGGGTTTAAATCTCCCATGCGGTTGATGGCCTTGAGAAGAGTTGACTTCCCTGAACCTGACGGACCAATGAGGGCGGTTATTTCCTTGGGTTGGAAAGAAAGGGAAACACTATTCAAGGCCTTCTTTTTGTTGTAATAAACGGACAGGTCTTTAACCTGCAAAATCGGTTCTGTCATACTGTTTCCTTTCTAACCAAAGTGTCCCGTTACATAGTCATTAGTAGACTGTAGTTTGGCATTTTGGAAAATATTGGATGTCTTATCATACTCGATCAAATCACCCAAGTAGAAAAATCCTGTGTAGTCACTTGCACGCGCAGCCTGCTGCATACTGTGGGTAACGATGATGATGGTAAAGTCTTTCTTCAATTCCAACATAGTCTCTTCCAGCTGGGCTGTCGCAATCGGATCCAAGGCTGAAGCAGGCTCATCCATCAAGAGGATGTCTGGCTTGACAGAGATGGCGCGAGCGATACAGAGACGTTGTTGCTGTCCACCAGAAAGCATCAAGGCTGACTTGTGCAAATCATCTTTGACCTGGTCCCAAAGGGCAGCTTGACGTAGAGAGGTTTCCACAATTTCATCAAGGACTTTCTTGTCCTTAACTCCTGCACGTTCATGGGCAAAAGTGATGTTACGGTAGATAGACTTGGCAAAGGGATTTGGTCTCTGGAAGACCATTCCGATGTGCTTGCGCATCTCATATACATTGATTTCTGGACGGTTGACGTCAATCCCTTGGTAAAGGATTTGCCCTGTTACCTTGGCAATGTCAATGGTATCATTCATCCGATTGAGACTGCGAAGATAGGTGGATTTTCCTGATCCAGATGGACCAATCAAGGCCGTTATTTTATTTCTTTCAAATTGCATATCGATGCCCTTGATGGATTCATTTTTACCATAGTAAACATG
>ERZ773050.669-NODE-669-length-19349-cov-9.404063_pt1 | contig 19349 bp, 15 predicted proteins | sample MGYA00580632_ERZ773050 | MGnify/ENA primary metagenome ERZ773050 (study PRJEB29015, sample SAMEA2738123) | human oral metagenome | biome: human oral; feature: human-associated habitat; material: saliva | place: China | collected 2166 ... | reverse complement strand
ACGGGACGCATGCAGAACTTGCAGCAAAAAACGGAATGTACTGCAAATTGCTGTCCATGCAATAACCTAATCAATGAAAAATATGGAGGTGTGGAGTTTGATCCATACCTCTTTTTTTGCCACTTCTATCCATATCGAAGCCACAAGTACGCAGATATCCAATACCTCTAACATACACGGTTTCTTTGGTTTACTTTTGTCCGTGCACCGCTGTTGGTGCCATTAAATACATTATAATATGGACGAAAAAATCAAAGACCAAGAAGTCCTTTTGGTCAAGGATCAGAAAGACGAGAATCTCAAAGCCGTCACAGGTACGGACGAGAAAGGCGGACTGAAAACCGTTCCGCCCACCGCCGAGCATGAACAGAGCTTCCTGAAGTTCGACAAGCATAGCAATGCGCTGGAAAACTTCCTCTCCAACTTCATGCGTCAGTTCAAGCACCCCACACCGTTGAATTTCTTCAAAGTGCCTTTTGAGAGTGCCGTTGCCAGCGCACGGGTTCTCTCCGAGATGCTCAAAGCTCCGGAAGTCCCCTCCAATAAGGAGATGCTGGATTCCGCCCGTATCAATCCTGCGGACTATTCAGGGGAGCAGAAACAGTCCTTCCAAGGCATTGACCCCGACAAGGTGAAGTGGGAACAGTTCGAGCAGATGGGCGTAAGCCGTGAGAGTCTGGAAAAGGGCAAGCATCTTGATGACCTGCTTCAATACCGCAAGACTCCACTTGTTCCCATCAGCATCAAAATCGGGGAAGTCTCCCTCTACACCGATGCCCGTCTTTCCCTGAAAGCCTCCGGAGACGGTACGTTTATCCCCGTCGTCCACGCCATCCGCAAGGAACCACAGTTGGAGCGTGAGTTCTTCGGGCATACTTTCACCGACGAGGACAAGAAAGCCCTCAGGGAAACGGGCAACCTCGGTCGTACCGTGGAGTTGACCTTCCCCGGCAAAGATGAGCCGACCCGCAGTTTCGTAAGCATCGACCGCCTGACGAACGACATCATCGCCTTGGGTGCCGACCGGGTACGAATCCCCGATGAAATCAAGGGCGTGAAGCTGAGCGATGAGCAGAAAAAGGAGTTGTCGGAAGGCAGAAGCATCTATGTGGAGGGAATGACATCCAAAACGGGAAAGCATTTCAATGCCAACCTTCAATTCAATGCCGACAAGCGGTCGATTGAATTTCGTTTCGGCTCTCCCAAGCAGGAACAACGCCAAAGGCAAGCCCCCGCAGGGCAGGAACAGCCGGAGCAAAAAGAATTGCGTGTCCCCAAGAAGATGCTGGGACGTGAAATCTCTCCCGAAGAGCAAGCGAAGCTCAAAGCAGGTCAGACGGTCTATATGACCGGGCTTATCGACAAAAAGGGAGAGCCTTTCAATGCCTATGTACGTCCGAACTTCGAGAAGAACAAGTTCGACTTCCTCAAATGGAATCCCGACAAATCCCAAGCCAAAGAAGTTACTCCAGACAATGCTTCCCGCACGCAGGTCGCCGTTAATTCCGAAGGCAAGACCAACGAGGCTACCAAACATGTGAAGGAGCCGCTCAAGCAGGGACAGACAGAGCCTACCACGGGGCAGGAACAAAAGCAAGAAGAGAAAAAGCGTTCCAAGGGAATGAAAATGTAATCCGCCACCACTAATATCCAAAAAGTAAGAACAAATGAAAGTCATCATAGCAGAAAAACCGAGCGTAGCTCGTGAAATCGCCCGTGTCGTTCGGGCAACCAACAAGAAGAACGGTTATATTGAAGGAGGCGGCTATGCCGTCACTTGGGCACTGGGGCACCTGATAACGGCAGCCATGCCCGAAGCCTACGGCATCAAGGGTTTCCACAAAGAGAACCTGCCGATTCTTCCTCCCGTCTTTACTCTTATTCCCCGTCAGATAAAGGAGGGCAAAGGTTATAAAGCCGACCCTGCGGCAGTAGCCCAACTCAAAGTCATCGAAAAACTCTTCCGGGAATGCGAGGGCATTATCGTAGCCACCGATGCAGGAAGAGAAGGTGAGTTAATCTTCAGGTTCATCTACGAGTATCTCGGCATCGCCAAACCCTTCGACCGTCTATGGATCAGCTCGCTTACGGACAAAGCGATCAAAGAGGGGCTTGCCCGTCTGCAAAGCGGAGTGGCGTATGACAACCTCTATTATGCCGCCCGCGCCCGCAGCGAAGCCGACTGGCTGGTGGGCATCAATGCCACCCAAGCCATATCCATAGCGGCAGGACGAGGTACTTACTCCTTGGGCAGGGTACAGACCCCGACCCTCTGTATGGTCTGCTCCCGTTTCTTGGAGAACAAGAAGTTCGAGCCACAGGCATTCTGGCAACTCAGCCTTGCCGTAAGGGAAGGTGATGAGAACTTCCGCTTCTCCTCCGCCGACCGCTGGTTCGATAAGGCAGAAGCCACTGCTCTGTATGAGAAACTCCGAAATGCTTCTGTAGCTACCGTGGAAACGATTGTGCGTAAGGAGATCAAGCAGGAGCCACCGCTTCTGTATGATTTGACCACCCTGCAGAAAGAGGCGAACAGCCGATTCGGCTATTCGGCAGAACAGACCCTTTCGTTGGCGCAGAAACTCTACGAGAAGGCGTACATTACCTATCCACGCACGGGCAGTCGCCATATTCCCGAAGATGTCTTTGCCGAAATTCCCGCTTTGATAGCCTTTTTGCACGACCATCCCGTCTGGGGTGTCCATGCCCGCCGACTGACCGAACTTAATGCGCATTCGGTGGACGGCAAGAAAGTGACCGACCACCACGCCCTGCTCATTACGGGCAAGAAGCCGATAGACATATTCGGAGAGGAAGTAGTCATCTACGATATGATAGTCGGACGTATGCTCGAAGCCTTCTCCGCCCGATGCGTGAAGGATGTCAGTACGGTTACTGCCGCCTGCGAGGATGTGAAGTTTATCCTCAAAGGTGAAATTGTCAAAGAAGAGGGTTGGCGTGCTATCCTCAAAAACAGCAGAAAAAAAGACAAGGAGCAGGCGGAAGCCGAAGAACGGGAAAGCCGGGAGAACGGGGAAGGCATCATCATCCCTCAATGGGAGGAAGGTAAGCAACTTCCGCTCTGCGCTTGTTCCTTGGCACAGGGAACGACCAAGCCCAAGCCCCTGCACACGGAAAGTTCGCTGTTGGCAGCGATGGAGACGGCGGGCAAAGAGTTGGAGGACGAAGAATTGCGTGCGCAGCTCAAGGATTGCGGTATCGGCACGCCCGCTACCCGTGCCGCCATCATCGAAACCCTCTTTGCACGCGAGTACATGGTGCGCCAAAAGAAGTCGCTCGTCCCTACTGAGAAAGGACTTGCCGTCTATTCCATCGTTAGGGAAATGAAAATCGGTAATGCCGAGATGACCGGACAGTGGGAAGCGGACTTGGCGAGAATCGAACGGGGAGAGTTGAAAGAGCAAGAGTTTCGCAAGGGCATCGAAAACTACGCCACACAGATTACCGACGAACTGCTCTCCTCCAAAATCCTCTTCCCCCAAAAACAGAGCGACATCCATTGCCCCAAATGCGGCAAAGGCTCACTGGTCTTCTATCCCCGATGTGCCAAATGCTCTGATGCCGATTGTGGGCTGACGCTTTTCCGCAGCGTGGCAGGCAAGAGCCTCACGGACGAGCAACTGACGCAGTTGGCGGTAAACGGAGAGACTGGCATCATCAAGGGCTTTACCTCCAAAACGGGCAAGAGCTTCGAGGCTTCTCTCTCCTTGGACGGAGAGTTCAAGACGGTCTTTGTCTTCCCCGAGCGTAAAAACCGGGCAAATCCCGAAGGTAAATCCCCGTAATTTGCTAATTTTGCCACTGAATGATGCGGTCATAAACAATCCTGTTGTTTTTACTGCGGATTTTAGTGGTGGCACTCGGCGGGGACGTCGAGTGCCTTTGCATTATATACCCATTAAAATTACAGATATGACAGCCATTCGATTTTCCTATTACGAGCTATCCCTGCTCTCTTTTCTTCGGGAAAGCCATCCCGAAAAAGCCGATGACATTCCCTTCGTCAAAGAGCGTGCGGCAGCCGCTTCCGAAGCCTATGCCGAAGCCTTCGATACCGGTCTTCCCATAGCCGAATGTATCGGCATTGCCAATAAGACGCTCTATGCGGGTCTGCACTTTTCCCACCACGATACCATCTCCTCTGTTCTTTGGAACGAGTTCTCCGCCGAAGTGCCGCTTGAAGCTGTCAGGGAGACCGCTATCCGCCTGCGCCCAATCTTGGAAGCAATCTTCACCAAGTATCCTATTTCGGACGAGTTCGCCTATATGCCCGAATACAACTCCCTTTATACGGAGATTACGGGTTTTGTTCAACTAAAACTCGAAGAAGATGGCAAGTTATAACAAGAAGGAGCATCTAAGGGCGAACATAGAAGCCATCAAGACGGTCTTTGCCCTGCATCGGGAACAACGCACGGCAACGGAGGAGGAAATGGAGGTGTTGCGGGCTTATACGGGCTTCGGGGCTTTGAAGTGTATCCTCTCTCCCGCCAACACGATGGAGGACATCGCCCGATGGAACAAGTCGGAGCTGGAGCTATTCCCCTTGGTGATGGAGCTGCATCGCATCATTCGGGACAACACCGCTTCCGAGTCGCAGTACAAGAGTTATATGCAGAGCCTGAAAAATTCCGTGATGACCGCTTTCTATACTCCTGCGCCCGTAGTGCGGGAGATTACCACTTCCTTACGGGAGGCAGGCATCGTCCCCAAGCGTATCCTCGACCCCTCGGCGGGACTGGGCGAGTTCATCCGCTCTTTTGACGGCATTGCAGCCGAAGGGCATACGACCTTCGGTTTTGAGAAAGACATCCTTACGGGACAAATGCTCTCCGCTCTGCATCCCGAAGACAAGATACGCATCCGAGGCTTCGAGGAAATCGAATCCAAGCTCGGAGGTTATTTCGATGTGGTCAGCAGCAACATTCCTTTCGGAGATGTGGCCGTCTTCGACCCTGTTTTCAGCAAGACGGACGAACCTGCCCGAAAGGTCGCCCGCATGTCCCTGCACAATTACTTTTTCGTCAAGGGGGTGGATATGCTCCGTGAAGGCGGTGTGTTGGCATTCATCACCTCGCAAGGAGTTATGAACGCGCCCTCGAACGAGCCTATACGAAAATGGCTGATGAATAACTCCCGCCTTGTCTCGGCAGTCCGTCTTCCCAACAATCTTTTCTCGGAGAATGCGGGGACGGAAGTGGGCAGTGACCTTATCGTCCTGCAAAAGCAGAGCGGCAAGACAAGTCTGACCGAAGAGGAACTGCGTTTCATCAAGAGTGAGAAACGCCCTAGCGGAGTACTGTTCAATACCTATCTGCGAAGTATGTCTCAAATTGTGCATACCGAATGGAAGCAGGATACCGACCCTTACGGCAAGCCCGCCATCCTGTTCCATCACGAGGGCGGAGCGGAAGGCATCGCCACCGATATGGGCAAAATCCTGCGGGCAGATTTAGCCAAACGCTTGGACGAGGCATTGTACCAAAAGCATATCTCCATTCAGGAGCAGCCCAAAGTTACCGTTTCTGTTTCTCCCGAGGTCAAGCAGGGAGAGCCAACGCTTACGCCTGCCGCTTCGAAAGAGGAGCAATCACACCGAAAGGAGGTGCAACCGAAAGAGGAACAGCCGACGGAGCAAAACCGAAGCAGTGTCACACCGCAGGTACAACTGCTCGACCTTTTCGGCAATGTTATCCCGGAGGAAAAGCCCAAACGTAAAGCTGCCGCAAAACTGAAATCTGTCGTATCACCCTCCATCTTTTCCGAGACTTCACAAAGCAATGATACGGCACTGGGGCTGAAAGACACGGGAGAGCTGTGGTGGCAGCAGGACAAGGAGAAAGGGATGCAGCAGCGCCTCTATGAGGGGGAATGGCACGAACACCCCAGAGAGGGGGCTTTGCTGGCTTCGGACTTTCAAGTCGGAATGCTTGTCCGTGATATGGAGGACAACCGCATGTTCCAGCCCATAGACCTCCCGTCCCAAGAACGACAGAAAATGCTGCTCTACATAGACCTGCGTGACGCCTACCACGCACTCTATGACTATGAAGCGGAATGCAAGGTGGCGAATGAATCCCTGCGACAGAACCTCAATGAACTGTACGACCGTTTCGTGCGGCAGTACGGGCATCTGAATGACCGCAAGAACCACGAGCAGATCCTGATGGATGCCGGTGGTAGGGAGATCCTTTTCTTGGAACGGAAGGTGGATAAAGAAACGCTCAAAGCCGATATTTTCTGTCAGCCCGTTTCCTTCAGCCTGCACGAAGTGACAGAGGTGAGCAATGCCCAAGAGGCTCTCTCGGCTTCACTCAACAAATTCGGAGCGGTGGACACCGAGTATATGCTGTCATTGCTTCCCGAAAGTTCCGAAGAGGAAATGCTCTCCGAGCTGCACGGCAGGATTTACTACAATCCCTTGGAGGGAGGGTATGAAATTGCCGAGAAGTTCATATCGGGCAATGTGGTTGCCGCTTCGGAGCGTATCGGACAATATCTTTTGGAGCATCCGGAAGACACAAGGGCGCAAGCCTCCTTGCAGGCACTGAAAGATGCCATTCCCGAACCGATACCCTTCGTGGACTTGGATTTCAACTTCGGGGAGCGATGGATCCCCGTAAATCTCTACTCAGACTATGCCTCGTACCTCTTCGACACGGAGGTGATGATACGCTACAATTCAAGTGCGGACGAATACTCTGTGGAGGCACGGATGCACAATGCCAATATCTGGGACAGGTTCTGTGTGCGGGGGCAACATCGTCGCTACGACGGCATTGCCCTGATGAAGCACGCCCTGCTGAATACGACGCCCGACATTACCAAGAAAATCATGGTCGGAGACAAGGAAGTCAAAGTACGGGACACCGAAGCCATACAGATGGCAAACGCCAAAATCGACGAGATCCGAAACGGCTTTACCGATTGGCTGAACGAGCAGAGCGATGAGTTCAAGCAGCGGTTGGAGAAACTCTACAATGACACTTTCAATTGTTTTGTGCGTCCCCAGTATGATGGTTCCCATCAGACATTCCCCGACCTCAACCTGAAAGGCTTGGGCATCGAGAGTTTGTACGGCAGCCAAAAAGATGCCGTTTGGATGCTCAAACTCAACGGGGGAGGTATCTGCGATCATCAGGTGGGAGCAGGAAAGACGCTTATCATGTGTACCGCAGCTTATGAGATGAAGCGGCTCGGCTTGGCGAACAAGCCGATGATACTCGCTCTCAAAGCCAACGTACAGGAGATAGCACAGACCTTCCAAACGGCTTACCCGAACGCCAAGCTGCTCTATCCGGGGAAGAACGACTTCACCCCCGACAAGCGGCAGCGGATTTTCCACGACATCAAGAACAACAACTGGGACTGCATTGTCCTCACGCACGACCAGTTTGGCATGATACCGCAGTCGGACGAGATACAGCAAAAAATCCTTCAGGACGAGCTGGACAGCGTAGAAGAGAACTTGGAGGTTTTGCGTCAGCAGGGACGCAGCATCTCCCGTGCGATGGAGAAAGGACTTGTCAAGCGGCAGATGAACTTACAGGCAAAGCTGGATGAAATCAAGTTCAAGATAGAGAACCGCAAGGACGATGTGGTGGATTTCAAGACGATGGGCATCGACCACCTTTTCGTGGACGAGTCGCATACGTTCAAAAATCTGATGTTCAACACCCGCCACGACCGTGTGGCAGGGTTGGGTAACAGCGAGGGCAGCCAAAGAGCCTTGAATATGCTCTTTGCCATACGAACCATTCAGGAAAGGACGGGGAAAGACTTGGGAGCCACCTTCCTTTCGGGGACGACCATATCGAACTCCCTCACGGAGTTGTATCTGCTGTTCAAGTATTTGCGTCCCCAAGCCCTCGAAGCACAGAACATCAAGACCTTTGACGCATGGGCTGCCATCTTCGCCAAGAAGTCTGTGGACTATGAGTTCTCCGTTACCAATGAGATTGTACAGAAAGAGCGTTTCCGCTATTTTATCAAAGTACCGGAGTTGGCGGCGTTCTACGCTCAAGTATGGGAGTAGAGAGCAAGAAAAGGCGAATGATGTGTATCTCGCTGGAGTAGAGGACGTATTACTCTTTTCTTCACAAGATTACATCAAAGGGAATAGGCGAAAAAAGGAGCGAAAAGGCAAGAGTTCAGTTACCAAATCGTTCGAGAAACGATGAAAGGAAAAGAGCGGAAAGAAGCGGTAACTAAAATGGTGTTTTCTCTTTCATTATCAATGTATTGCATATTCATAAGTTTCTCTTGGAGATGTAATTTTGCAAACTATATAACGACAATGGAAAAAGAAAAAATGAGGTTGCTTTTCTATCTCAAGAAAAGCACACAGAACAAAAACGGCAAAAGTCCCATTATGGGACGTATCAGCATCGGTCGCTCAATGGTTCAGTTCAGTTGTAAATGCGCCTGTACTCGTCACCTTTGGGATAGTCGCAAACAAAGACTTGTGGGTAAGAGTGCCGAAGCGGTATCGGTAAATAAGGAACTCGACAGACTGCAAGTAAGCATTCATCAAGTTTATGAATCGCTTTCAGGCAAGTTGGGCAATAGCGTTACAGCAGGACAGGTAAGAGAGTTAGTCTTCGGGCTGAACAGCAAATCGCAAGGGTTGCTTCACTTCTTGGACGAATATATTGCACGATTCCAAGACAGAGTGAGCATAGACCGTAGCGAACGAAGACTAAAATGTTTGTTGCTCTTCCGCAGACATCTGTCTGAATTTATAAAATGCCACTACCATATGGAGGATATACCCATACAGAAAGCTGACATCACCTTTGTCAAAGAGTTGGAGGAGTATTTTGCCAAAGAAAAGGAGTTTAAGCTCAACACGTCAGCAGGCTATCTCTCTATGCTGGCATCTCTGCTCAAAGACCTGTACAAGCGACACGTCATTGAGACTTATCCTTTCATCGCTCATTCTATCCGTTGGGATGTGGGTACACCTCGATACATCACAAAGGAAGAAGTAGGTCGAATAGTAGCGTTAAGTGAGAAAGACTTGCAAAGCTATGAGCTGGTGTCGAGGGATATGTTTCTCTTTTCCTGCTATACAGGCTTATCGTACACGGATATTTACCACTTTACAACTGAACATCTTGTAGAGGAAGATGGCATGACTTGGATACGCAAGCCGAGAGTAAAGACGGGAAATATCTGCTACATTCCGCTATTGCCCGAAGCTTCTGCTATTATTGAGCGGTATAGGGGCATCCATACAAGGGCATTCCGCCACGAACCGCCCAAAGGTTATCTCCTGCCCATTCCTGGTTGTGATACTGTTAATATCCACCTCAAAAAGATAGCACGGCTCTGTGGTATCACAAAGAAGCTAACCTTTCATATGGCTCGCCACACCTTTGCATCGCAGATGACACTTTCAGAAGGAGTATCCATTGAAAGCGTATCAAAGATGCTCGGACACAGCCAAATTAAGACTACACAAGTGTATGCGGAGACATCCCCTGAGCGTGTCTTTCGGGACGTAGAGAAGATTCTCCCATTCATCGCTCAATACCATTTAACCAACTAAAGAGTTCAAGAATAATGAAAAGTACATTTTCAGTTCTATTCTACATAGATAGGAGCAAGACCAATAAACAGAGTAGATGCGTTATTCGTTGTCGTATCACTTGCAATGGGACATCATCTTCTTTCTCAACAAGCTTGTGTACGTCTCCCAATGATTGGATAGCGAGGAAAGCTCGTATCAAAGAGGGGGCAAACAGAGCGAACCTTGTCAATCTGCAACTGAACTCAATGGATGAACGACTTCATACACTGTATGAACTCATATTAAGGGAAGAGAACTATGTGACAGCTGAATATCTCAAAGAACAGTATCTACGCCAAACGAAGCCTATCCCAACGCTTATAGAACTTTATCAATCCCTATCTGAAAGCAAAGAGGAATTAAAGGGGCATACGCTCAGTAAAGCTACAGTAAGGGCATTTAAGGACAGCCAAAAAAGCTTTGTCCGTTTCCTGAGGGCAAGTAACAATGAAGAGTGTCTTCCACAAGCGGTTGACAAAGACCTTATAGAAAGCTACCGTTTGTTTATGCTACGAGACTTGGGGAACAAGGAAAGCTCCGTTTCCAATCGACTGCGCCACCTGCATCAAGTCATCCGTAAAGCGTTGCAGGAGCAGTATATCCGTGAAGACCCTTTCGACTTAATTGATATAGAAACACCCACATACGAGCGAAATGCCCTTACTTCTGACGAGCTACACAAATTGCTTTCGTTTCGTCCGCACAAATCGGTAGACAACCATTGCAGGCTCATCTTTCTCTTAGGTTGCTTTACGGGTCTAGCATTCTCTGACCTAAAGAAACTTAGAATGGATGATGTTTACACGCTTAGTGATGGGCGCAGGTACATATCGCTCTGTCGCACAAAAACACAGAATAGGTGTATTGTTCCTTTACTGCCTATTGCTGAAGAAATCCTTTCCATCTTTAGAGGTGGAAGAACGGAGGGGTTATTCTTTCGGGAGTTTCCTACTAACAGCCATTTCAATCGCAAGATAAGAGAGATTATCCTCAAAGCAGGATTGCCACCACATACCGAAGCTACCTCGCATACAGCACGACACACTTTTGCGACAACTATTTGCTTGGAGAATGGCTTACCGATAGAAACTGTCAGTAAGATGCTCGGACATCGCTTTATTTCCACTACCGAACTCTACGCAAAGGTTAGCAAGAGCAAAATCGCACGTGAAATGCAACCACTGATGGGAAGTGATACCACAAGAGAGCTAAGAAAGGCATTGCGTGTCTGTCCGCCAAGAGATCCTTCCAAAAAGCCCTGAAGCCGTAATCGGTCGGGCAAAGGTATGGCGGTTGCCTTGATTGCTTGCAAGGTCAAGTCCTGCGGATGGAGTGAAAAATCTCCACCGCAGGGCTTTTCTCTGTACTTTGGAACTATCATACTTGCAAAAACTCGATTATTAGTGCGGTCGTATTTTTCGCTCCAACCTTGCAGCAATAGGCTAACCGCTAAAAGAATAAGCCCGAACGAATACGGCATACTCAGGCTCTTTGGACGCAAGAAGCGACAAGACAAATACTCTACCAATCAATCAAGCCAAAGAGTGTACTCTTGCTCTGTTAATTGATAGAGAGATGTCGAAGCAATCGAACACTCAAGAGTGACCTGATTTTATTTTCGCTAGTACGGAACGAACCAGCACCTCATCTCATTACCGCAATAGCTTAGACTTTTGTGTTCGTCATTTCCCTTGTGTCCTAACTATTTCCGTATTCTTCCTTACTCTTTCTTTTTCTGCTTTAGAGGGGTTACTTTTGCATCCGACAAGAAGGGCAATCGACAGAAAAACTGCTCGTTTGCCGAGTATTAACAACGTAATCAACAATAATGCAATGAAACTTATCATCCTCGAACGCAAGGCATGGGAGCAGCACTGCTCCTCCTTTGCAGATTTCATCCACCGTATCGAACGGCTTATCGGGTGTCCTCCCGAAACGGAAGAATGGCTTGACAATGAAGCCGTATGCCGTAGGCTCGGTATCAGCAAGCGCACTCTGCAACACTATCGGGATACGGGTAAAATCCCGTTCTCTATGGTCGGGCATAAGTGCTACTATAAAGAGAGCGACATCACTGAGATACTGAATGCAAAGAAAGACTGAACTCAACACTGAATGAACTATGTCAGAGAACGAAATCATCACACAACAAGACCCTCAAATGCAGATGTTTGCACAACTTATGGAGAGCGTCTTGAAGAAACTGGAGCGTTATTGCGCTACTGCACGTCCTATGTTGGGCGGAGAGGTTTACCTTACAAGTGAGGAAGTCTGCAAGCTGTTACGTCTGAGTAGTCGCACGCTCCAAGAGTACCGAGACAGTGGAACAATCGCTTATCACAAAATAGGAGGCAAGATACTCTACAAACAGAGCGATATACAAGCGATGCTTGAAAGGCACTATAATCCTATATATAAGAGCAATAAGTAATTGAACAGCGGGGTAAAAGAAGTGAGTTGAGATATGGTTTAGCGGATACTCATTTGAACTCGGGAACGCTGACGTCAAGGGCATACAATCTCTCGGGGAGTGTCAATTCTTCCATCGGTGTGCGTGCTTTTATCCCTCTTTGGGGATTGTTGATTTCATCGGTGCGTTTTCAGCGTTTAATCTGAGCTTACAATTTACCTACGGTCAAATGAGTAAACCATAGGGGATTTCGGTTAAGAGTTGGGTAAGTCAAGATTTGGTATGGTCAAGAAGTGGGTTTTAACTCAAGTCAATTTTGAGCCAAGTCAAAATTGAGTTAAGTCAAAATTGAGCCAAGTCAAAATTGAGTTGAGTCAAAACTGAGTCAAGTCTTAACCTGACTCAAAACTTAGCTCAGAAAGTCAAAAGCTAATATCCAATCGCCCCTAAGTGGGTGGCATCAATTCTTGATATTGGCAAGGTGTGTCTTTGTACCACAAATTGCCATTTGTACCACAAAGACCCTTGCCCCGAAGGGGGGGAAATCACTCCAAAGTCGTGATTAGGATGCAATGAAAAATGACGAAACGAAAGAAGCCTGATGGCAGATGTGCCACCTGCCCACGATGGGACAGATGGCACATCAGGATACCTAATTGCGAAGACCAGCAGACACTTATCAGGCTCTATCAAAAGTCGGGAGCAAAGACGAAGAGCGATTTTGTCCGAGCAAGACTTTTAGGTGAAGCCTTTAAGGTCATCACGGAAGATCCTTCAAAGAAGCTTTACTTGGATAAACTCTCCGAAATCGTCACCATGATGAATAAGATAGGCGTGCTGTACAATGGAGCCGTGAAAGCCCTCAATACTTATCATTCTGTTGCCACTGCTCAACGAATGCTGGATCAACTCGAAGCTTATTCTCAAGCTCTAATCAAACTGCAACAGCAAGCTGTGCAATTAACGAAGGAATATCAGGAAGGGGGATAATCTTCTGATACGCCCCATTATGAGAATATCAATTTCGCTCTTCCCAAGAATTGGCAGCTTTCCACTTTAGGAGAAGTCTTTTATATGCACGCAGGTAAAAACATTGTTGCATCTGAAATATCGTCCAACGCTGATGAAACATATCGTTATAAATGTATAGGTGGCAATGGATTAAGAGGGTATGTACAACAATTCAACACCGAAGGCTCTTTTCCTATTATTGGCAGACAGGGTGCTTTGTGTGGAAATATAAATTATGTTGAAGGTAGATTCTATGCAACAGAACATGCTGTTGTTGTTGATACCTTTTGCAAAACAAATGTCAAATGGGCTTTTTATTTCCTTATTAAATTGAATTTGAATCAGTATGCAACAGCAACTGCTCAGCCAGGATTGTCTGTTAATACAATTTGCGATGTACAAATACCTCTTCCTCCACTCACGGAGCAACAACGTATTGTAGCAGAAATTGAGCGGTGGTTTGCTTTAATTGATACGGTTGAGCAAGGAAAGGCGGACTTGCAAACCGCCATCAAGCAAACCAAGAGTAAAATCCTTGACCTTGCCATTCACGGCAAGCTCGTACCACAAGACCCAAATGATGAGCCTGCATCAGAATTGCTCAAACGTATCAACCCAAAGGCACAAATCACTTGTGATAACGAACATTATCCGCAGTTGCCTAAGGGGTGGTGTACAACAAGTTTGAAAAGGTCACAAATTGAGGTGCTAAATGGGTATGCCTTTCAATCTTGTAATTATACAGAAGAGGGTGTCAGAATTATACGAATAGCAAACGTGCAAGATGGACAAATAGTCGATGATTCTCCTAAGTTTTATCCTATAGATTCTATTTCAGAAATACACAAGTATCAATTAAGAGCAGAAGATCTCTTGATGTCTTTAACAGGTAATGTTGGAAGAGTTGGATTTCTACCTCAAATAATGCTACCTGCAGCACTTAATCAGCGTGTTTGTTGTATAAGGACTACAGAAGAGATTATCTACAAGAAGTATTTGTACATCTTCTTTCAAAGTAATTTGTTTCGCACAGCTTGCGAAAGTTCAGCTAAAGGGGTAGCACAGTTGAATGTAAGCACAGAATGGCTCAAAAACTTTCTTATTGCTCTTCCTCCCCTTACCGAGCAAAAACGTATTGTGGAGAAGATTGAGCAACTTTTCTGCCTATTGGAACAGATTGAGGAGAGCTTATAAGCTCTCCTCAATCGTATCTAACCTATTGAATGCTAATTTTATTGCTCCGATGATTCTCTCTTGTTCTGCATAAGGAGGGATCGGCACGTCTATCGCCCTAAATAGTTTCTTGTTCAAATGGGGAATGGCAGACCCAACTTTGTTTTCTCTTAAAGCCTTTCTATGCAGATTGATAATGTGTAAGACATACTCCTCATTCATATTCTCATTGATACTTAGTTGCTTAAAAGTACTACCTTGATAGCCCTCAATCGGAGTTTTGAATACCTCTCCTGAGTTTTCTCCATCAACTAATATCATATAAGTGTTGGCAGGGACATATCTACCACCCTTTAGAACTTTTCCATCAGATTGCCTTCTTAGAAACTTTACATCTAAGTTGATCATAGATCTGTAGTCTTGCTTTTCTCCATCAAACAAATTGCAAACCTCGTGCATAGAGGTTATAGCCCACCCCTTAGGCAACTGCGGATAATGTTCGTTATTGTCACCATTTTTGCTACCGTATTCATTTTAACTCAATGTAATATGGTAACAGCATTTCAAAAGCATTTAGCCAAAACAAATTTGGCACAAAACACCATCACATCTTATGTGTGGACGGTTAATTATTTCCTTAACCACTACAAGGAAGTAAACAAGAGAAACCTTTTGGCTTACAAAGGGTACTTGGTAGAAAACTTCAGGCCACAGACTGTGAACCTACGCTTGCAAGGTATCAATAAGTACTTGGAGTTTATCAAGCAAGAGAAGCTCAAGATGAAATTTGTCAAGGTACAGCAGAAGAATTTCCTGGAAAACGTAATCAGTGATGCGGATTACAAGTTTCTAAAAGCGAAACTCAAGTCTGACGGCTACGATGAATGGTATTTTATCGTTTGGTTCATGGCTGCAACAGGTGCACGTGTGAGTGAACTTCTGCATATCAAAGCAGAGCATGTCCAAATTGGGTATCTTGACTTATATAGCAAAGGAGGTAAGATAAGACGTTTATATATCCCCAAGAACTTGCGCTCAGAAGCCACCAAATGGATTAAAGAAAAAGGATTGACAACAGGATATATCTTCCTCAATCGCTTTGGCAATCGCATCACAACACGTGGTATAGCCCAACAGCTGAAACATTTTGCTGAGAAGTATGGCATCAATCGAGATGTAGTTTACCCTCATTCGTTTCGCCATCGATTTGCCAAAAACTTCCTTGATAGATTCAATGACCTTGCCCTGTTAGCTGACCTGATGGGGCACGAAAGCATTGAAACCACTCGTATTTATCTACGTCGCACAGCAAGCGAACAGCAGAAGATTGTAGATAAAGTGGTGAATTGGTGATTTCTCGTTGGAAGCGTAGTCATTATGGCTATGCTTTCAATGATTCTTGGATTTCGTCAATAAAAAAGAATAGCTCTTTTATTTTTGCGACTATTCGCTCTTGCTCGACACTCGGCGGAATAGGAAAGAGTATATCTTCAATAATCCTTTTTCCAACACGTTGCTGTCCAACAACTCCATTGAAGGTGCCAACACATTTCCGAACAAAGATGTTAGACTTAAAAAAGTAGAGAGAATACTCACTGCTTGTGTACAATGCTCTGAAAACATACAGTTCCGTTGTTCCTGCTCCAACACCATTAGGAAGGTCTTTCAATATCATTGATTTTAGATTTTCTAAGCAAGGAGAGATTTTAGCGACAGCAATATCCCCATCAGAAAAATGGGTAAAACCATTCTTGATTTCAGCCCATTTTTTTTGCGCATACTTAAACTCACCGCTATATCCGTCATTGATGTAAGCCATAGGAATAAACCCGACATCCGTATTATCATCTAGCTCATTCCTTGGGTTAATAATAAATGCATCTTTCACTTTTAGGACTGCCCATCCATCGGGGAACTTCCTATTATGTTCGTTATCACAAGCGATTTCCGCCTTGGGATTGATACGTTTGAGCAGTTCACTGGCTGGCTCATCCGCAGGGTTTTGGGGGACAAGTTTGCCGTGAATGGCGAGCTCAAGGATTTTACTCTTCGCCTGCTTAATAGCTATCTGCAAGGCTATTTTTCCTTGTTCAATAGCATCAATGAGTTTGGTCCAATGCTCTATCTCAGTCACAATGCGAGTTTGTTCAGTAAGGGGCGGTAATGGTAGAAACATCTTTTCCAAATTATATTTTGGAAGCCCTTCTCTTCCGCTTCCTGTTATGTTCATTGACTTCTTAAATAGAGAAGACAAAATAAAGGAATGAACATAAGAAGATAAGACAAATATGGGGCGAATGATACACACGTGCTGGCTAACATTGCCAATTTGAAATTCATCAGAAACAATAGCACACCTTCCTAATGACCCTCCCGTTATATTAAGAAGTAAATCTTTAGGACGAACTTCTGTCCCAATCATTCGTTTGTGTGTAGCGTTTGAGATAAATTTCATATCCGCACATACCAAGCCTTCATTATATACATTTTGTGAACGAAAAAATGGGATGCCATCTTTTGAATAGTTACCTCCTTTCGGGGTGCTTCCAGAGCCAATTTTGGAACTTATTTCTTCTAATGTAATCCATACCCACCCTTGTGGCAATTCAAAGGGCATTTGCTCATAATGGGGCGTATCAGAAGTTTTGGCAGGCTTTCGACTGCGCTTAATCTTCCCTTCCTTGATTAAGCGTTCTTTCTCTGTGCGAATACGTTGGAGAAGCACAGAGGCTGGCTCATCGTTTGGATCTTGAGGAACGAGTTTGCCATGAATGGCGAGGTCTAATATCTTTTGGCGTAATTTCTTTGTGTCCATTGTTGTCGGCTGGGATTATTTCACGTCAGTTTCATCCTCTAAGAAGTGGTCGCAATACTCATTGAGTTGTTGTTGCATGCGTTCTTGTGGGATAAGGATGCGTTTGTACTCAGCTATCATCGTTGGACTCATACTACGACTCATAGCATATTCCACTACCACCTTATCTGCTTCTGGGCAAAGAAGGATTCCAATAGAGGGATTTTCATTGCTTCGCTTAACATCACGATCAAGAGCTTCAAGATAAAACTCCAATTGACCAAGGTCTCGTGGGTGGAATTTTGTCTTTTTCAATTCTACTGCAACAAGAGCTTGCAATCCACGATGGTAAAACAATAAATCTGCTTTGAAACTTGAAGCTCCTACATTAAGGTTGTATTCTTGATCCATAAAGATAAAGTCTTTACCCAATTCAAGAATAAACTGCTTCATATGTTCAATTAGTCCACTTTTCAGACTTACTTCACTATGCTTTTGAGGAAGTCCAAGAAAGTCAACAAATAGCGTGTCTTTGAAGATAATAGGAGCATTGGGGTAAGTTTCTAACAGTCCCCTAGACATATTCTTTTTACTGCCTAACAGCGTGGCATAGGTCTGATTGGAAATACAACGCTGTAATTCTCTTTTTGCTAATTGCTCTTTATGAGCATAAAGGATATAGAACAGACGTTCCTCATCACTTTTGCATCGACAAGTAATTTCTATAAGATTCGTTAGGGTGGTATATGTCAGTATTTTGGGTATTGGTGTGGCTAATGACTGCGCATTTATATGTGGAGAAATTGCTCTGTCTAGATCTTCTTTAGAGTAGTCTTTCAATTGTCCAGCCACTGGCTGGACAAATTCCGCACGAAGATATTTTTGCACCGTACTTTGAAAAGACAAGGAAGAATATTCATCGTAAAGCATTACCATATTATAGATGCTGCTTCGACTATACCCTTTGATTTCAGGATGGTGCGAACGAATGAATTCTGAGAGCTGACTCACTACTTTGCGACCCCATTCTTCGCTTTTCAGTTTTGCCGACACGTATCCACCAATATGCCAAGCAGTGAGCAAAACTTCCTGATTGATGGCTTGAGAAGCTTTGCTTCGGTGCTGTTGAATGATGAGGACGACCTCATTAAATTGTTGCTCTTGGCTAACTTTAACTTGCTGTTCCATCTTTCCTATTCTTTGATTCCTGCCATAAGTTTTTGTAGTTCGGCCACAGCCTTGCTAATAGTATTACTCTGTAAAGTAATATCGTTTATCAACTCTTTCAAGGAACATTCTTCTTCCTCTCCGCCAGCTTTTATCCATGTGATATCAAGACTGGTCTTGTCTCGTGTCAGAATCTCTTCTACAGTGTATTTTCTCCAGCGTCCCTCTGGACTTGACACCTCATCGTAGGTTTGCACTCGTGGGGACGCGTTGTAACAAGCAACAAAATCATCGAGGTGATGGCGATGTAATTTTTTTGTCACCAATGTGTGTTTTACATCCGTGCGATAGTCATAAAACCAAATATCCTTTGTTGGCTGCCCTTTGGAAAAGAATAGCACATTTGCCTTTACACCTTGTGCATAGAAAATCCCAGTCGGCAATCTTAAGATTGTGTGTAGATTGAAATCACTCAGAAGTTTTTTACGAATAGTCTCACCAGCTCCACCTTCAAAAAGTACATTATCGGGCAACACAACAGCAGCACGTCCACCACTCTTCAGCATCAACATCATATGTTGCAGAAAATTGAGCTGATTGTTTTTGGTCTCTACATAAAAGTCGGGGCGATTAATGTCTACGGAACCTGCAGGACGAGTGCCAAATGGAGGATTGGCGAGAATGAGATCCACCAATGTGTCTGGCTCTTTCTCTAGAGAGTCTTCACACGCTATGGGGCTTCTGTCTGTACCAATGCCGTGCAAATACAAGTTCATTGAAGCCAATGTAACAACCAAGGGTGTGTTGTCCACACCATGCAGTGCTTGATTATTTAAGAAATCGCGCTTTCCCTTATCCTGAGACTGTCCTTTCATATAGTCGTATGCGGCTAAAAGGAAACCGCCTGTGCCACAAGCTGGATCACATACAGTTTCGCCTATTTTGGGCTGGAGACAATCAACCATTGCTTGTATTAACGGCCGGGGAGTGAAGTACTGTCCAGCACCACTCTTTTTATCTTGCCCGTTCTTTTCTAAGATACCTTCATAGATTGCCCCTTTCACATCGCCATCCATTACGAGCCACTGTTGCTCATCAATCATGGAAATCACTTTTTTAAGATAGACGGGTTTGGTAATCTTATTTTGGTTCATCCGAGATTTTGTGTGATGACTTGATCGTGGAGCGCGAAAAGTCTTAGT
>ERZ773050.660-NODE-660-length-19489-cov-5.035608_pt1 | contig 19489 bp, 13 predicted proteins | sample MGYA00580632_ERZ773050 | MGnify/ENA primary metagenome ERZ773050 (study PRJEB29015, sample SAMEA2738123) | human oral metagenome | biome: human oral; feature: human-associated habitat; material: saliva | place: China | collected 2166 ... | reverse complement strand
GGTGCAATCCATCAGAATAACGACGACCTTCCATGGTACGACCTGTAAATTGGTCGACGATCAAAATTTCTTGCTCTTCACTCACCACATAGTCAATATCTAACAGCATGATATAGTTTGCACGAAGGGCATTGTCAATAAAGTGAGTCAGCGCTACATTTTCAATATCATACAAGTTTTCTAACTTGAAGTAGCTTTCTGCTTTATCAATCCCAGAGTCAGAAAGTCCAATGGTTTTAGACTGCACATCAATGATGTAGTCATCTTTATTAAGAGACTTCACAAAACTATCTGCCATGTGATAAAGTTGGTTCGTATCAGACGAAGTTGGTCCTGACACAATCAAAGGCGTACGAGCTTCGTCAATCAAAATGGAGTCCACCTCATCGACCAAAGCGTAGTTTAGCGGACGCTGCACCATGTTTTCAGCACGCACCACCATATTATCACGCAAATAGTCAAAACCAATCTCTGCATTGGTTGAATACGTGATATCACATTCATAGGCTTCTTTTTTCTCTGCGGATGACTTTGCAGCAAGGTTGATACCAACAGAAAGCCCCAACCAAGAGTACAGTTCCCCCATTTCCGTTGCGTCACGCTCTGTCAGATATTCATTTACTGTGACAACGTGAACCCCTTCTCCAGACAAAGCGTTCAGATAAACTGGCATGGTTGCTGTCAGGGTTTTTCCTTCCCCTGTACGCATTTCTGGCACATCTCCATGGTGTAAGACAATCCCACCCATAATCTGTACTGGGTAAGGAAAAAGTCCTAACACACGCTTTGCACCTTCACGAACAACCGCAAAAGCTTCATAAAGCAAGTCATCTAATGACTCGCCATTTTGATACCGTTGCTTAAATTCATCCGTCTTTGCTTTCAAAGCTTCATCTGACAAAGCAGCCATTTCATCTTCATACGCCATGACTTTCTTTGCCATTTTTTCTAATCTTCTTAATTCACCTTTATCATTTTCGATAATTTTTCTTAAAATATTCGCCATTTCTTTCCTTACTTGTTACAATTCTTATTTTAAAATGTTCTTTTCATTATAGCATTTTTCACTATATCTTTCAAGAAAATAAAAGGATAAAAACGGCAGTTCCATTCAAAACTACCGTTCTATGTCCTTACTCTTTTAAGTGATAAGAATAACTAGCTACAACAACATTTTCATGCCATCTGAGGAAATATTTCAATTTCAAGCTCATTTGATTGTGTAGCATGTTTTGCCAACTATGATTTGGAATGAATTGTGGTACTAGCACTGTTACGGTATAACCTTTCTTCTGCGCACCACGAGCGATTTTTGTCACATACTGTACGGTTGGTCTGATGATATTACGGTAGCTTGTTTCCACATTTACAAATTGAATATCCGGAAAATATTGTTTAAATTCACTGGCTACTTCTTCATCTTTTTCTTGTGTTTCTTTGGTAGATACATGCATGGCAATCACCTCATCACCAATGCTACGCGCATAATTCATCGCACCGACACTAACACGCGTGACATTTCCAACAAGCACCAAAACCAGATTTCCTGCATAGTCTACGCGTTCAATTTCTTCATTCAAACGTAGCTGTTTCGCCACTTTATTGTAATGATTTTTAATACTCAAGAAAATCCATAATAAAACGATGATAATCGGAAAGAATGGCCAAATATCTCGCAAACGAAAAAGTAGCAAAATCGCTACAATGGTGTAACAAATAGCAGCGCCTAAAATATTTGCTACTGAATATTTCAAGAAATGTTTTCCATACTGCTTGCGCCAATGCACGACCATTCCCGTTTGAGAAAGAGCAAAAGGCACAAATACACCAATAGTGTAAAGTGGAATGAGCCGTTCGGTATTCCCATTAAAAATTAGCAAAAGAAGAATAGCACCGATAGCTAAAGTCAGAATCCCATTTGAATAACCAAGGCGTGCTCCTTTTTCCATATACATGTGTGGCATATATTTATTTTTTGCCATATTGTAGGACAACATAGGAAAGGCTGAAAAGCCTGTATTAGCTGCTACAGCAAGGATGAGAGCTGTTGATAATTGGAAAATATAAAATAGAAGTCGTCCAACAGGTGAATTTCCCAAAATAGCTTGCGCCATTTGAGCGAGCGTTGTAACACCTTTTACCGGAACGATGCCAATCCAGTAGTTTAAAAAAGTAATACCAGCAAACATGAAACCTAAAATGGCTGCCATAATTGCCAAGGTTTTCGCTGCATTTTCAGCTTTGGGTGTTTTGAAAAATGGTACAGAATTTGAAATAGCTTCCACACCTGTCAGAGAAGCCGAACCACTCGTAAATGCACGTAGCAGGAGCACTAAACTAACACCTGAGATAGATTTTCCAATCGGAGCTGTTGCATGGTAGGATAAATTCCCCAGTAATAATTGCAATAAACCAAAGCCAATTAAGAAAACGGTACTTGCGATGAACAAATAAACTGGAATCATCAGCGAAACCGCCGATTCCCGCAAGCCACGTAAATTCATTAACATTAAAATCAGCACTAAAACAATCGAAATGTGCAAATTGTACGGATGCAAAGCAGGAATTGCTGACGTAATTGCATCCGCTCCAGAAGAAACGGATACCGCTACTGTCAACATATAATCAACTAGCAAACTACCACCTGAAACTAGACCAGCTTTTGGTGAAAGATTTTCCGTTGTAACCATATAAGCCCCACCACCTTGTGGGTAAGCATGAATCACCTGACGATATGAAATGGTTAAACTGGCCAGCAAAATCAGCACCACAATACCAATTGGTAACGACCACCAAATCGCACCAGCAGATACGGATACCAAAACCAAAACAACTTGTTCAGGACCATAGGCAATCGAAGATAGAGCATCGCTTGACAACATAGCCAGAGCTTGCAGTTTTGTTAATAAGTTCCCTTCTTCTCCCTCATCGCTTGATTTCAAAGGTCGACCAATAAAAATATTCTTCAACTTGGAAAACATCTTTTTCTCCTAAATTTTTCAATATCAGCCATTATAACGCTTTTCTGAAATAGTATCAATGTTTTCTGAAAATGACATCATTTTTTAATATAACTGATAATTTTTGCATAAGTAAGATAGCAAAATAGACTGAAATCATTGCTTGGAAATCATCTGTAAAAAATAGGCAAACTACTGAACCACTACATCATAATGTTTTAGACTTATAATTTTAAAGAGGCTACGGACTTTTCCCTAACCTCTGATTTTCTATATAAAAACTATTACGGATGACTAACAATCATTTCAAGGTCTTGCCCTTCGAATGTCCACTCTTCCACATCGCTTGGTAGGATAAAATGGTCTACTTTTGCGATTGGATACGTTTCCCCATCTACAGTTAGCACACCTTGCCCTGCTAGCACACTTACTAGCAAATAAGCAGCTGTATTTTCAATCGCCACTTTCCCTGATACTTCCCATTTGTAAACAGCAAAGAAATCACTAGCTACTAAAAGCGTTGATGTCAAATCATCTGCTTTCACCGTAACTGGACGGCTATTAGCTGGTGCACCGATATTGAGCACATCAATGGATTTTTCCAAATGCAACTCGCGCAGATTGCCTTTAGCATCTTTTCGATCAAAGTCATAGACACGATAGGTAGTATCGCTAGACTGTTGTGTCTCTAAAATCAGAATGCCTGATCCAATGGCGTGCATAGTACCGCTTGGAACATAGAAGAAATCTCCGGCCTTGACTGGCACTTTGGTTAACAGCTTATCCCATTCTTTCTTTTCAATCTGCTGACGCAATTCTTCTCGTGACTTGGCATTGTGCCCGTAGATAATTTCTGCTCCTTCATCTGCAGCAATTACATACCAGCACTCCGTTTTTCCTAACTCCCCTTCATGCTCCATAGCATAGTGATCATCCGGATGAACTTGAACACTCAACCAATCATTTGCATCCAAAATTTTGGTCAAAAGCGGAAAAACAGGCTCGCTGCTGTTACCAAATAACTCTCGGTGTTCTGCATAGAGCTGATCCAAGCCCATACCAGCAAAGCGACCGTTTTTAATCGTTGATACACCATGTGGGTGAGCCGAAATCGCCCAGTATTCGCCTACTTTATCACTAGGAATTTCATAGCCAAATTCATCTCGCAGCTTCGTTCCGCCCCAAATTTTTTCCTGCATAACAGATTGTAAAAATAATGGTTCTGACATCATTTCCTCCTTTAATATTGCACAAATGACTTAAATATTTTTAACATCTAAAAGAGAATACCCTCTCGTGTCAAAGCGATTGCGGCTTTTCGAATACTCAATCGGACGTCCAGTTTCCAGATAAACAACTTGCTCCACCTGCAAAATCGGATCTGTCTCTTGGCAAGCCAAATAGTTTTGGTCATATTCATCTGGCTTTTCAGCTGTGATATGGCGATAACTTCCGGCAAATTTTAAGTTTAATTCATCCCATAAATAAGCATAGATAGACTGAAGCAAAATGCTCTCATCCAACCCTGGCACCAAGTCACACGGCATATACGTGTGCTCCAACACATAAGGTTGGTCATCAAGCAGACGCAATCGTATAATTTTATAAACTGGTGCCGTCACTTCCACTTGCAGACGCTCTGCAATCTCAGCTTCTGGAAATTCAACTGCAAATTGAATAATCTGGCTCGTTAATTTTCGGTCATCATTTTTTAAATCTTGACTCAAGCCATTGTAGTTATTCAAGCGAAATTTTGAATCTTCTTTATCCCAAAAGGATGAATTTAACACTCTCGTCCCATTCCCTTGTTTGGAAAAAATAAGTCCCTCAATGGTTAAAATCTCAACGGCTTTTTTTATAGTCATTCGGCTGACGCCAAATTCTTTTGATAATTCGGATTGAATAGGCAACATGGAGTCTACTGGATAGACTCCACTTGCAATTCTATCTCGAAGTATATTGGCTATTTCTTCGTATTTAGGCATAAGATAGCTCCTGCAAATCTGTCTTTCATCTCATTATAATACAGAATCAGGTTGTTTGTCCAGCATACGAAAGAATGGATACTAGATAAATCCAACAATCGCTATATCTACCAACTGAAGAATACCTCCTAAAATGGAATTGGTTGCCAACATACCACTTTTTTCCTTGATACTCTAACTTATATTTTAAAATAAATATCTATACTTTTCGAATAAAAGGTTGGCTTTTTGCCGAAAATATAGAATTATAATATTATAATATAGAATTTTTTATAAAGGAGAAAATACAGGTCATTTCTTTAAAGAACTGTCTGACAAAAATGGTTTTGAAGATTGAATTTAGCAAAACTCCCCAAGAATTCTGATACCTTGGGGAGTTTGAGTTCAACTATTCCTTTTCTAACAAAAAAAGTAAATCAACAGTCAAAAAAACAGAAACTCTTCTCAGATCATTTTGACCAAGAAGAATTTCTGTCTTACTTACTATCTTCAATTCATTTTACGCATACTCTGCGTCTTCATCGAATTGACTATTGTAAAGATCAGCATAGAAGCCGTTTTGTTCCATCAATTGATCATGATTACCTTGTTCAATGATATTGCCATCTCGCATAACGAGAATCAAATCAGCATTACGAATTGTTGACAAACGGTGAGCAATGACAAAGGAAGTTCGTCCTTCCATTAGTTTATCCATTGCTTTTTGAATCAGCTCTTCCGTCCGTGTATCAACAGATGAAGTCGCTTCGTCCAAGATAAGTAATGGAGCATCTTTAAGAAGGGCACGCGCAATGGTCAACAATTGCTTTTGCCCCACAGAAAGGCTTACTGTATCGTCCAGCACCGTATCGTATCCTTTTGGCAAAGTCTTGATGAAGTGATGAACCCCAACAGCTTTGGCAGCTGCCACAACTGCTTCGTCAGAAATATTTTTCTGATTGTAAATCAAATTTTCCTTAATCGTTCCCTCAAATAACCAGGTGTCTTGGAGAACCATGGAGAAGGCATCGTGTACCTCAGAACGTTTCATTTGCTTGGTATCAATACCATCAATGGTAATCCGCCCTTTCTCAATTTCATAAAATTTCATCAACAGATTGACAATCGTCGTTTTCCCAGCACCGGTCGGACCGACAATGGCGATCTTTTGCCCTGCTTTGGCCTTGGCAGAAAAATCATGAATAATTGTTCGATCTGGATTATAACTAAAGAATACCTTATCAAAGGTAACATCTCCTTTTAGGGTCGTGAGTTGTTGCGCTTTATGCTCATCATTTTCCATTTCAGGCTCTGCTAAAAATTCAAATACGCGTCCCATAGCAGCGCTAGCTTGTTGAAGAGTAGTAATCCCTTGTGCAATTTGTGACAACGGTTGAGAGAAAATCCGTACATATACCATAAAGGCAACAATCGTTCCCATAGTGACATCGCCATTCAAGGCCATGCTCGCCCCAACCAAAACAACCATAACGTAACCGAAGTTCCCTACAAACATCATAAGCGGCATCATAATCCCTGAAATGAATTGTGATTTCCACATACTGTTGTAAAGGTTAGTATTAAGTGTTTGAAAGGCTACTTTGGATTCGTCTGTGGCATTGTAGCTGACAATGACATTATGCCCAGAGTACATTTCTTCCACATAGCCATTGACGCTGGCAAGATTTTCTTGTTGTGCTCGGAAGAATCGTTGAGATTTTCCCATAATCAAAGCAACAAAGACAAAGCCAATCAAGACTGAGCTAATCGTTACAAAGGACAAGACCACATTATTGTAAAACATCATAAAGAGAACCGCAATAAGCAGCAAACTTGATGAAATCACCGTTCCTAAACTTTGGTTCAAAGATTGCCCAACAGTATCCACGTCATTTGTGACCCGTGAAAGAGTATCCCCTTGGGAATGGCTGTCAAAATAGCGTAGAGGCAATTTATTGATTTTTTCAGCAATAGCTGTCCGCAAGCGCTTGGAAAAATGCTGAATAACAGATGAAATGATAAAAGATTGAACGTAATTTAACAAAGCACCTGCTGCGTACAAAATCACTAAGAAAAGAGCAATGTTGGAGATTGATTTCAAATCAATCTGACTTCGCATTCCCTCTGTGATAAGGTTGGTAATTTCTTTTAATTTGTCCGGCCCATAAACTGTAATAATACTAGACACTGCCGCTCCCACAAATGCAATGAGTAATGGAAGCTGAAAACCTTTGAGATAAGGTTTCACTTGGCTAAATAAAGACGATTTTTTATTTTCCATTTTCCAATTCCTCCTTCGATAATTGTGAGTAAGCAATTTCTTGATAAACTGCGTTCGTTGCCAGCAATTCTTTATGAGTACCCTGACCGACTACTTTTCCTTTATCCAGTACCAAAATCTGATTGGCATCCATAATCGTTGAAATCCGTTGCGCCACAATCAATCTAGTTGTATCCTTCACTTTTTTCGCCAATTCTTCTCGCAAAATACGGTCTGTCTTATAGTCCAGTGCTGAAAATGAATCGTCAAAAATCAGAATTTCAGGTTTCCTAGCAAGTGCACGCGCAATCGCCAGCCGCTGCTTTTGACCACCAGAGAAATTGGTTCCGCTTTGTGCGACCTCTGAGTGCAGACCACCTTCTTTTTCTTCAACAAATGATTTCGCTTGTGCCAAGTCCAACGCAGACCACATTTTTTCATCATCCAATGGACTTTCATTGCTTTGTCCAAAATCTAAATTACTCTTGATATCACCAGAGAAAAGAACAGCTTTTTGTGGAATGTAGCCAATTTTATTATGCAAATCTTCCAACTGATAATCTTTTACATTCACGCCATCTACTAAAATTCTTCCTTCTGTCACATCATAGAAACGAGGAATTAAACTAATTAGGGTTGATTTCCCAGAACCAGTTGATCCGATGAAAGCTACCGTTTCGCCCGCTTTAGCTGTAAAGCTAACATGTTCAATGACAGCCTCAGAGTTTTTAGTATAGCGGAAAGAAACATTGTCAAATACCACTTCCCCTTTGACATCTTTCGCTATTTTTGGCTCTGTTGGAGACTCAATCGTTGAATATAAATCAAGCACTTCATTGATCCGTCCAGCAGACACCAAGGTACGAGGTAGAATGATAAAAAGAGCCCCCATAAGCATGAAGCCTATCACCACTTGCATGGCATAAGACATAAAGACGACCATATCACTAAAAATTGGCAAACGTTCTGGTAAGGCTGCGTCTTGAATCAAGTAAGCCCCAATCCAATAAATCGCCAAAGTCAAGCCGCTCGAAATCCCCATCATAATTGGATTTAAAATCGCCATGAGACGACTGACAAAGAGATTCAAACGAGTCACTTCATCATTAGCTCCTGCAAACTTGTCATCTTGATAGTCTTCAGCGTTATAAGCCCGAACAACACGAATCCCTGTTAGACTTTCACGCGTAATACTATTTAACTTATCAGTCAACCGTTGAATAACGGATTGCTTTGGAAAGGCCAGCGTCATCAGAACTGTTGTCATGATAATATTCACAATAACCGCCACAATAACCGCCCAGAGCCAGTATTCTGATTTCCCAATGATTTTCGTAATCGCCCAAATCGCCATGATTGGCCCACGCGTCACAACTTGCAAGCCCATGGTAATCATGAGCTGAATTTGCGTAAGATCGTTGGTTGTCCGCGTCAAAAGACTCGGAATAGAGAATCGCTTAATCTCAGCGTCTGAATAATCCAGCACACGATTGAAAATATCTGACCGCAAACTCGTTGTAAAGCTAGCCGCCAATCTAGCCGCAATAAAGCCAACTGTCACAGCACTAAGAAAGCTCGCAAAAGACAGCCCAATCATTTTCAAACCTGGATTCCACAAATCAGAAACTACTGTCCCCCTCATCTGTAGGAGTTCCGTAATTTTTGAAATATAAGTTGGAACCTCTAATTCCAAATAAACTGTTAAACAAGTAAACAAGATACTGATGACAATCATCCCTACTTCTTTGACAGTTAAACGTTTAAACAATTTAACCATTCGTTTCTCCTTTTTCTAATTTTTCAATATTCTGGTAAAATTTCCCCATCACTTGAAAAAAAGTAACCAAATCTTCTTCTGAAATATCTGTCAATAGGCAACGATCCATTTCATCAAAAAAATCACGAATTTTATTCATGCGCTCCTTTGATTCCGGCGTTAAACGAATAATCTTAGCGCGTTTATCGGTCTCACTTACTTCCAGATAAATCAAGCCATTCTTCACCATTCGCTTCATTAAATTACTGGCAACGGACTTAGTAATGCCCAACTCCTGCTCAATATCTTTAATAAAGGTCATCTTATCACAGTCTTCGCGGTGATTCACAAAATGCAATACTTGCCCCTGCGGACCCGCCATAAATTCAATCCCTCGCTCTTTGGCAATTTTTTGAATCATCAGATGTGTCTTCCGTCCAAATCGCTTGAATTCTAATAATGGTTTTTCCATTTGATTTCCTTTAAAATAGTTCGCTAGAGAACCAATTGGTTTCCATGAGAACTATTCTACTATAATTCAAACGAATGTCAAGAAAAAAGTTCCTATGAGAACTATTTTTTGACCAATTAAAAACCCAGTACTATAAAAGCTGAGTTTTCAGGTCATTAAATCAAAATCCCTTCCAAATGATCCAGTTCATGCTGGCAGATTTGTGCAGGAAAATCTTTCAAAGTCAGCGTTTGCTTTCGCCAATGTTGATCCAAATATTCATCTGTAATTTCCTTATAACGAGTTGTCAAGCGACTCCCCGCAAGTGATAAACAGGACTCTTCCGCTCGGTAAGGAGATGACTTCCTTTTCAAAATAGGATTGAACATGATAACAGGAATCACGTCGTACATCAATATAATGATGCGTTTTTGAACTCCAATCATATTGGCTGCCATTCCGACACACTTATCTTGGTTCGCTCTTAAGGTATCGAACAAATCTTGCCCAATTCCGACATCTTCTTTGCTTGCTGGTTGTGCTTTCTGCTGCAAAACCAACATATCTTTTACAATTGGTTTAATCATTTTCTTCCTTATATCAAAAAAGAGCAAGCTTATTCAATATTCACTCACTTGCTCTCAATTACTCAATTATCCTTTGTTTTTTTCGCTGACTTTTTTAGCTAAGACAAAGTTTCCAAGTGTCGCTGACCCATTTCCTGCAACCGCTGGCGTTACAATGTAATCACGTACATCTGGAACAGGCAAATAACCATTCAACAAAACTGTGAACTTTTCACGAACGCGATCCAACATGTGCTGTTGCGCCATAACACCTCCACCAAAGACAATCACATCTGGTCGAAAAGTCACTGTCGCTTGAATTGCTGCTTGCGCAATATAATAGGCTTGAATATCCCAAACAGAGCTGTTTAGTTCAATATTTTCACCTCGAATGCCTGTCCGGGCCTCTAAACTAGGTCCAGCAGCTAATCCCTCTAAACAGCCATTATGGAATGGACACACTCCATTAAATTCTTTTTCCACATCCATTGGGTGTTTTGCAACGTAGTAATGTCCCATTTCTGGATGACCCGTCCCACCAACAAATTCACCACGTTGAATGGCGCCAGCACCAATTCCCGTTCCAATAGTATAATAGACCAAATTTTCAATTCGTCCGCCTGCATTATTTCGCGCCACTACTTCACCATAAGCAGAGCTATTAACATCTGTCGTAAAGAAAATCGGTACATTCAATGCACGCCGCAAAGCACCAACAATATCAACATTTGCCCAGTGTGGCTTGGGTGTAGTTGTAATAAAACCATACGTTTTTGAATTTGGATCAATATCAATCGGTCCAAAAGAACCAATTGCCAATCCCGTCAAATTCTCAAAGCGTGAGAAAAATGCAATTGTTTTATCCAATGTTTCAATCGGTGTAGTCGTTGGAAATTGTGTTTTCTCAACCACTTCAAAATTGTCGCCACCAACTGCACAAACAAATTTTGTACCACCAGCCTCTAAGCTTCCATACAATTTTGTCATTTCAAAACCTCTTTATATTTTGTTTTATTCTCTATTCATTATAGCATATATTCATGTCACTTCTGAGTACAAATTTCAGTTATTCTTCTCTTTTTCAAAGAAAAGCGAACAAACATTCATTTGCTCGCTTTATCTTACATTAGGCTTTCAACTCAATGACAGCCTCTCCCTTAGTTACTGCACCCTCTGCAACAGGAGTGACAGAAGCGTAATCAGCCGTGTTGGTAACAATCACCATAGTTGTGTCATCAAGACCAGCGGCTGCAATTTTCGCAGCATCAAATGTACCAAGAACATCGCCAGCTTTCACCTTATCACCTTGAGCAACTTTTTGATCAAATCCGTCACCGTTCATAGAAACTGTGTCAATACCTACGTGAATCAAGATTTCAGCACCTTTTGTCGTTTTCAAGCCATAAGCGTGACCAGTTGCAAATGCGATTGTCACTTCTGCATCCGCAGGAGCATACACAACACCTTCACTAGGTTTCACCGCAACTCCTTGTCCCATAGCACCGCTAGAGAATACTGGATCATTGACATCTTTCAAGTCAACCATTTGACCAACGATTGGAGAAACGATTGTTTCATCAGAAAGGACTGGCGCAGCTGCTTCATTAGCTTCTACTACTTCTTTTGCTTCAGTCACTTCTTCTTCAGCATCTTTGTAACCAAATGCGTAAGTCAAACCAAATCCAAGACCAGTAGTTACAAGTACCATAAAGATATATTGAAGAACTTGACCATTCAGATAGAGAAGCGTACCTGGGATAATAGTAATACCAAATCCAGTACCAGCAAGTCCAAGAATAGAAGCTAACCAACTACCAGCAGCACCGGCAACAAGACCAAGTACAAATGGTTTACCATAACGTAAGTTCACCCCGAAAATAGCTGGTTCAGTAATTCCAAGACCTGCAGAGAGAGCAGCCGGGAAGGCAAGAGCTTTTAGTTTTTTAGATTTTGTTTTTACACCAACTGCAAGAGTTGCACCCGCTTGGGCAGTCATAGCAGCCGTGATGATTGCATTAAAGGCATCTTTTCCTTCATTTGCAATCAATTGCGCTTCTAGTAAGTTGAAGATATGGTGAACACCGGTTACCACGATAAGCTGATGCACACCACCAAGGATGAGACCAGCTAAGCCAAACGGTAAGGCAAGAATAGCTTTTGTCGCAGCAAGAATGACATTTTCAAGTGAGTGGAAGATTGGACCAATGACAAAGAGTCCAAGAACTGACATCACAAGGAAGGTCAAGAATGGCACAACAAGCAAATCAAGCACATCTGGAATTTTCTTATGCAACCATTTTTCAAGTTTCGCACCAAGTAGTCCAATGAAGAAGGCTGGCAATACTGAGTTTTGATAACCAACTACTGGAATGAAACCAAAGAACATGATTGGCTTTGCAGCACCAGAAGCTACATCCCAAGCATTTGGAAGAGCGGTATTTACCAACATCAAACCAAGTACAATACCGATCACTGGATTCCCACCGAATACACGGAAAGCTGACCAAGAAATCAAAGCTGGGAAGAAGGCAAATGCTGTATCTGTCAACACAACTGTGTAAGTATAGAAGTCTGACGCAGCAAAGGCTTTTGAAGTTGTTCCAAATAACCCAAGAATCGTATCGTTATTAATCGCACCACGAATCCCCATGAAGAGACCTGTTGCTACGATTGCTGGCAGGATTGGCACAAATACGTCACCAAATGTACGAACGGCACGTTGGAACCAATTTCCCTTTTTAGCTGCTTCTGCTTTTTGCTCACCAGTTGAAGATGTAGGCAAACCAAGCGCTACCACTTCATCATAGATTTTATTCACTGTACCAGTACCAAAGATAATTTGGTATTGGCCTGAGTTAAAGAAAGCTCCCTGAACCTTTTCAAGATTCTCAACTCTGTCTTTATCAATCTTAGCTTCATCTTTGACCATGACACGCAGACGAGTCGCACAGTGAGCAACACTACTTACATTGTCACGTCCGCCAATGGCCTCAATGACTGCTTTTGCAATGTCCTTATTTTCCATTTGCATCTCCTTATTGAAAATAATTAACTTTTATGAAAGCGATTTAATCGCTCCTACGACTATTATTTTAACATGATTCCAAAATATGTCAAGCGTTTTGCAGAAATTTTATTTTTTTCTATTAAAAAGTTGATTTTTTCAGAGAAAACGTTTACTATATAAGTAAGAAAATTATCTCGGAGGACAAAAGATTGGCTTGGACTACTGAACAACGTTACAAACGATATGAACAATGGACTGAAAACGAAATCCAACAGATAAAAAATAAAATCGCTACATCACCTTGGCGTGCTACCTACCACGTAGAGCCTGATACGGGACTCCTGAATGACCCAAATGGTTTCTCCTATTTTGATGGAAAATGGATTGTCTTCTATCAAAATTTTCCATTTGGTGCAACTCATGGGCTCAAGTCTTGGGTACAACTGGAAAGTGATGACCTCGTACACTTCACAGAAACCGGTGTTCGTGTTCTGCCAGACACCCCATTAGACAGTCACGGTGCTTACTCTGGATCTGCCATGCAGTTTGACGACAAACTTTTCCTATTCTATACTGGAAATGTCCGTGATGAGAATTGGGTTCGTCACCCTTACCAAATCGGCGCTTTGCTGGACAAAGACGGACATATTCAAAAATTAAACAAAGTCTTGATTGAACAGCCTCAGGACACTACAGATCATTTCCGTGATCCTCAGATTTTTAACTACCACGGACAATTTTACGCCATTGTTGGGGAACAAAACCTTGACAAAAAAGGCTATATCAAGCTTTATAAAGCGGTTGACAACGATTATACAAACTGGGAAGAAGTCGGTAATTTAGACTTTGAAAATGACAACACCGCCTACATGATGGAATGTCCAAATCTTGTCTTTATTGATGATAAGCCAATTTTGCTCTACTGTCCTCAAGGTTTATCAAAAAAAGTCACTCCTTATGACAATATTTATCCAAATATGTATAAAATAGGTCAATCGTTTGACACAAAGAAAGCAACAATTGTTGAACCTAGTCCTCTGCAAAATTTAGATTATGGATTTGAATGCTACGCCACTCAAGCTTTCAATGCTCCTGACGGACGTGCCTTAGCTGTCAGCTGGCTAGGATTACCAGATATTGCCTATCCATCCGACCGTTTCGACCACCAAGGAACATTCTCTTTGGTCAAAGAATTAACCCTAAAAGACGGTAAACTCTATCAATACCCTGTCCCAGCTATCACATCCTTGCGCACAGATAATAGCCAAACATTTGCTAATCAAGCGCAGACAACGAACTGCTATGAATTAGGACTAGAATTTACAGCTGATTCACAAGCTGAACAACCAGCACAAGAAGCATCTGTAAAAGAGGCGGTTCAAAACGAATCGGTAGAAAACTCTAGCAAAGATAATACACCTTCTCCCCTAGCTAAACAAGCTGAACTTCCAAATACAGGAACCAAAAACGATCACAAACTCCTGTTTGCAGGAATCAGCATTCTTGCTCTTCTAGGTCTCGGGTTCTTGCTAAAAAACAAAAAAAGAGAACTAAACTAGCCCTCCTATAGAAAAATCCCCCAAGCCTTGACGCTCGGGGGATTGATTTTTGTACAATATTTATCGTCATAATAAATTTGAGTAGTTTTTTATTAAACCTCTTTCATGGCAAAGTAAGCCCGGACTTTGGGTGCTACTTGCGTTCCGAAGAGTTCTATGGCTCTCAGGACTTGTTCATGAGGCATAGAACCAAGCGGTAGGTGCAACATAAAGCGGTCCAAGCCTAAATTCTCAATCATGCGAATCAATTTTTCTGCCACCTGATCAGGATTGCCCACAAACATGGCTCCATCTGGTCCAACCTGTTCAAGGTATTGTTCATAACGCAACTCCTGCCAGTGAGGACGGTCTTTGGAAATAGCATCCACTACTTGCTTGGTCGGATGGAAATAATCTTTCACAGCCTGCTCGCCATCTTCAGCAATCCAACCCCAAGAATGGGCTCCAACCTTTAGTTCATGACTGGTATAGCCTGCTTCGCTCCCAATCTCACGATAAGCCTGAATCAACTTTTTAAAATAACGCGGATTGCCACCAATAATGGCATAGACAATCGGTAGACCTGCCTGAGCAATCTTCACTGTTGATTCGACATGACCACCTGTCGCTATCCACAAGGGTAATTTGTCCTGAACTGGACGAGGATAAACTTCTTTGCCAGAGATTGTTTGGGTCAAGCGACCTTGCCAGTCTAGCTTGGTCTTTTCATTGACTAACTGGAGCAAGTCTAATTTCTCATCAAAAAGGGCTTCGTAGTCTTTCAAATCATATCCAAACAAGGGAAAAGATTCCGTGAAAGAACCCCTTCCAGCCATAATCTCCGCTCGTCCATTTGACAAAGCATCGATGGTGGCATACTGTTGGAACAATCGAATAGGGTCCATACTTGAGAGAATGCTGACTGCACTGGTCAAACGAATCTTCTTGGTATTGACTGCCCCAGCTGCCAGAACAATCTCTGGGGCTGATACTGCAAAATCCGCTCGATGGTGCTCACCAATTCCATACACATCCAAACCAAGCTTGTCAGCCAGCTCAATCTCCGCCACCAACTGACGAATGCGTTCAGCATGACTGTAAGTCTGCCCAGTCCCTTCAAGCACCGTTGTTTCCCCAAATGTTGAAATTCCCAATTCTACCATTATGATTCTCCCCGTCTATTTCTTTCCTGCAATTTGAAAAATTATCCTAACACTCAATGAAAATCAAAGAGCAAACTAGAAAGCTAGCCGCAGGCTGCTCAAAACAATGTTTTGAGGTTGCAGATGGAAGCTGACATGGTTTGAATTTGATTTTCGAAGAGTATAACACGAATCTTGAGTACAAGCAACCGATTTGCTCACAAGAAAAAGCCTAGATAACTAGACTTTTTTAGCTTATTCTACCGTTACTGACTTAGCAAGGTTACGTGGTTTGTCCACATCAAGCCCACGGTGGAGTGTTGCAAAGTAAGCGACTAATTGCGTTGGCACGACCATTGAAATTGGTGAGAGGTATGGATGTACAGTCGTAAGGACGATATCATCTGTCTCTTTAGCAACATTTTCTTCTGCGATAGTGAGGACTTTGGCACCACGGGCTGCCACCTCTTGGATATTTCCACGAGTGTGGTTGGCAAGAACTGGATCTGACAAGAGGGCCAAGACAGGCGTTCCTTCTTCAATCAAGGCAATAGTTCCGTGCTTGAGTTCTCCTGCCGCAAAGCCTTCACACTGGATATAAGAAATCTCTTTAAGTTTGAGACTTGCTTCCATGGCTACGTAGTAATCTTGACCACGCCCAATATAAAAGGCGTTGCGAGTTGTTTCAAGAAGCTCACGAACCTTGGCTTCAATGGTTTCTTTCTCTGAAAGAGTTGATTCGATAGACTGAGCTACGATTGACAACTCATGAACCAAGTCAAAGACTTGCGCTTTAGCATTGCCATTTGCTTCTCCTACTGCTTTTGCAAGAAAAGCAAGGGCTGCAATTTGTGCTGTATAAGCCTTTGTTGATGCTACGGCAATTTCAGGACCTGCATGAAGGAGCATGGTATGGTTGGCTTCACGTGAAAGAGTTGAACCTGGTACGTTTGTCACTGTCAAGCTTGGGATTCCCATTTCATTAGCCTTGACCAAAACCTGACGGCTATCTGCTGTTTCACCAGACTGGCTGATAAAGATGAAGAGTGGTTTCTTGCTGAGAAGTGGCATACCGTAGCCCCACTCAGATGAGATTCCAAGTTCAACTGGTGTATCTGTCAATTCTTCCAGCATCTTCTTAGAAGCAAATCCTGCGTGGTAAGATGTTCCAGCTGCGAGGATATAGATGCGGTCTGCATCTTGAACAGCCTTGATGATAGCTGGGTCAACCACTACTTGACCTGTCTCATCTGTGTATGCTTGGATGAGTTTACGCATAACCGTTGGTTGCTCATCGATTTCCTTGAGCATGTAGTAAGGGTAAGTTCCCTTACCGATATCTGACAAGTCTAGCTCAGCAGTGTAGCTAGCACGCTCACGACGATTTCCATCATAGTCTTGAACTTCAACGATATCAGCTTTCACGATTACCAACTCTTGGTCATGGATTTCCATGTATTGGTTGGTTTCACGAATCATGGCCATGGCATCTGAGCAGACCATATTATAGCCTTCTCCCAGACCAACTAGAAGTGGAGATTTATTTTTTGCAACGTAAATGACCTCAGAATCTTCTGAATCAACCAAGGCAAAGGCATATGAACCACGGATGATATGAAGAGCTTTTTTAAAGGCTTCTAGGACTGATAAACCGTCTTCCTCAACAAATCTCCCAATCAAATGTACTGCAATTTCAGTATCTGTCTGTCCTTTGAAGTGGTGACCTGCAAGGTATTCTTCTTTGATTTCCAAATAGTTTTCAATCACACCATTGTGAACCAGCACAAAACGCCCTGTCTCAGAGCGATGAGGGTGGGCATTGCTCTCGCTTGGTTTCCCATGAGTAGCCCAGCGGGTATGACCAATACCCGTCGAACCTGCTACATCGATTCCAATTTTAGAACGCAGGTCTGCAATACGGCCGACAGATTTGACCAGGCTAGAATTTTTTCCTGTTGTTACAAAAATTCCAGCTGAGTCATAACCACGGTATTCCAATTTTTCCAAACCCTGCATCAAGATATCAGTTGCGTTGCGATTTCCGACAACTCCGACAATTCCACACATACTTACTAATTGAGTGATGTTCTAAGGACATCACTACTCTCCTTTAAAATTGGTATAGTCTGATACATTAGGTATCAAACAAGCAAGAACAGTATATAGTTTTCTTTTTTTCTTGTCAAGCCTTAAAATTGGTATAGCTAAAAAATATAAAATATACTCTCCATCTGAGCCAAACAAAAACCCTGTTACCAAAGGTAACAGGGTTTTCGCTTACTCAAAACCATTGTCTTGACTTAATTCTTTAAACCAATAACCTGATTTCTTAATAATCCGTTCTTGAGTTTCCAAATTTAATTCAATCAAACCATAACGGTTTTTATAGCTATTGAGCCAAGACCAACAATCGATAAAGGTCCACATGAGGTAACCTGTACAGTTGGCCCCGTCTTGGATGGCACGATGGAGCTGGCGCAGATGGCCTTTAACAAAGTCAATCCGATAATCGTCTTGGATCATGCCATTTTCACGGAATTTCTCTTCACCCTCGACACCCATGCCATTTTCCGTCAGCATCCACTCAATATTGCCATAGTTTTCCTTAATGTTCTGCGCAATATCGTAAATTCCTTGCTCATAGATTTCCCAGCCTCGGTGGGGGTTAATCTTGCGACCAAGCATGACATAAGGCTCATAGAAATGATCTGGCAGAAGCGGTGACTCTGGATGTTTCAAATACTTAGGCGCCGCAACCCGTAAAGGCTGATAGTAATTGACACCCAAAAAGTCTACTGTATTTTCCCGAATAGCCTGCAACTGCTCCTCAGTCGTCGTCGGCAAAAGATCATGCTCGCGCAAAAGATCGACCAGCTCTGCTGGATAATGTCCCAAAACAGATGGATCCAAGAAAGACTTGGCTTGGAAGAGCTCGGCGATGCGAGCCGCCTTCAAATCCGCTGGATGCTGACTGCGTGGATAAGCAGGTGTCAGATTTAGGATAATGCCGATTTTGTAGTCTGCTCCAACCTCATGGCAGGCCTTCACCGCTAAAGAGCTAGCTAGCTGAGTATGATAAGCCACCTTGACCGCAGCCTGAGCGTCCACTTTATTAGGATAATGCCCATCGTAGAAATAGCCAAACTCAACTGGTACGATAGGCTCGTTAAAGGTCACCCATTGATCCACCAAATCACCATAGCTTTCAAAGCAGAAACGGGCATAGTCTACATAAGCATCAACTGTATCCAAGCTTTCCCAGCCTTCTTGCGCTTCCTGCAAGGCAAAGGGCAGGTCAAAATGATAAAGATTGACAATCAAGCGAATGCCCTTGGACTTGATTCTTTCAAAGACCTTTCGATAGAAGTCAACTCCCACTTGATTAACCGAACCACGACCATCTGGAAAAATCCGTGACCATTGAATGGAAGTCCGAAAGGCCGTGTGACCTGTTTCGACTAATAGATCGATGTCTTGCTCCCAATTTTCGTAAAAAGTGGATGCCTTGTCAGGTCCAATTTCATTATAAAAACGATGGGGTTCTTGGCTAAACCAATAGTCCCAAAGGTTATCTCCCTTTCCATCTCCTGAAATTCGCCCCTCCGTTTGCGGACCCGATGTAGAAGATCCCCAGACGAAGCCTTTTGGAAATTGAATCATCATTTATTTACCTCTCGATTTATCTTTACACCTCATTATATAAAGACCTTCTGCAAAAAGAAAGCAACAGTCTATTCAAATTTCTCCACTGATTAAAGGCATTTGTGATTGCGAAGACTAAAAGTTCATTCAAAAAGAGAGTGGGACAGAAATCGGTAATTCGTTAGAATTCGATTTCGTCGTCC
>ERZ773050.635-NODE-635-length-19732-cov-8.595467_pt1 | contig 19732 bp, 15 predicted proteins | sample MGYA00580632_ERZ773050 | MGnify/ENA primary metagenome ERZ773050 (study PRJEB29015, sample SAMEA2738123) | human oral metagenome | biome: human oral; feature: human-associated habitat; material: saliva | place: China | collected 2166 ... | reverse complement strand
CCGGGTGACCGATCCCCTGATTGAATCCCTGACGCGTGCCGTAGAAGCCACTCCCGACGACGTCCGGCTGCGCACCCACCTGGCGGAGCTCCTCGTGAAGGCCAGACGCAGCACGGAGGCCGTGACGCACTGCGCCGTCGCCCTGCAGCACGACCCCGCCGATGAGGCCGCCCGCGAGCTCATGACCCGCGCCCTGTCGCCCCGGCCCGCGCCGGCCGCCCCCGACGACTTCGACTGGCGCCGGGCCGAGGAGGACCTGGGGGCCGGACCGGCCGCCCCCTTCGTGACCGGCGGTCCCGAGCCCGTCCCGGTGCCGGCCAGGGCCGACGCCGCCGATGACCCGCAGGCCTGGGAGGTGGAGGCGGCCGGCGTCACGCTGGCCGACGTCGGCGGCATGACCGAGGTCAAGGACCGCCTCGAGGCCTCCTTCCTCGCCCCCATGCGCAACCCGGAGCTGCGCCGCCTGTACGGCAAGTCCCTGCGCGGCGGGCTCCTGCTGTACGGGCCGCCGGGCTGCGGCAAGACCTTCGTCGCCCGCGCCGTCGCCGGGCAGATGGGGGCGTCCTTCATCTCCGTGGCCCTGTCCGACGTCCTGGACGCCTACGTGGGGCAGTCGGAGCAGAACGTCCACACGGTCTTCCGGCTCGCCCGCTCCCACGCGCCGGCCGTCCTCTTCCTCGACGAGATCGACGCCATCGGCCACAAGCGCACCCACACGGCCTTCAGCTCCCTGCGCAACGTCGTCAACCAGCTCCTCACCGAGCTCGACGGGATCGGCTCGGACAACGACGGCGTCTACGTCCTGGCCGCCACGAACGCCCCCTGGGACGTCGACCCCGCCCTGCGCCGCCCCGGCCGCCTGGACCGCTCGATCGCCGTCCTGCCCCCGGACGAGCCCGCGCGCGCCGCCATCCTGCACCACCACCTGCGCGCCCGCCCCTGCGAGGGCGTCAACCTCGCGGCGCTGGCCCGCACCACCGAGGGCTTCACCGGCGCGGACCTGGCGCACCTGTGCGACAGCGCCGTCGAGATCGCCATGATGGACTCGGTGCGCACCGGGCGGGTGCGCATGGTGACGATGGCCGATTTCAAGCGCGCCCGCAAGGACGTGCGCCCCTCGGCCCGCCCGTGGTTCGACGTCGCGCGCAATGTGGTCACCTACGCCGACGCCTCCGGCGAGTACGCCGAGCTGGCGGCCTACATGAAGAGGCACTCCCTGCTGTGACCGGCCCGCCGGACCCGTCCCCGGGGGCCGCCCCGGGCGCCGAGGCGGTCTTCGCCCGGGCGCGCGAACTCATCGTCCTCGGCCGGGGCGAGCGCGCCGCGGCCCTGCTCGCCCCGCTGCTGGGCGACGGCGGGGCCGACCAGCTCACGGTCCACAACCTGCTGGCCCACGCCCATCTCGTGGCGGACGACCCCGGGGCGGCCGCCGAGCACGCCCGCGCCGTGCTCGCCCTGGCCCCCGACGCCCCCGGCGGCCACTTCCTGCTGGGCCTGAGCCGCCGCCAGCTCGACGACGTCGCCGGCTCGCTGGAGCCCCTGCGACAGGCCGCGCGCCTGGACCCCATGAACCCGGACCCCCACGGCCAGCTCGCCGTGACCTGCGCGGACCTGGGGCTGCGCGACGAGGCCGCCGCCGAGGCGCGCCGGGCGGTCCGCCTGGCGCCCGGCGCCGCCGCCTCCCACTTCGCCATGGGCTACGCCCTCCACGACGTCGACCCGGCCGGGGCGGAGGACGCCTACCGCCGGGCCCTGGAGCTGGATCCCGGCCACCGGCCCTCCCAGTACAACCTGGCGCTCCTGGCGGCCGAACCGCGCCGGGCGCGGCGCGCCGGGCGCCGGACGGCCGACGCCGAGGCCGAGCGCAGCGCCGCCATGGTGCGGCTGCTCGCCCAGTCGCCGTCGAGCCGGGCGCCCGTGTTCGTCCTGGACCAGCAGATCGTCCAGGCGCTGGGCGCGGGCTGCGCCCCGGTGTACTTCGCCTGGCCCATGATCCGCGCCGCCGCCCGGACCGGCGACGTCGGCCCGGCGGTCCTCACCGTCGCCGCGGGCCTGATTATGGCCCTGTGCCTGGTGCGGTGGACCGGTCCGGTGCGCAGGGCGGTCGCCGACCGGCGGAGTTTCGCGCGGGGATTCGCGCGGCGCCGGTGGCGGGCGGTCCTCGGCGCCGGGCTGGTCGCCCTCGCCTGGCTGACCATGCTCGCCGCCTCGACCGGCGCCCTGCTCGCGGGCGGGGGCGGGGCGCGGCCGTGGCTGGAGTGGGCCATCGTCCCGGCGCTCGCGGGCGCCGTCGCCATGATCGCCGACCGGCGGTGGGCGCGCCGGCGCTACGCCTGGCTCAAGCGGCACGGCCTGCGCTGAGGCGCCCGGCTCAGTACCCGGCCATCTCCTCCAGGCGGGCGATGCGCTCCGCCATGGGCGGGTGGGTGGCGAAGAGGTTCTTCACCCGCCCGAAGGGGTTGGCGATCATCATGGAGGACACCGGCTCCATGCGCGGGTCCCGGCCCATGGGCACGTGGGAGATCCCCGAGTCCAGCTTGCTCAGGGCGCTGGCCAGGGCCAGCGGGTCGTTCGTGAGGACGGCGCCGTCGTGGTCGGCGTCGTACTCGCGGGTCCGCGAGACGGCGAACTGGGTGAGGCTCGCCGCCAGCGGGGCGAGGATGGCCAGCAGGAGCAGGGCGATCACGTTGCCGCCCTCCTCCCGGTCGCGCCGGCCGCCGCCGAACCACAGCGCGATGGTGGATATCGAGGAGATGATGCCGGCGATGCCGGCGGCGACGGAGCCGGTGAGGATGTCGCGGTTGTAGACGTGGGACAGCTCGTGGCCCAGGACCCCGCGCAGCTCGCGCTCGTTGAGCAGCTGGAGGATGCCCTGGGTGCAGCACACGGCGGCGTGGGCCGGGTCGCGGCCGGTGGCGAAGGCGTTGGGGCTCATGGTCGGGGCGACGTACAGGCGCGGCATGGGCTGTCCCGCGGCCGCCGAGAGCTCGCGGACGATGGCGTGCATCTCGGGCTGCTGGGCCTCGGTGACCTCGATGGCGCCCATGGAGCGCACGGCGAGCCGGTCGGAGTTCCAGTAGGAGTAGGCGGTCTGCGCCACGCCGATGAGCGGCATGATGAACAGCCAGACGCTCGACCCGGTGCCCTGGGCCAGGAGCCACCCGACGAGGAGGAGCAGGCTCCACAGGCCGCCCATGAGGGCGGCCGTCTTGAGCCCGTTGTGGTGGTGCGTGCCTGTCATGGGCCCAAGCCTATGGACCCTTGCTGTGCGCGCGCTGTGGGGGCGCGGCCCCTTCACGGGACGGGCGCGGGCGCCCTCACAGGTAGGCCTCGTAGGCGGGCAGGTCGAGCACGCCGTTGCCGGACAGGCCGATGACGATGACCTCCCCGTCGCGCGCGTCGCGGGCGCGGGCCAGCGCCCCGGCCACCGCGTGCGTGGACTCGGGCGCGGGCACGATCCCCTCGGTGCGGGCGAACAGGAGGCCCGCGGCGAAGGCGTCGTCCTGCTCGACGGCGACGGCCTCCATGAGGCCCAGGTGCAGGGCGTGGGAGACCATGGGCGACATGCCGTGGTAGCGCAGGCCGCCGGCGTGGATGGCCGGGGGCACGAAGTCCGCCCCGAGGGTGTACATCTTCATCATGGGGGTCAGCCCGGCCACGTCCCCGTAGTCGTAGCGGTACTCCCCGCGCGTGAGCGACGGGCAGGCGGCCGGTTCGCAGGCGACGACGCGGGTGGCGGTGCCCTCGGTGAGGTTGCGGCCGATGAAGGGGAAGGTCAGTCCCGCCAGGTTCGACCCGCCGCCCGCGCAGCCGAAGACGGCGTCGGGCGCCTCGACGCCGGCGGCGCCCAGCTGGGCGATCGCCTCCCGGCCGATGACGCTCTGGTGGAGCATGACGTGGTTGAGCACCGAGCCCAGGGCGTAGTGGACGTCGTCGTGGGCCATGGCCGCCTCGACGGCCTCGCTGATGGCCATGCCCAGGCTGCCGGTCGTCTCCGGGTCCTCCGCCAGGATCCGCCGTCCGGCCCCGGTCAGCTCGGAGGGCGAGGAGTGGCAGGTCGAGCCGTAGACCTCCATCTGGTAGCGCCGGTAGGGCTTGGTCTCGTAGGAGGAGCGCACCTGCCACACCTCGCAGGTCATGCCGAACAGGGCGCAGGCCAGGGCCAGGGAGGCGCCCCACTGCCCGGCGCCGGTCTCCGTGGTCAGGCGCCTGGTGCCCTCCTGGGCGTTGTACCAGGCCTGGGCGACGGCGGTGTTGGGCTTGTGGGAGCCGGCGGGGCTCACGCCCTCGTACTTGTAGAAGATGCGCGCCCTCGTCCCCACGGCGCGCTCGAGGCGGTCGGCGCGGATGAGCGGGGAGGGGCGCCACTTGGCGTACACCTCGCGCACGGGCGGCGGGATTTCGATGAACCGCTCGGTGGAGGTCTCCTGGGCGATGAGGGCCCGGGGGAAGAGGGGCTCGAGGTCGGCGGGGGCCAGGGGCTCGCGCGTGACCGGGTTGAGGGCCGGGGGCATGGGCTCGGGGAAGTCCGCGGCGAGGTTGTACCAGTGCTCCGGGTGGGCGGAACCGATCTGCGTCATGACTCTCCTGTGGCAGGCGGTGCGGAGGCGGGCGCGCCCGCGGCGGTGCCCGACGGCGCCGTCGGCGCCGACGACGCCAACGGTAACGGAAGCCCCCGGCCGCCGGGCGGCGCGGCGGGGCCGTGAAATGGTGCTTGCGTGCGGAGACGGCGGCGGTTAGGGTGACCGTACTTCCCTGAGTCGACCTGGAGGGGGTCCGGTATGGGCGACCTGAGCCTGGATGATCTGCACGCGGCATCGGACGTGGTGTGGGATTACACGGTCAGTTCCGATCTGGCCGCCAAGTTCGACGCCGCGGCGAGCGCGGTGGAGGGCCAGGTCGGGGGGCGCACCAGCCGCAGAACCACGTACGGCACGCACTTCCAGGGCTACTACGCGCAGCTGTGGTCCCGCAATATCGATACGGCCAACAGCGACGCCCGGCTGCTGGCGAGTCGTCTGCGGGACGTGGCCAAGGGGATCCGGGATCTGGAGGCCGATGCGCGGGCGGAGCAGGCCCGGATCAACACCGCCAGGGAGTGGAAGGCCAAGCGGGATTCGCGCTCGGATCTGGAGAAGTTCGGCGAGACCATCGATTTCCTTCATCTGTTCCACAGCGACTCGAACGCGCCCAAGGCCGAGCCCGTGCCGCAGATGGTCAAGTCCTACGAGGCCCCGGCCCAGGGCGCGCGCGAGGAGTTCGTGGGCACGTCCGCGACCGGGGTGTCGTCGGCGCTGCCCGATGATCTGCGCAGCTTCACCTCCGAGGAGCGGGCGGCGACCGACGAGATCCGCAGCACGCCCACGACGCTGTCCGGCCGGGTGGAGGACTTCCGGACCAAGTGCCAGTGGGGTCAGCTGGCGTGCGACCAGGTCCTGGTGGGGTTCAACAATTACATCACGTCGAATGACAACGACTGCACGCGCACGGACGTGGTGGCGGAGAATTTCGAGGCGGCTGGCGGGTCGGGCGTGATCTCTACGGTGTCGGACGCGGCGATCTCGGCGAGCCTGGAGGCCAACGGGATCTCCGAGCAGCGCCCGCAGCTGGAGATCCCGCCGGTGCAGGCCGTGGGCAACCCGCCGACGTCGGGGTTCTCGAACGACCCGGTCAACACGGCGACCGGCAATTTCGTGGAGAACGAGGAGGACCTGCGCTTCGAGGGCGGGACGGCGCTGCTGGGCTGGGCCCGCTCCTACTCCTCGTTGAGCCGCAGGGCCGGGGGGCACGGGCCCGGGTGGGCGTCGTTGGACGGGTGCGGGCTGCGCTTCGAGGCGGAGGGGGCCGCCTGGACGCTGGCGGACGGGCGCGAGGTCGTCTTCCCCCGCCTGGGGGAGGGCTTCGACCGCGCCGAGCACGAGAACTTCTGGCTGGCGGGCGGCGAGGACGGCTGGACGGTGACGAACAACACCGGGGCCCGGTGGGAGTTCACCGGCTCGGGGCGGCCGACGTCGTTCACCCTGACCGAGGGCGCCACCGTCCTGTTCGACTACGACGGCGCCCGGCTGGTGGGGATCCGCCATGTGCGCGGCCACGAGATCGCCGTGGAGTGGGACGGGGACCTCATCGCCGCGGTGCGGGCCGACGACGGGCGGCGGGTGGAGTACCGCTACGACGAATGCGGGCGGCTGGTGGAGGCCGCGGGCCCGCTGGGGTCGCGCCGCTACGAGTGGGACGAGGACAGCGGCCTGATCGGCGCGGTGATTGACGCCGACGGCGTGGTCGAGGCCCGCAACGCCTACGACGAGTCGGGCCGGGTGACCGCGCAGACCTCCCGGTTCGGGCGGGTGACGCGCTTCGCCTACCTGCCCGGGCGGGTGACCTCGGTGTCGGATGCGGACGGGGGCCGGGCGAACACGTGGGTGGCCGACGCCCGCGGCCGCCTGCTGAGCGTGACCGACTCCGACGGCAACCGCTCCACCATGGCCTACGACCGGTGGGGCAACCAGGTCATGGCCAAGGACGGGGAGGGCCGGCGGACCGTGCGCCAGTTCGACGAGCGCGGCCGCCTGGTGGTCGAGCTGGCGCCGTCGGGGGCCATGACGCGCCTGGTCTACGACGAGCACGACCGCCTGACGGACATGATCTCCCTGGAGGACGGCTCCGAGGTGGCCCGCACCACCATGTCCTACGAGGGCGGGCAGTCCCAGCCCTCGCGGATCGTCGACGGCGAGGGCGGGCGCACCGACATGGTGTGGGACGGGACCCTGCTGCTGGAGGTCACCGACCCGACCGGGGTGAGGGCGCGCTTCGCCTACGACGAGCACGGCGACCTGGTGGCCTCCACCGACGCGGCGGGGAACACCACGCGGGTGGTGCGCGACGGCTCCGGGCGGGCCGTGGAGCTGATCATGCCCTCGGGGGCCACGACGCGCTTCGCCTACGACGCCGCGGGCCTGCTGACCCGCCGCGTGGACCCCGACGGCGCGGCCTGGTCGTACGAGTACTCCGCCGCCGGGCGGCTGAGGGCGATGGTGGACCCCCTGGGGGCGCGCACCGCCCTGGAGTACGGGGAGAACGGCGAGCCGGCCGCGACGATCGACCCGCTGGGGCGCCGGGTGGAGCAGGAGCTGGACGACCTGGGCAATGTCAGCCGCGTGCGGCTGCCCGACGGCGCCGTGTGGGAGTTCACCCACGACGCCATGTCCCGGCTGAGGCAGACCGTCGACCCGAGCGGCGGGGTGTGGACGCGCCACTACGACCGGTTCGGGCGGCCGAGCGGGACCACGGACCCGACCGGGGTGCGCTCCTTCCAGCGCTACTCCGACGCCCGCCGGGAGGTCACGGCCGGCGACGCGGCGGGTGCGACGACGGTGAGGATGGACAAGTGGGGGCGGCGGGTGGCCGCCGTCGGGCCCGACGGGTCGGAGACGACCACCGCCTACGACCGGTGCGGACGGCCGGTGGAGTTCGTCGACGCCGCGGGCGGGCGCACCCGCATCGAGCGGGACGCGGCGGGGCGGCCGGTGCGCATCCGCCGCCCCGGCGGCGGCAGCGTGCGCTACGACTACGACGAGTGCGGGCGCGTGGCCGGGGTGCGGGGCGCGATGGGCTGGCGCACCGAGCTGGGCTACGACGCCGACTCCCAGCTGATCCGCGAGGTGTGGCCCACGGGCGAGCGGGGCTGGATCCGCTACGACAGGTGCGGGCGCATCACGGCCCGCCACACCCCCGGGGCGGGCACCTTCCGGTGGGTCTACGACCGGTGCGGGCGCATTGCGGAGACCAAGGACCCGGTCTACGGCGTGCGCCGCTTCCGCTACGACGACGCCGACCAGCTCGTGGCGGCCATGAGCGGGGCGGGCGGTACCACTCGCTACGAGTACGACGAGGCCGGGCGGGCGGTGCGCATCATCGACCCCCTGGGCGGGGTGGAGGCGCGCGACTTCGACGCCATGGACCGCTGCACGGCCATCACCGACCCGCTGGGCCACGTCTCGCGGGCCGTCTACGACGCCGCCGGCCGCCTGGTCAAGAACGTGGACGCGGACGGACGGGTCATTGAGATCGGCTACGACGACGCCGGTCTGGAGGCCTCGCTGAACGTGGACGGGCGCCCGTTCTCGCGCACCAGCCGCGACGCGAAGGCGCGCATGCGCACCATTGAGGACTTCTCCGACCCGGAGCGGCCCCTGACCCACACCCTGGCCTACGACCCGCGCGGCCTGCTGGTGCGCCACGACAGGAGCCCCGCCGGCGGCCGCGACGGAGACGGGACGGCGAGCATTCGCTTCACCTACGACGCCGACGGGCTGCGCTCCAGCGTGACGGCGCCGGGCGGGGCCACCACGACCTACCGGCGCGACGGAGCCGGCGACGTCATCGCCGTCGAGCACCCGGGCCTGGCCACCGCCACCCTGGAGCGCGACAGGGCGGGGCGCGTCGTGGCGGCCGCCGCCGGCGGGGCGCGCCACGAATGGGCCTTCTTAGACGGCTTCGCCTCGCGCCACACCGTCACCGGCGGCGGGCGCACCCGCACCTCGCTCATGGAGTACTCCGAGGACGGGCTGCTGGAGTCGGTGAGCGCCGACGGCGCGAAGACCCGCTACCGCTACGACGCCTCCGCCCAGATGGTCGAGGCGGCCGGCCCCCGGGGCGTGAACTCGTGGACCTACGACGCCGCCGGGCGCCTGACCCGCGAACGGGTGGACGGCGTCGACTGGGAGCGGACCTACGACGCCGCCGGGCGGCTGATCGGGGCGAGCAGCGACAAGGGGGACGCGGTCGCCTACGCCTACGACCGCTCGGGCCGGCGCACCGGCGAGAAGCGCTCCGACGGGTCCCGCCGCGACTACGAGTGGACCGGCCTGTGGACCCTGTCGGGCGTTACCGACCGCAGCGGGGGCGCCGACCGCAGCGGGGACGGGGATCCGGTGGTGCGCACCACGACGCTGGTGGACGCCCTCGGGCAGCTCTCCCGAGTCGATGACGAGGAGCTGTTCTTCGATGACGCCACCGGCGGGCTCCTCCAGGCCGGCGACAGGGCGATCGTCCACGCCGGACCCCTGACCGCCTGCGGCCCGGACGGATGGCTGGAGCCCCCCGCCTGGCGGCCGGGCCGCGACACCGCCGCCGCCAACCCCTACCTGCCCCCCGCCGCCCGGGCGTCTTTGGGTCCGGCCCTGGGCTTGGGTGCGGGCGGCGAGTTGCGCGTGGCGGGCATGGAGTGGCTGGGCGCGCGCGTCCTGGATCCCGCCAGCCGGTCATTCCTCTCCCCCGACCCCGTCGAGCCGACCGCCGGCGCCGGCTGGGCCGCCAACCCCTACTCCTACGCGGGCAACAACCCGGTGAACCTGTACGACCCCGCGGGCCTGCACCCCATCACCGCCGAGGAGCTCGACGCCTACCGCAAGGCCAACTCGCCCAAAGTGGGTACCGCCCTGGCCATCGCTGTTGGCGTTGGGCTCGCGGTCCTCGGCGGGCCGGCGGGCATTGGGGTGGCCATTGCGATCGGCGCCGGTCTGGGCGCCGCGGGCAACCTCATCGACCAAGCCTGCTCCGGGTACCCCATCAACCTCGGCGAGGTTGCTCTGAGCGGGGCCCTGGGCGGCCTGGGCGGCGGCATCGGCGCCGCGGCCGGCGGGCTGTTGGGACCGGCGGCCAATGATGCCCTGGCGCGGTTGGGCAGTTCGCCAATCGGACAGCGTTTTATTCGGGGCGGCATCGGTGGGATCGCAGGCGGAATTTCCGGCTTCATCACCGGGGGACTCGGCGCCCTGGCCACAGGAGGAGACTTCTGGCAGGGGGCCTGGAGCGGAGCCCAAGACGGAGGCGTCACCGGCTTCGTCGGAGGTGTCATCGGCCCGAAACCCAAGGATTCCGCGCTCCAATCCACGCGAACTCCGGCGGCAGCGAAGCCAGTGCCGGAGCTTCCGCCCGCACCAGAACGTCCCTTGCTCGGATCGTCTTTCCCGCCTCGACCACACGGTACGGACCTAGTGCTGGTGCCTTGGCCACCCAACAATGGCGCCGATGGTCCGATCGTGACCGAGTATCTCTATGCGGGCACCCGCATCGACCGTTACGGAGCACTAACAGGAAAATTTGTTTCTCCCGAGGGGACACCCTATCCCGGGTGTTCTCTGAGGCCGGGGACATACCGGGAGACTTATCATGCGTACGAGGTCATCAAACCGATCCCGGTGCAGATGTCGCGAGTAGCCCCCTGGTTCGGAGAACCCGGCGGTGGCATTCAGTTCCAACTGCCCACCAGAGTGCAAACACTGCTTGATAATGGAATTCTAGTGGAGGTTACGCCATGAAAGTGGATGAGGTCGCCGATTTTCTCATCAAGGAGGGAGTACGCCCCAGATTCTTCGCCATCAATACGGTCGTCGCCGACGACGCCGTCGTCCTGTATCAGGAGGGTCCCGCCCGGTGGGTCGTGTTCTACGCGGAGCGCGGAGATCGTATCGGTGAAAAGGTCTATGATTCGGAGGACGCCGCCTGTCAAGCACTGATCAAGAAGGCTCTAAACATGGAGAAGTGGATGAGGGAGCACGAGTCCAGACCGCGCAGACCGCATCCCGTGACGCCGAAGCCGAAACCGGTCAAGAAGGACCCCGACTTCATTGTGGACTCCACGGGCTCGATCACGCCAGCGCGGTGACGGGTCCCGAAGACCCTCACGACGATCGCGTCCGCCCTGGTTGCACAGCGGTTCGCATGGGTTGTACACTGCGAACGATTCTCGTAACCGCATCCACTCGTGGACGATGGGATTTGGCATGGTCTTGACATCCCTTCTCGGTGATCGGTTGGCTCCGTTGACCTATTTTCTATCGGGTTCTTGAGCGCCCCGCCGGAGAGGGTGGCGCGGGCCGCGAGGTGGTTATATTTCAGGTGGCCCGATGCGTGGAGGCGGGTCGCCGTGCTGGACTGCGGCTTGGAGGAGGCCCTTCTCCAGCTCCAACCCCTAGGAGGTTTTCTGTTGCCCCGCGTCCTGGTTGCCTCCACGGCTCTCGAGGGGTGGTCGGCGGTGTTCGACGGCGATGCCCGTGGTCAGGGTGTCAGGGGGCTGTCCGTTCGTCTGGCGCGCGCGCTGAGGGTCCCGGGCTATTTCGTCGCGGCCGCCCCGCCGGCCCTCGACCCCGAGCACTTCCCGGGGTTCAGGCAGTTCTACGTGCTCGGCCCGCAGACGGGGCGCGACCACGTGCGCGCGGTCTGGGTGGGCGAGGAGGAGGACGTCGGCCGGTGGCACTTCGGGACCGACGGCGAGGTCCAGCCCTATGAGGACGTCGAGGCCTACCGGCGGCGCCGGCACACGGATCGCCTCACCGAGCGGATGCTGGTCGACTACGCGGCCGCGGTCGGACTGCGCCCCTGGGAGGACTCCTTCTACCGCCCGCCCTTCCACCTGATCACCAGCCTCCGGCTCGGCCACGACCGATTCCAGCGCACCCTCGCCCAGACGCGAACCGAAATGAAACTGGACGAGTGAGCTGGACGGGTAGACTGACCTCACCAGACGTATCGGGCTCGGGACTCCCGGGGTGATCATTGTCGAAGAATGATTTTGAGAGGTGCTTTCAGCATGAAGGCGAGCATTCGCGGACGAATCGATCTGGCTCTGCCGGCGACTGTGACGAGTTTCGAATTGATCGGTGATCGTACTCCGTTTATGAGAACCGATGTCATGACTCTTGAGATCCGAGGTCCCTTCGTGGGGAGACGGGGAGACCAGTCGCTGTGGGACGAGATCGAGCCGGAAGCCCTCGCCTCTCTCCTGAAGGGCTTCGAGGGGCAGGACCTGCTCGCAGTGGAATCCGATCCCGGCTGGCTGCACCTCGACTTCACGGACGGCTGGATCCGCGTGGTGGCGGCCACCACCTACCGTTCATGGGAGTCCTGGGTGATGACTCTTCCCAAGATTACATGGCGGGGCGGTATGGATGGCAAGGGTCCGGACAAGGACTGGAAGGTCGATGGAAAGTGAGCGTCGATCTGATAAGATCACCGCGCCGGACTCATTGAGGAGGAGGAGAAGGACGATGACAGAATTGATTCCCCTATCGTCATTCGCCGACATTCCGGGTCGCAGATGGACTGCGCCACCCTTGAGTCCGGACAAGTATGATCCGGATACACTCGAACGTCTCATGCGGTATCTGGAATGCTCTCCAATGATTCTTCCCTGGATGGAATGCACCGAAGATCTCATTGGAGGGAAGTTCAAAGTTCTCGGCGGGTCCGCGACCATGAGTGACGGGAAGTACTTCTGGCGCTACGAGGCGGGCATGTATCTCAGGCACTACCCGATTCGGGTGCCCGATGAGGCGATCACCTATTTCAAATCGCGACATTGGGATCCTCCCGAATTCACTTCGGCGGAGATCGCGGAACTCGAAAGGGTTCTGATCTCCATGTTCGAGTATTGACATGAATTGGAGTCGATTTGATGTCGACGGCATGCAAGATAAGATCGGAGTATTGGGGTCGGACCTCGTGACGGAGATGTCATTACAGGATTTCCCAACCAATAGTCGCCCCTCAAGGCCGCATGGGGGGCGTTCTCAGAAACTAGTTCTTATCTGCGGCTTCTTCACTCGGAGGGGATTGATGTGAGGTTCTTCCGTCGGCGTAAATACAGTCGAGTCGGAGAGGCGATTGTTGAGATCGCCGAACGTTACCGCGAGCGCTTGGGTCCTCAAGTCACGGATTTCATCGAGGTCGATTGCCGCCACGGCGAGGAGGAGATCGCGTTCGAACTCCTCATCGAAATGCTGTACGAGGAGGAGATCGAGTCCCCGCCCGATGAGCGGCGGGTCCTGCAAGAACTGGGGGAGCAGATGGAGATTCCCGAGGAGAACATGTTCTTCTGGCCAGAGCCGATCAAACGGTCGGCACAGGAATCATAGGTCTACTTTCAGCAGCGAGAGTCGGGGCATCTCATCTGGAATCAGAGGGGGTTGGTGTAATGAACGTATTTTCTCTGGACCGGAGAATCAAGTTCTTCTTCCTCAGGCACCGGTCGTGCGGATTAAAACTCCCGAACGGATGGTTCGGCCGTCCGTACGACAACGGTCTGTCATTGGTCGAGGCCGAAGTCCGCGACGATGCACTAATCATCGAGCCGGATCACCCTCTGCGTCTTATTTTCCATGGCATTCCAACCCTGGAATCAAAGGCGGACGGACTCCATCTGGCCAATTTTGACGCACTCGTGTTCGAATGGAAGGAAGTCGGCGGCGATCAACGCCCACATCGCGAAATATACACCTCGGGTGAGGTGCACCTTGTTGTTCAGTGAGTCTTTCCCGCCGGGATTCGTGTCGAAGTTCAAGCATTTCAAGGATCTCCGTCGCTTCACCTCGGGCCCCGCCGCCATCACCACGATCATGGCACTATGGCAGGAAGATCGTTCGGTCGGAGGGAGACGCCCCGCTCCGGACCACATGGCAGGACGGCATGAACGGCCATGGTCAGGACGCGATCTGGAAGACTGGTGGCCCACGAGCGCCTGTCGGCCGAGGACCTCTCACCGGCACCATTGTCCATCTGCTCCCCCTTACTCCATTAGTATTCATGAGAGAGGCTCACCGATATGAGATTCCTCCTGCGACGTTGGCGCGAGTGGATCGGACGCGCCGTCCGCGATATCATCGAGTACTGCCGGGACCGCTGGGACCCGCGTATCGATGTGTCGGCGGGCGGACGGGCCTCCCTGCTGTCCGCCTCGGAAACCATGAGGCTTCTCCGCGGTCTCGACGATCCGGATCCGGATTATGCGGAGGCGCCCGTGAACCTCCGTCACCGCACCGAGCACAAGCGCTTCAAGCTCCTTGTCGATGCCATTGACGAGGAGTTCTCCTGCTCCTGCGAGCATGACGACCATATGGAGGATTCCACCGAGCTGGGTCGGATTGTGATCCCTGAGACCGTCCTCGACAGCCCGGCCCGGATCGTGATATCCATCAGCGACTTCGGCAGAATGGCCATCGTCGCACTCGAGAATCCCGCGGCGTGGAGCGATGCGGAGACGGCGGAGTTGATGGCGGACTCTGACAGGACCCGCATTGAGAACGCCCTCGGACGCCTCGGCTACATTCATATCAGCGAGGATCCGTTGGACGACCCGTACGACGGCGAGTTCGACTGGCCGTCCACGTGGAGGGACAGATTCTTCGAATACATCTGAAGCGGTTCTCGCACGAACCCACCGGGATCATCCCCGTGGTATGCTTCACGATGACGGCCCACTCCCCCTGAGGAATGACAATGGATGACTCGACGACCAGCGCTTTTTCAGGAGAGCCCGGAGACTGGTCGGACCTCAACATCTCCTGGAACCGGGTCGCCCTTCTGCGCGACATGGGTCAGGCGGAGCGCGCGCTCGCCGAGGCCGGGCGAGTGTGCGCCGCCTTCCCCGACATCGCCCTGGTGCACCTCTTGTTGGCGATCTGCCTGTGCGATGTCGGCAGGGTGGACGAGGCCCGCGAAGAGGGATTCGAGGCTCTGCGACTCGATCCGAACGAGGTTCAGGCGCTGCGTCTGTGCGCTCAACTCGCCCGGACGCCCGTGGAGAGTCGGGATCTGCTGCGACGGGCCGTCGGGCTCGATCCGCACGACGGGAGGACCCTCGCCAACCTCGCCGTGGCCGAGCAGCAGACGGGACTCCATTCTCGACGCTGGCGGGAACTGGAACGACTGGCGCTCGAGGCGGCGCCGGAGGACCCCGACGTCCTTATGGCCGTAGCGCGCCTGGAGGGCTGGATCAGCACCCGGAAGGGTCAGAAATTCCTGCGCAGGGCGCTGGCCCTCGACCCGAATAATCCGAATGCCCTGTCGGACCTGTCCTGGATGGCCACATCCGTAAGACAGATCCACGAGGCGGGCGAGGCCCTGAGCGCGGCGCTGGCCGTATCCCCGACGAACCCCGTCCTCAATAGGGCGGCCGATTCCCTCATTCTCCGGATCCACCGTTCGGTAGTGCCTTTCAGCATTATGGCCGAGGCAATCACCGCTGTGATGTCCCGCTCTCTCGGGCGCGATCTGGGCCTGAATTTCAGAATAGGATTCATGGCGGTCTGGGGAATGTTCTGGTTGATCGCGGTCGTGGGCTCCGTCCCCGTGCTCCTCGGTCTTGGCCCGCGGACGGCGATGTTCATGAGAGCGTTCTACGGCAACCGCCCGGTAGGACGCGCTCTCATGCGCACGACCCTGATCGTGGTGCCCATTCAGCTGGGTGTCATCCTCGCCACGGGGGACCTCGATGCGATCGGGGCGTCCGCGGCCCTCTCACTGGTCATCACCACCGGTGTATTCGCCTATCAGAAGCACACGGTCAAACGGAGGCGGGCGCGCGAACCCGCGGTCGGAGGAGTCGCTGACGCCACCTAAGGAGATCGAATTATGAAAGTGGATGAGGTCGCCGACTTCCTCGTCAAGGAGGGGGTACGCCCCAGGTTCTTCGCCATCAATACGGTCGCCGCCGACTACGCCGCAGTTCTATACCAAGAGGGTCCCGCCCGGTGGGTCGTGTTCTACGCGGAGCGCGGAGATCGTATCGGTGAAAAGGTCTATGATTCGGAGGACGCCGCCTGTCAAGCACTGATCAAGAAGGCTCTAAACATGGAGAAGTGGATGAGGGAGCACGAGTCCAGACCGCGCAGACCGCATCCCGTGACGCCGAAGCCGAAACCGGTCAAGAAGGACCCCGACTTCATTGTGGACTCCACGGGCTCGATCACGCCAGCGCGGTGACGGGTCCCGAAGACCCTCACGACGATCGCGTCCGCCCTGGTTGCACAGCGGTTCGCATGGGTTGTACACTGCGAACGATTCTCGTAACCGCATCCACTCGTGGACGATGGGATTTGGCATGGTCTTGACATCCCTTCTCGGTGATCGGTTGGCTCCGTTGACCTATTTTCTATCGGGTTCTTGAGCGCCCCGCCGGAGAGGGTGGCGCGGGCCGCGAGGTGGTTATATTTCAGGTGGCCCGATGCGTGGAGGCGGGTCGCCGTGCTGGACTGCGGCTTGGAGGAGGCCCTTCTCCAGCTCCAACCCCTAGGAGGTTTTCTGTTGCCCCGCGTCCTGGTTGCCTCCACGGCTCTCGAGGGGTGGTCGGCGGTGTTCGACGGCGATGCCCGTGGTCAGGGTGTCAGGGGGCTGTCCGTTCGTCTGGCGCGCGCGCTGAGGGTCCCGGGCTATTTCGTCGCGGCCGCCCCGCCGGCCCTCGACCCCGAGCACTTCCCGGGGTTCAGGCAGTTCTACGTGCTCGGCCCGCAGACGGGGCGCGACCACGTGCGCGCGGTCTGGGTGGGCGAGGAGGAGGACGTCGGCCGGTGGCACTTCGGGACCGACGGCGAGGTCCAGCCCTATGAGGACGTCGAGGCCTACCGGCGGCGCCGGCACACGGATCGCCTCACCGAGCGGATGCTGGTCGACTACGCGGCCGCGGTCGGACTGCGCCCCTGGGAGGACTCCTTCTACCGCCCGCCCTTCCACCTGATCACCAGCCTCCGGCTCGGCCGCGACCGATTCCAGCGCACCCTCGCCCAGGTGCGAACCGAAATGAAACTGGACGAGTGAATCACCCGGCCCGGGGAATGTTCAGAGTCCGGGCGGTTCCCGGGCGATTGTCATAGAGAAGGAGTTTTCAGCATGAAGACCACTATCCGCGAACGAATCGACCTGCTCCTGCCGACGAGGGTGACGCGCTTCGAATTGGTTGACAACCACCACCCGATCATGCGCACCGATGTCATCACCCTTGAGATCACGGGGCCCTTCGTGGGATGCCAGGGGATCCATTCCCTGTGGGAGGAGGTCGAGCCGAGCGTGCTCGCCTCGCACCTGAAGAGGTTCGAGGGGCAGGACCTGCTCGCGGTGGAATCCGGCCCCGGCTGGCTGCACCTCGACTTCACGAACGGCTGGATCCGCGTGGTGGCGGCCGTCAACGATTACAGCTCGTGGAACGACTCGTGGAGGATGACTCTGCCGGAGATCACATGGACCGGCACGGACTGAGGCGCACCTTCATGCCGAAGCACTTCTCAGCGCGGTCGAATTGCAATGATTGACGAACCGTTCTTCGCAAGACTTGACGACGGCCTGATCGGCGTCGACTTCGCCATTGAGCGGGAGGAGTACGACGTCGCATGGGGAGGGTCCGGGCATATCGACGTCGACCCGTGCCCGGACTCGGGTCCGGTCTTCGCGCTTCTGCACGTCTACACCGCGCAGGACTCCTTCACGCTGGCGATCCGGCCCGGGCCCGACCACTGGGAGGGGGCGTCGGGGCTGATCGGACTGGGCGACGGCGGTGGCGTGTGCGCCGTGGGCCGCGGGTGCGCGGTGGTCGGCGACGTTCACGACCGCTCCTCCTTCGTCCGGGTGGCCACCGAATCGCCGATCGTCGGGGTCGGGCCCGTCCCCGCCCGGCGCCTCGCGCTTCTGAACTGCTCGCGCGGCCTCGCACTGGTGGACGCGTCCGGAAAAGTGGCGAGCACGGGCCAGATCTGCTGGGAGGAGATCCGCATCGATCTGGTGACCGGGCGCAGCGCGACGGGGACCGCGGACCCGCTGATCGACGCACGTCGATTCAGGTGGTCGTTCCCCGCCCGACGCGGTGAAGACGGCCGATTCGACTGGCTGACATGAAACGGCGGGGCCTGGAGCGCCTATCCGGAGCGCGGACCTCAGGCCAGCAGGGCGGCGGCGTCGGCCGTCTCCAGGCCCAGCGCCCGGCCGACGCCCTCGGTGTAGAGGACCCCGTCGTGGGTGCTCAGGCCCCGGCCCAGCTCGGCGCGCGCCCGGCAGGCCCCGCGCCAGCCGTCGTCGGCCAGGGCCAGGGCGTAGGTCAGGGTGGCGTTGGTCAGGGCGTAGGTGGAGGTGTGGGGCACGGCGCCGGGCATATTGGCCACGCAGTAGAAGATGGAGCCCTCGACCTCGAAGGTCGGCTCGGAGTGGGTGGTGGGGCGGGAGTCCTCGAAGCAGCCGCCCTGGTCGATGGCGATGTCGACCAGCACGCTGCCCGGCCGCATGGCCCGGACCATCTCGCGGGTGACCAGGCGCGGGGTGCGGGCCCCGGGCACGAGGACCGCGCCGATGACCAGGTCGGCTCCGGCGCAGGCGCGGGCGACGTCGAGCTCGGTGGACAGGCGGGTGCGGATCGCCCCGCCCGTGACCTCCTCGATGTGGCGCATGCGCGCGGGGTCGACGTCGAACACGGTGACGTCGGCCCCCATGCCCGCGCTCACCCGCGCCGCGGCCAGGCCGGCGGTGCCGCCCCCGAGGACGACGACGTCGCCGCGCCGCACGCCGGCGGCCCCGCCCAGCAGCACGCCGTCCCCGCCGCGGGGGCGCAGCAAGCAGTCGGCGCCGACCTGGGCGGCCAGGCGCCCGGCGATCTCGGACATGGGCGCCAGCAGGGGCAGGGCGCCGGAGTCGGTGGCGACGGTCTCGTAGGCGATGGAGGTGACCCGGCGGGCGAGCAGCTCCTCGGTCAGGGGCCGGTCGGCCGCCAGGTGCAGGTAGGTGAACAGGACCAGGCCGGGGCGCAGGAAGCGGTACTCGCTCTCGACGGGCTCCTTGACCTTGAGGATCATCTCGGAGTCGGCCCACAGGGCCTCGACGTCGTCGCCGATGGCGGCCCCGGCGGCGGCGTACTCCCCGTCGTCGATCCCCGAGCCCGCCCCGGCCCCCGCCTGCACGGTGACCTCGTGCCCGCGGCGGGTGAGCGCGTGGACGCCGGAGGGGGTGATGGCGACGCGGAACTCGTTGTTCTTGATCTCGGTGGGGACGGCGATGCGCATGGTCTGCTCCTCGGTGAGTTGGCTACGGGAATTGCCACTGACACGGTAGGTTCGGCGGGCCTGTGGTGGGAAGACCGCCACGACGGAGACCCCAGCGCGGTGCGGGCGCTCCTGCGCGTTCGTGCAGGATCGTCCGGAACGGTGAGTGGGGGATCGCGCGGGCGAATAACCTTGCCTCTTCGCCCATTCGGCGCCCACGTGGTCCCCCGGACGGCCCGACCGGGGCCCGGGCCGGTAGATTTGTCCTCGCAGACCGCGATCGGAGGACTATGTACGACATCGGACGCAGCAAGCGCGCGCCGAAGGCTTTCTCGCTGGACGACGTGGCGATCGTTCCCTCGAGGCGTACGCGGGACCCCGAGCTGGTGGACCTCTCGTGGAAGATCGATGCCGTCGAGTTCGACTTCCCGCTCGTGGCCGGCCCCATGGACTCCGTCATGAGCCCCGCCACCGCCGTCGCCTTCGGCCGGCTGGGCGGCCTCGGCGCGCTCAACCTCGAAGGCCTGTGGGCCCGCTACGAGGACCCCGAGCCGCTCTTCGCCGAGCTCGCCGCCATCACCGACGAGGTCGAGGCGACGCGGCGCATGCAGCAGATCTATGCGGAGCCGATCAAGGCCGAGCTCATCACGACCCGGCTCGACGAGATCCGCGCCGCCGGCGTGCCGGTCGCCGGCGCCCTGTCGCCCCAGCGCGCCGCCGAGTTCGTCGACCGAAAGACTTTCATCGAGCGTTTTCGAAAGAGCCTTTTGAATAAAGGCGTCGACTTCTTCATCATCCGCGGTACGACCGTCTCGGCCGAGCACGTGAGCGAGCAGGGCGAGCCCCTCGATCTCAAGGAGTTCATCTACGACCTCGACGTGCCCGTCATCGTCGGCGGCTGCGCCAGCTACCAGACCGCCCTCCACCTCATGCGC